>Ga0114993_10005307_pt1 | contig 12482 bp, 15 predicted proteins | sample ArcticOcean_MG_C_FD_87042 | JGI IMG/M metagenome (GOLD analysis project Ga0114993, IMG submission 87042) | Marine microbial communities from western Arctic Ocean - ArcticOcean_MG_CB2_150 | ecosystem: Environmental > Aquatic > Marine > Oceanic | place: Arctic Ocean: Canada Basin | collected...
CAGCGGGTTGCCGCGGCGCGCAAGGCCGGCGCCCAACTGGTGGTGTTTCTCAGCCACAACGGATTCGACGTGGACCGCAAGCTGGCGTCGCGCGTCGATGGCATTGATGTGATCCTGACCGGGCACACCCACGATGCCATTCCCGACGTGATAAAGGTCAACAACACGTTGCTGGTGGCTTCCGGATCGCACGGCAAATTCCTGGCGCGGCTTGATTTGGACATCCGTGGCGGCCGCGTCGCCGATTACCGGTTCAGGCTGATTCCGATCCTGTCGGACGCCATTGATCCGGATCCGGACATGGCGGCCCTGATCAAGAAAATCCGCAAACCTCATGAGAAGGAGATCAGCCGCGTTGTCGGCCGCACGGACAGCCTGTTGTATCGGCGCGGCAGTTTCAACGGAACCTTCGATGATATGATCTGTCACGCATTGTTGCAGGAACGCGACGCCGAAATCGCCTTGTCGCCCGGTTTCCGTTGGGGCGGCAGCCTGATTCCCGGACAGGACATCACCGTTGAGGATATCTACAACCAGACAGCCATTACCTATCCAAACGCCTATCGTTTGGAATTCACGGGGGCTTTTCTAAAGGAAATTCTGGAAGATGTGGCCGACAACTTGTTCAACGCCGATCCTTATTACCAGCAGGGCGGCGACATGGTCCGGGTCGGCGGTATGGGCTATACCATCAATACCGGCAATCCCATGGGCAAGCGGATTTCCGACATGACGCTTCTCAAGACCGGCAAACCCATCGAGGCGGCGAAGACCTACGTCGTATCCGGCTGGGCTTCGGTCAATGAAGGCACCAAGGGGCCACCGGTCTATGACATCGTCACCAAGTATGTTGAGAAAAAGAAGGTGATTAATATTCCGCCCAACAAGAACATACACATCAACAACAGTTGATGTGCCTTGGGTGGCTTTTGAAAATACTATAGGGGCCAAAGGTAGGGAAAGAACGGCTCATGGGTGGTTTTGAAGTATCTCATTTAGGCGCCTTGGGGGCGGGAATTCTGAGTTTCCTGTCGCCTTGCGTTTTGCCGTTGGTGCCGCCTTATCTGTGTTTCATCGGCGGTGTGTCCCTGGAACAGATGACCGACGACGAAGAGCTGCCGCCGGGCGTCATGCGCGCGGTTCTGTTGTCGGCGGGGGCCTTCGTGTTCGGCTTTTCGACCGTGTTCATCTCCTTGGGCGCGACGGCATCAACGGTCGGCCAATGGGTCGCCGATTACATGGATGTGCTGTCCATGATCGCCGGCGGTATTATTATCGTTCTGGGCCTGCATTTTATGGGCTTTTTGCGTATCCCAATCCTCTATCGGGAAGCCCGTTTCCATGCCGAAAGCCGTCCCGCGGGATTGATTGGGCCCTATGTTATCGGCCTGGCCTTCGCCTTTGGCTGGACACCGTGCGTCGGCCCGGTTCTGGCCGCCATTCTCATGGTCGCCGGCAGCGAAAGCTCCATCACCTACGGCATGGGGCTTTTGGCCGTCTATTCCGCCGGGTTGGGGATTCCATTTATCCTGGCCGCCGTGGCGATGAAGCCATTCATGAATTTGATGACACGGTTCCGCAAACACTTGGCAATGGTAGAACGGGTGATCGGCGCGCTTCTGGTGCTGACCGGCATCTTGTTCATAACCGGTTCCATGTCCGAAATTGCTTTTTGGATTCTGGAAACCTTCCCCAGCCTGGGAACCACCGGGTAAGGATTTTTTATCCGCAGATGCGTCGTCGCGGATGCAGTCATCCGCTCGGGATTTGCTCTAGCCAAAGCGCAGAAACAACATTCGGTCCGACGAACTCAGACCCCGTAGGAGGCTGATCAGGTTCGGTTTCGCCTTGTTGGCGATGGCCACCCATATGCGCGACAGAGAATACAGGCTGTCTTCCATCAGGCGCTTGAATTCCGCATCTTGGCGAAGTTTTAGCGGCGCGTTTTCAACGCACTGTTCGTACCAGTAGACGGTCATTGCGAGGGTTTGGCGAAGCTGATCGACTTCCTCGACAACATCGAAGTCCGGTGGGTTGTAGCGAAATTTGAACAGTTTTTCGAAGGCGGCGTTGGCTTTATCCACGGTGTCGGAATAAACGACTACACCATTGCGGCGGCGAAGGCCGGAAAGAATCTTGCGGATCGGCCTCAAGGTTTTCATGGCCATCTTGGCATCGCCTTTTATGGTTTCCGCCAGCCCGCGGGCAATCTTTTTATTGATCGCCTCAAGGGTTGTTTTCCAAGCAGGGTCGGCGGAATACATATCCGGCGGGGTTGGGCCGAAGCGCTTGATAAGGGTTTTCCAACGCCCGGCCATTTCCTCCAGTTCAAGGGAGGCGACCTGGGGGTTTCCGGTGCGCAGCAGGAACACCGCCTCTCGATAAAACCCATAGGCGACGGTGACGGCCTCGTTGAATTCATGCACGGAGGCGCTGCGGGCGGTGGGGGTGGAGGTGATCGCAAAGGCGAAAACCGCCAACGCGACCATTAATTTACGCATGAATGAATTAACCATTCCTGATGGGTTCCGGAAAACTTGGAAGGCCTTTATATTATACATTCACTAGTTATGATATGTTACATTTTAACCGTATATTCTTTGCGGATTTTTTTTGACGGGGTAGATTAAGTGATTACAAGGCGACGCTTTACTCATTTAGCCGCGAGGGGAGTTATCGGTGGCTCATTGGGTCTTTTAGCGGGCGTCGGGGCTAATCCCACTCTGGCGGCGGCGCCAAAGCCAAAACCTTATACATTCTCATTCACGCCCAAGGGTTTGTATACTCAGCCTTGGTTTCTGAACAGCTTCCTTGACCTCAAGGATGACCTGCAGGAGACGGCGGCCTCGGGCAAGCGGTTTGCCATAATGTGGGAACTCGCCGGGTGCCCCTATTGCCGGGAAACCCATCTGGTCAATTTTGCAAAACCGGATATCAGCGAATTCATCCAGGAGAATTTCGAAGTTCTGCAACTGGACTTATACGGGTCACGCAAAGTCGTCGATTTCGATGGCCGGACAATGACGGAGAGCGCTCTGGCCAAACGTAACAAAATCCATTTCACCCCGACGTTTCAGTTTTTTGCGGAAAATCTTAAAGGGGTGACGGGAATGGACAGAAATAAGACCTTGGAAGTCGCCCGCATGCCCGGATATTTCCGGCCCCGCCATTTTTTGGCGATGTTTCAGTTCGTCCGCGATAAAGGCTATGAGAGTGGCGACTATCGTAGCTATCTGAAGTCCAGGACGACTAAACAGTCCGGATAGGGCTTATATTTTTTCCGTGATCAAACCCCTGGAAGGGGCGAAGGCGAAAATCAGGCTGCTTCGGCTTTTGTGGTGGCCGCCGTCTGGGAGCCGACTTCCTTTTTGCCGCTTTCTTCCTTGCAGAACAATTTGTATAGCAGGTCAATCACCAGTTCCGCTTCTTCGCTGGCGATGCTGTAAAATATCTGCTTGGATTCGCGGCGTGTGCTGACCAGGTTGTCCGCCCTCAGCCGAGCCAGTTGCTGGGACAGAGTCGGCTGACGAATGCCGAGTAATTTTTCCAGCTCGCTGACGTTTTTTTCACCTTCGGATAAAGCGCAAAGTACCACCAGCCTATTTTCGTTGGCCAATCCCTTTAGAAATTTGCTGGCGCGTTCGGAATTTTCGTGAATGATTTCCATGGATAAAATTCCCCTGCTATTGCCATTTTCCCTATATGACTTCCATTAAAGGTAACTATAACAAATTGTTAGATCATTTACTACATATACTTATAGCAAAATTAGATAATTAACATTTAAAAATTGTTGTTTCTGTAATTCAACGAAAGAACACTTATCACGATTTGCCGTTCATTATTTTTAATTACCGATTAAAAGGCCAATTTATCTTCAACGGCGGCTATGCCCGCACGGGCGCAGGCGTCGTCGGAATCGCCGCCAGGTGCTCCTGACACACCGATCCCGCCGACAGTGGAGCCGGCAGAGAGGATTTGAACGCCGCCGCCGAGCATCAGCGCGCCTTCAATGTCACGGGTTGCGGAGACCATCTCTCCCGGTTGCGTCACCTCGGCCAGTTGCTGGGTGTCGGTGCGGAAGCTGATCGCCGTCCACGCCTTGCGCCGGGCTGTTTCCGGGGTGTGGGGGCCGGCAAAGCGGTCTCTTAAGGTCACCTGGAGAACGCCGGAGCGGTCGACGACCGCCACTGCAATCTGAAACCCGCGCTTGCAGCATTCCGCCAGCGCTCCTTGGGCCACTTCCATCGCCGTTTCCAGGTTCAAGGACTTGAAGGTGACAAGGGCGTGATTATCGGCCTGTGCCGGGGAGGATAACGCCGCCGCAAGGATGATAGCCGGTATGATTCGCTTTAACATGAGTTGGGTCCAGTCCTTTTGTCGGTCCCGGTCGCCGCCATTTTTGTTTCCTTTAAGCAGCCATTGAGCGGGGTTGGCAGCCGTTTGACCATTTCATCCAGCAGACCCCAGAAATGACCCTCACCGGGATAGCCGAGGATTCGATCTACTTCCAGCCCATTATGAATCATAACGAAGGTGGGAGTGTAGATAACCGGCTTAATCTGTTTCAAGCCGTCAGGCCGGGGCTCATGAATATCCACCCGTCTAATTGGGACGATGCGGGCTTCCCAGGTTTTGTCATAAACGACGCCGACTTCTTCTTCCCACAATTCGCACCATTCGCAATAGGACGAATTAAACATGATCAAATCACTGGCCGAAAAGGCCGGCGAGTTGAAAACGAGAAAAACAAAGGCGAGACAAATAGATCGCATAAAAATCCAAAAATTCGACACAAAAAACTAGCAGCGCCGGAACACCCTCTCAATCAACAATACTTTATCATTATCGAATGTGTTTGTCTTGTCAGGAATAAGGCTTCGTTTCAGGAGAACATTTCCTTTGTGATTGACGCAAACCAGGCTTCGCCATCGTCAGCGGTTTGTCTGCGGATGGTGTCGTCCTCACCGACCTGGCTCAAATATCCACTAAGTCCGGTCAAACCTTGCCCCGAAGGTTTATAGGTTCCGCCCAGTTTGAGCCCGTGATCCTTGGCGGCGATGAAGAAACATGTGTTGGTGAGAGGCAGTTTCGGCGGCGTTTTCCCCGTCAGCAACGCGCCGACGACGGCGGCGCAGTAACGAGCCTGAGAATTGGCCGAAAAGGCCGATTTCGACATATCGCCGGGATCAATAGCGTCCCCAATGACGTGAACGCCGGGAGCGCGTTTCGATTCGAAAGTCATGGAATTTACAGGGCAGTACCCGGTTTTATCTGTCAGACCGGCGACATGGGCGATTGGTCCCGCATGTTGAGCGGGAATAATATTGACGACATCGGCGGTGAATTTTTCCTCGGCGCTTATCAAGGTCCTGGTCTTGGCGTCAAAGGCCTGGATGTTGCCGCCGAATTCCGCTGGAACCCATTCGATCATATCCCCGTAGAAGCGTTCCCAAACCTCACTCATGACTTCCGACATGGGGAATTCGTCTTTGGCATCCAAAATCAGGATCTTGGACCGGGGTTTGTGGTGTTTCATGTAATGGGCGACCATGGCGGCGCGTTCATAAGGCGCGGGCGGGCAACGGTACGGCCGGGGCGGAGAGGAAATGGCAAAAACTCCGCCGTCCGGCATGGCATCCAGCTGCCTTTTCAAGGTCGCAACCTGGGCGTCGGCCCGATAGGCGTGCGGAAATATTTCGGCAGTTTTTTTGTCGTAACCATCGATCAGGTCTAATTTGAAACCGATGCCAGGTGACGCGATCAGGCGGTCATAGGGAACACGAGTACCATCACCCAGGACGACGGCTTTTTTCACGGCGTCAATATTGGTGGCGGGGGCGTGGATTACGGAAATACCAGTGTTGGCAGCAAGGGTCTCGTAACTGAATGTGACGTCGGCTAAGGGACGCAAGCCGCCCAAATAGCGGTTGGCGAAAAAACACGCCGTATAGTGGCGGTTTGCTTCGATCAGGGTGATGTCGAAAGCTTTAAAGTTCCGGGCCAGATAACTCGCCGCACTGGCCCCGCCGGCTCCACCACCAAGAACGACCACCCGGGGCCTGGCGCCGCCAAGGGCGAATCCTGGCAAAACGCCAGAACCCCCGATAAGGGTGGCGGATGCACCCAAAAGGCGGGTGAAGGTGCGGCGTGTGAAGGTATTCATCAGGCCATAAGATTACCCGGCGCCGGTCCAGTGCGGAATAATAATTTCCGGGATTGCAACTGTCGCAATGTCGAAACAATTATCTTCCCGGCGTCTTTTGCGTTGCAGGCCGGGAATAAGCGCTACCGGTTCCGGTGGACCAGGAAAAGACCGTCAACAAAATCGTTCCATTGTTTGACCCTGTCGACGTTCTCCTTCGCCGGGGGGATGTTTTGAGCGGGTGCAGGCAAAGCGGCGTGCGCATAAGAAAAAATCAGGACGCAAGCCGCCAGGGTACGGGCCTTCGCCAAGATCATTCACCCGTTTTCTTTTTGACCCAGTCCCGGAAGCTGTCTTTTTCATATCCTTTTTCGAGCACGTACTCATAGACCGCCTTAAAGACAGGCGGATTGGCATATCCCGGCATGCGAAAGACTTCGTGGCTGGTATCGTCAAGGAACTGTGTGGTCGGCGTGAAGGTCACGGAAAGGTCTTTGGCGATTTTGGCCTCGGTCTTCTTCTCACCCGTGAAGCTGACAAAGGACCTATCGCCGCGCATGTCCATCTGAACGACATAAAAGTTATTCTTGGCCAGATTGACGAATTCTTCATATTGAAAGGCGATTTCGTGCATTTGTTTGCAATAGACGCAGCCCCGCTGCTCCCACAAAAGCACCAGCATCTTGCCGGATTTTATCGCCGCTTGTTGGTCTTTGCGGAGATCGAAGGTGCTCGGCATGAACCAATCCTGGTGGTGGAATCCCTTCGGCGCGTCATAGTGGGCATGAGCCGGCGTGAGGATAGACATGGCGGCGAGGCCAATACCTGTTCCGAAGGACCCGGCAAGGAATTTTCTTCGGTTCGGCATAAAAGCTGCCCTTATTTTTTGATCGACCGATTAAACCTCTACAATAGATTCCACAAGGCTTTGGAACAACTACGCCATGGCCGTTATCAAGCTAATGTGACCGTAAGCGTGTTCTTGGAAAGGGGCTGATCAACCCCGTACTAACGTTCGGTATTCTTTCCATTTTCGCTTTTATTAAATTACATTGGAGCGTTAAATCGAATTTGAGAGGGTGATTTTTTGTCGAATCAAAAAGAAAATCTTGATGTATCCATTTGGCGCGGTGACGCCTCGGGCGGGAAGCATGTCCGCTACCAGGTGCCCCGGGAGGAAAGCCAGACCATCCTCGACATCGTTTATTATGTACAGCGTTATCTCGATCCGAAATTATCCTATCGGTACGCTTGCCGGGTCGGCATGTGCGGGTCATGCGCGATGATGGTTAACGGCAAACCGCGTTGGACCTGCCGCACCCACGTGCAAACGGTGTTGGACGGCAATAAGGTAACCATTGAGCCGTTGCGCAATCTGCCGGTGATCAAGGATCTGGCCTGCGACATGTCGGAGTTCTTCGACAAGTGGCGCAAGGCGGAAGCGGTCTTTCATCCGACGAAGACACGTGACGATGAAATCGAGCTGATCTCGCCCGACTCGCCGAAACGCCAGGCCGCCGCCGCCGCCATTGAATGCATCAATTGCGCCGTTTGTTACGCCGCCTGCGATGTGGTCGAGATGAACCCGAAATATCTTGGCCCGGCGGCCCTCAACCGGGCCTGGACACTGGTCAATGATCAGCGCGACGGCGCCCAAATTGAACGCTTGCGTGCTGTCGCCGGCGACGCCGGCTGCCATAATTGTCACTCCCAACAGGGTTGCATGACGTATTGTCCCAATGAACTCAATCCGACGCTGTCGATCGCCGGCCTGAAGCGCGTTACCGCCATGGCGGCGCTCAAAGGGAAGATCTAGATCGATGCTGAATGTCCACCTCTACTTGGCTCAGCGGATCAGCGCCATGGTCATGGCGCCACTCGTGCTCGGCCACTTGGCAGTGATGATCTACGCCATTCAAGGCGGCCTGAATGCCGCCGAAATCCTCTCGCGCACACAGGGCAGCCTTTGGTGGGGATTGTTCTACGGTCTCTTCGTGTTGGCCGTTTCCATTCACGCGGCCATCGGCCTGCGTGTTATTGCCCATGAATATCTGAAGCTCACGGGTGGCGTGCTTACCGCATTTACGCTGATTGTCGGCCTGACAAGTCTGGGGATGGGGGGCCGCGCCGTTATCGCGGTGGTGATGTAATGATCAAACCGCATCGCAATCACCCGCTTTGGTACGCCTATATTGTTCACCGGCTCTCCGGTGTCGGCCTGGCGCTGTTTCTGCCGGCACATTTTTACGTACTGGGGCTGGCTTTGAAGGGCACGGCCGAAATGGACGTGTTTCTGAACTGGACCGAAATTCCGCTGGTCAAGGTTGCGGAAGTCGGCCTGGTTTTCCTTCTCGCCGTCCATTTCTTCGGTGGTCTCAGGATACTGGCGGTGGAGTTCCTACCTTGGTCGCCTCGCCAGAAAACCTATGCCGCAATGGCGGCGGCCGTCTCTTTCTTTGTCGCCAGTAGCTTTTTCATGAATGCGATCTGAAACATGCTTGAACGGCACGACACAGACATCCTGATACTCGGAACCGGTGGCGCCGGTCTGTTCGCCGCCTTGCATGCCCAGAAAGCCGCACCCGACCTGAAAGTCACCATCGCCGTCAAGGGCCTCATCGGGAAATGCGGATGTACCCGCATGGTGCAGGGCGGATATAACGTCGCTTTGTCACCGGGTGATTCCGTCGAACGCCACTTCATGGACACCATCATCGGCGGCAAATGGCTGCCGGACCAGGATATGGCCTGGAAGCTTTGCGAAACGGCGGTCACCCGGGTGCGCGAATTGGAAAACGAAATTGGATGTTTCTTCGACCGAAATTCGGACGGCAGTCTTCATCACAAGGCCTTCGCCGGGCAGACCGCTGACCGCACCGTCCACAAGGGCGACCTGACCGGCATCGAAATCATCAGCCGTCTCATGGAACAAATCCTCAAGCAGCCCGTTGAACGAATGGAAGAACACCGCGCCCTGGCGTTCATTCCAACCAAGAGTGGCAACGAACTTGCCGGCGTTCTCCTGGTCGATATGCGCAACGGTGTTTTCCGTTTTGTCCGCGCCAAGGCAGTGCTTATGGCAACCGGTGGTGGGCCGACTATGTACCGCTACCACACGCCGTCGGGCGATAAGACCATGGACGGCCAGGCGATGGCGTTGCGTGTCGGTCTGCCATTACGGGACATGGAAATGGTGCAGTTCCATCCCACAGGCCTGTTGGCCGGCGAGGAAACCCGCATGACCGGCACCGTATTGGAGGAAGGCCTGCGCGGCGCCGGCGGTTATCTTCTCGGCGGCGAGGGCGAGCGGTTCATGTTCAACTACGCGGAACGCGGTGACCGCGCGACCCGTGATGTCGTCAGCCGTGGTATGTATGACGAAATCCGCAAGGGCAACACGTCACCGAACGGCGGTGTATACATTTCCATGAGCCACCTTGGACCAGCGGATGTGGCCAAGAAATTCAGCGGCATGGTGAAGCGCTGCGCCGATAGCGGTTTCGATCTGGCCGGCGGCAAGGTCGAGGTGGTGCCGACGGCGCATTATTTCATGGGCGGCGTGGTCGTCGATACGGACACGCGTACCGAGATGAAAGGGCTTTACGTCGCCGGCGAAGATGCCGGCGGCGCGCATGGCTCTAACCGGTTGGGCGGTAACGGCGTTGCCAATTCGACCGTCTACGGCGGCGTTGCCGGCGATGTTATGGGTCGCGAAGCCTTGACGGAGACGTTTCTGCGCGATCCAGATGAAGAACTGCTCGAAACGGAAATCGCCCGGGCTCGGCATCCCTTCTCAAAAACCCCGGGCAACATCCATGATCTCCGTGACAAGCTTAAGCATATCATGTGGGACGATGTCGGTATTATGCGGACCGCCGAACGCCTGGAACGGGCGATCAGGGATGTCAGCGAATTAAAAGCGGAACTGATGGAAACCGGCCTTGCCGATCACGATATGAACTTTAATCTGACATGGCACGATTGGATGAATATGCGTAGCTTGGTCGAGATCAGCGAGACCATCGCCGTGGCGGCGCTGTCGCGGGAGAATTCACGCGGCGCTCATTTCCGCGAAGATTTCCCCGATGAGGGTGATCTTGATACATCGTATTTCACGCTGGCCCGCCAGAAGGGCGACACCTTGGACCTAGTCCACGAGAATGTTGCTTTCACTATTGTTAAACCGGGCGAATCACTGGTCGAAGATATGTCGCCGGTGACGCCCGATGGGCAAAACTGAGGAGCCGACCATGATTCCCATAGACATTGTTCACTCAACGGCCATGTCCTTGATGGAAAAGGCAGCGATCGAAATCCCCGAAGATTATCTGGAAGGGATCAAAGCCGCGGCAGAAGTTGAGGATGGCGATCTGTCATCGTTCGTCCTGCAATCCATGTTGGAGAATTATGAAGCGGCAAAGGAGGACAGGCGGGCTATGTGCGGCGATACGGGCTGCCCGCGTTGGTATGTGAAAATGGGCAACGACGCCCGCATCGAAGGCGGTCCCATCGCCCTGGAGACGACTCTACGCCAAGCTACGGCGCAAGCGACCAATGACATCCCACTGCGTCCCAATCGGGTTCATCCCTTGTGGCGAACCGACCACAACAACAATATCGGCATCAATGCGCCTGAAATCGAATATGCCTTCGAACCGGAAGGCGAGTGGCTCGATCTTATCGCCGTCCACAAGGGCGGTCTGTTCGGCACAGACTACCGGATGCTGTTCCCGAGCGACGGCATCCAGGGAATCAAGCGGTTCTTCCTGGATTGCCTAGTGGCCTTCGGCAAACGCGGTCTGGCCTGCCAACCGGCGATCTTCGGCGTTGGGCTCGGTGGCAACAAGGATGCTTGCATGGTTCATGGCAAGCGGGCCGCATGTCTGAGAACGGTCGGCGACCGCAATCCGGACCCCAAAATCGCTGAATTGGAACTCGAGCTTACCGAACTCGGCAATTCCATCGGCATGGGCGCCATGGGGTTTGTCGGTAAATCCATGGTCATCGATACTCATATTGAAGTCGGCTATTGCCATACAGGCGGCATGCAGATGAGCGTCCACGCATTTTGCCTGTCGTCGCGGCGCGCATGCGCGCGTATTTACCCGGATGGTACGGTTGAATACCGCACCGATCCCCAGTGGTTCACCCCTTATTTGCGCCGGGAGACGGTCGAATGGTCAGCAACGGAAACCTCAAAAAAGTCAGCCTGAGCACCAATCCCGACGAAGCGGCCTTGGCGTCGCTGGAATTGGGCAATGTGGTCTACCTCAACGGCGTCGTCTACACGGCCCGCGAGGGCGCTTATATGAAAGTGGTCGATGACGGCGTAGACCTGCCACTCGACCTGCCGGCGGCAAGCGCCACCAACTTTCACTGTTCACCCGCCGCCGCTAAAAGAGCGGACGGTAGCTACGCCTTGAGCGCCGTCACGGCGACGGCATCGTTCCGTTTCAGGAAATGGCTGGATGGCTGGTTCAAGGCCTCCGGCGCCAAATTGATTATCGGCAAGGGCGGCATGAGTTCCGATGATTACAAGCGTGTCTTCGTGCCCAACGGGGCCGTCTACCTGACGACGGTCGGTTACGGAACGGGCGCGCTCTTGGGCCGTGGCGTCAAGAAAGTCCGCGAGGTGCACTGGTTGGAGGAACTCGGAATCGCCCAAGCCATGTGGGTCTTCGAAGTCAAAAAATTCGGTCCTTTCATCGTTGAAAGCAATATGAACGGAGACAGCCTGTTCGAGCGCGAAAACGAGAAATTCGCCGAGCGTATACAGAAGGCATATGAAGGAACCAAGCCTGCCATTTTGAAACGGTTCGGTGAAACCGATGACCGTAATGACGAACTTATTTAGATACCAACATTTCCAATCGTAGCCGAAAATCACCGCGTGGTTCTGGTAACACAGTCTGCTTTACCGGCCGTCGCCGATCAGGCTAAAGGGGGCCCAGAACATCGGGTGGGCGTAGAAGGGTTTATCTCGGTCTTTCATCAGTGACAACATAGATTGGCGCAATGCTTCTGCGCGTCCTATCTTTGGGTTGGTAGCAGTCACACTCAACATCCGCGTTGTTAATTTTACGGCTGCATCGGAAAACACCGCCCAATGGGAAACCAAAAGGGCCCTGCTACCTGCGAAGAAGAAGGCCTTAGCCAACCCTGACAATCCCTCCGCTAACTCGTATATCGATTCTGGTGAAAACCATCTGTTCCTGATCGGTAAATACATAGACAATTTTAAATGGATGGCTTAATGCTAAGCTTGTCGAGCGTGAAGTCAGGCTTGATAACAGGCGTCTGGACAAGAGAACGCACTACATCATCCGACCTTGGCCGA
>Ga0114993_10005308_pt1 | contig 12477 bp, 12 predicted proteins | sample ArcticOcean_MG_C_FD_87042 | JGI IMG/M metagenome (GOLD analysis project Ga0114993, IMG submission 87042) | Marine microbial communities from western Arctic Ocean - ArcticOcean_MG_CB2_150 | ecosystem: Environmental > Aquatic > Marine > Oceanic | place: Arctic Ocean: Canada Basin | collected...
CCCTTGTATCGGGATTACTTCCAAAAACCAAAGACACCACCCAATCTAAGAATTAAACTAAATAAAAAAGCTATTAAAGGCTCTTAATGGACACACTTATTAATATAATTTTATTTACTTTACTGGTCATTACAGCTATTGCGGCCGCAAGAACTCACGGGCTGTTTGGGGTAGCAATGCTATCCGGGGTATTTAGTTTGCTCTCGGCTCTACTACTAGTGACTCTTGATGCCGTAGACGTAGCATTTACTGAGGCCGCCGTCGGGGCAGGGATCTCAACGGTACTGATGCTCTCCGCTCTTTCATTAACCTCTCGGCACGAAAAAGAATCCTCGCGTTCGAACTTACTTCCGCTTTTAGTAGTTATGTTTACAGGTATTTTATTGTTTTATGGAACACTTGATATGCCAAATTTTGGAGAAGAAAGCACCCCAGCGCAAAACCATGTTTCAAAAGCATATATTGAGAGATCTCCATCAGAAGTTGGCGTACCTAACATAGTCACAGCAATTTTGGCAAGTTATCGCGGGTATGACACTATGGGCGAAACAGCCGTAGTATTTACAGCAGGTGTAGGAGTTCTCCTTCTTCTTAGTGGACTTCAGAGGCGTCGCCGCAAAGAATATAAAAAATCAGGAAAACTATAATGCGTCATCATTTAATACTTCGTGTAATCACAAAACTTTTAGTCGGAGCAATGATGCTATTTGCATTCTATGTTCAGTTTCATGGGGATTATTCACCTGGGGGTGGATTCCAAGCAGGCGTAATAATGGCCGTTGCGTTTATTATCTATGGAATAGTCTTCGACTTAGATCATGTGCAAAGAGTTTTACCACCTTGGATTGCCCATAAAATGCTTGCGATCGGCGTTCTAATTTATTCTGGAACAGGAGTCGTCAGTTTCTTCCAGGGCCTGAAGTTTTTAGATTATACTGCATTAAGTCCCCTCCACCCTATTCATGGTCAACACTACGGCATATTCGCAGTAGAATTAGGCGTAGGTATAACCGTAACTGGAGTTATGATCTCAATTTATTACGCATTTGCAGGACGAACATCAGAAATACGTGATGAGGACTGGTAATGATTGACCTTTTTACTTTGAATTTCATACTAGGTCATATCAATTACTGGTTGTTCATAGTGCTTATGATGACCGGCTTATATATTGTAATTTCTAGAGGAAATCTTGTTAAAAAAATTGTAGGTCTAAATATCTTTCAATCATCTGTTTTTATGTTTTACATTTCAATGGGTAAGGTTTCGGGTGGAACGGCACCAATTTTTCCCTTAGACATGAAAATAGATTCAACGATAACATATTCAAACCCTCTGCCTCACGTTTTAATTTTAACTGCCATTGTGGTAGGGATTGCAACGACGTCCTTGGCTCTAGCTCTAACTGTTCGAATAAGAGAGGCGTATGGGACGATTGAAGAGGACGACCTTGTCTCTATCGAACTCAAATTAAGCACTGAAGAATTATCTTCTGAGTATGCCCTAACCACGGGAACTAAAGCATGAGCCTGGAAGCTTCTCATGACTTAGCATTCTCTCTGTCAGATAATCTACCAATCTTACAGGTTTTAGTTCCTTTTATAGCTGCTCCATTAGCTGTAGTAATTGGCAATAGAATTATTTCTTGGTGGTTAGCATTTATTTCCAGTGTAATTTCCTTACTGATCGCAACAACTTTACTCGGAAAAGTTATAGATGGGAGCGTCATCTCATATCAAATAGGGGGTTGGGCACCACCTTTAGGTATAGAGTACCGAGTAGATAATTTAAGTGCATTAATACTATTTCTAGTTACTTTAGTAAGTACCATTATTCTTCCCTATGCATACAAAAGCGTTAATTTCGAAATCCCAAAAGAACAACATACTCTTTTTTATGCCGCATATCTACTATGCTTAACAGGCCTATTAGGTGTGGTGGTTACTGGAGACGCATTTAATGTTTTTGTATTTCTAGAAATTTCTTCACTCTCTACATATGTCCTTATCGCTCAGGGTTCCTATCGAGACAAACGAGCACTGACCGCAGCTTTTGACTACCTAATTATGGGTACGATTGGAGCAACTTTTTTTGTAATTGGCATAGGCTTTCTATATATGGCCACGGGCACTCTTAATATGGTTGACATGTCTAACCTATTAAAAGGTCAGGAATCATTAAGTACTGTTCGATCTGGTTTTGCATTCATTGTTATCGGAATTGGTTTAAAATTAGCAATTTTTCCTCTCCATTTTTGGTTACCCCGTGCTTACACATACGCACCCTCCGCTATTACGGCTTTCCTTGCAGCTACTGCCACAAAAGTTGCAGTTTATATGCTTTTACGATTTATGTTTACAATATTTCATCCAACCTTTTTGTCTCAAATATCTATTTTCGAGTATATAATATTACCATTAGCTATTCTGGCTATGTTTTCTGCGTCCATTATCGCTGTTTATCAAAGTGATTTTAAAAAACTTTTAGCTTACTCGAGTATCGCACAAATTGGATATATTCTACTGGGAATAGGATTAATGTCTGAAACAAGTTTAACCGCTGCTGTCATTCATATTTTCAATCATGGAATCACAAAAGCCGTTCTATTTATGGGAATCGGCGCATACGTTTTACAAGGGAGGGGCTCTTTTCTGTCTGATCTAGAAGGAATCGGAAAAGTAATGCCTTGGACAAGTGCTGCAATCGTCGTAGGTTGTCTGAGCCTAATTGGGGTCCCAGGGACTGTAGGCTTTATTAGTAAATGGTTTCTGGTTAAATCTGCCTTGGAAATAGGGTGGTGGCCGGTTGCTATTGCAATTGTTCTCACTTCCTTACTTGCAGTAATTTATTGTTGGAGAGTTATAGAAACAATCTATTTTAAACCACTCCTGTCGAAAAATTTAACTTCTGAAACACCTATATCAATGCTTCTCCCAATTTGGGTAGGAGCTCTTGCTTGTATCTATTTTGGTTTAAATGCAGAAGCAATAATGACCACATCTCAAATGGCAGCAAAAAGTCTCTATGCTGGGTCGTTTGGTTCGCTTTAAGGGAAAGGAATTCTAGTGGAAACAAATACTGCAATTCTTTTAAGTATTATCATCCCTCTGTCGGCTGCAATATGTAATATTTATATAAAAAAACACCCAAACCTAAGAGATAGTATAACTTTAATTTCTTCGATTCTTACATTTTTGAACGTTTGTATAATCCTATATAATGTAGGAAATAACACGACAGACCCGATGATCTTGTTCTCAGTGGCAAACGGACTAAACATATCTTTTCATGTCGAACCTCTTGGTTTGCTATTCGCTCTTTTAGCTTCTGGACTTTGGATTGTTACGCATATTTATGGTGTTGGCTATATGCGTAAAAACAAAGAGGAAAACCATGGGAGGTTTTTTGCTTGCTTTTCCTTAGCTATCGCTTCGGTTATTGGAATAGCATTTTCATCAAATTTATTTACGTTATTTTTCTTTTACGAAGCTCTCACATTAACTACTTATCCACTAGTGGCTCATAAAGGCTCCAGTGAAGCCTTGCGCGGAGCCAGAACTTATTTTGGAATATTAATTGGAACCTCTATTGGTCTGCAACTAATCGCAATTATTTGGACTCTTGTCATCGCTGGAACTCTAGACTTCACCCGTGGCGGCATTCTTCTGGGCAACATTGAGGGACCGTTAGTAGCCTTACTGCTCTTTTTGTATATTTTTGGTATTGGAAAAGCGGCAGTCATGCCTTTTCATCGATGGCTTCCTGCAGCAATGGTTGCCCCAACCCCCGTATCGGCACTACTTCATGCTGTAGCAGTTGTTAAAGCAGGGGTGTTTACCGTTCTAAAGGTAGGAATATATATATTTGGAATCGATTTTTTGAAAGAAAGCGGCGCATCATATTGGCTCATGTGGTTGGCCGCATTTACTATTATTGCTGCATCATTGATAGCCTTAACAAAAGACAACCTTAAAGCACGGCTTGCATACTCAACCATAAGCCAATTATCTTATATTACCTTAGGTATGGCCCTAGCCACTTCTATGGGAGTTCTCGGCGCCGGACTACACATAGTTATGCATGCTATGGGAAAAATAACTCTATTTATGTGCGCGGGGTCTATTTACGTTGCCACCCACAAAACTAAAATAAGTGAAATGGCCGGTTTAGGACGTTTAATGCCTATAACTTTTGTTGCTTTTCTAGTAGGATCTCTCTCTATTATAGGCCTGCCTCCACTCGGAGGCTCTTGGAGTAAGTGGCTGCTTATTTTGGGAGCTGCCGACCGAGACCAATTTCTTATAATTCTAGTTTTAGTACTTAGCTCTTTACTAAATGTAGCCTACCTTGTGCCAATATTTGTAAAAGGGTTTTTCCTTGAAAAGAAAAGTAGTGCTCCACAAAAATGTTTAGAAAGCTCCATTTCAATTTGGTTGCCGCCCACCTTTACAGCGTTTTGCTGCTTGGTTCTATTTTTTGTGGCAGATGATATATTAATATTTCTTACACCGATAATTTCATTGGAATAAAAATAGCATGCAAGCTCAAGATAAAAACAAAACAGATAATTTACCTAAACTGGGAAGATTTCTTAATAAAATCGACTCGTCTAATGGGGTAAGGTTCATATTTATTTTCTTAATAACAGTCTGTGGAATTTTATTTGTCATCGATTTTTTTATTCAAAAACATGATCACTTTACTGTGGAAAACCTTTATGGTTTTTATGGCTTTTATGGCTTTGTAATGTTTTGTGGGATTATTTTTAGCGTTAAACTTTTGAGAACTGTAATTAAGAGGCCTGAGAATTACTATGGAGTTAAAGCTATCGATCAAGAGATTTACCCTGAGGACGAGTTAGAAAAAGTCGATCATGGTTCATAATTTAACAACCCCAACAGCATTTTGGTTTTTTTATTCCGTAATTTTGCTTCTTGCTCTACCCTCCGGGAAGTTGAGAAGTTCTTTTTTACTGATGGTTCCTGTTCTCGCAGGCATTCAATTATGGAATTTACCGTTAGGAAACTTGGTGCAATTTAAACTTTTTAACTTTGATTTAGAGCTTATGCGAGTGGATAAGCTATCCCGTATTTTTGGCCTAATTTTTTGTCTAGCAGCGTTCTTGGGAAACCTTTACGCCGCTCACTTAAGAGATACTGTGCAACAAGTTGCTGCCTTACTCTATGCTGGGGCCGCTATTGGTGCGGTTTTTGCCGGAGATCTAATTACACTTTTTATTTACTGGGAAGGCACAGCGCTTGCATCTGTTTTTCTTATATGGGCCAGGCGAACAGTTGCAGCTTATCATACGGGAATGAGATACCTTATAATACAAATCGGCTCAGGTGTAATTCTGCTAGTTGGTGTAGCGTTATTTTTTAACGAGACGGGATCTATTAAATTCGAATTAATGACCCTAACCTCCCTCGCTACTTGGCTTATATTCTTGTCCTTCGGTATAAAGTGCGCGTTCCCCTTGCTCCATAACTGGGTTCAAGATAGCTATCCTGCTGCAACTGTTACCGGAACAGTGATTCTTTCAGCATTCACAACAAAGCTTGCGGTATACGCTCTAGCCAGAGGGTTTGCGGGAACAGAAATTCTTATCTATATCGGAGCAGCAATGACACTGTTTCCAATTTTCTTTGCAGAGATCGAGAATGACCTAAGACGCGTACTAGCATATAGCACAAATAATCAATTAGGTTTCATGGTTGTTGGAATAGGGATCGGGACAGAATTATCCATGAATGGTGCCGTTAGCCATGCCGTAGCTCATATTTTATTTAAATCACTTTTATTTATGAGTGTTGGCGCAGTCCTTTTTCGAACAGGTACGTGCAAGGCTTCTGAACTAGGTGGGGTATATCGAACTATGCCTAGAACTGCTATATTTTGTTTAATTGGTGCAGCCTCAATTTCTGCTTTCCCTTTATTTTCAGGATTTGTAACAAAATCACTTATATTAGATGCAACGGCAAAAGGGCATTATTATATAATTTGGGCGATCTTACTATTTGCATCAGCAGGTGTCCTATCTCACTCAGGAATTAAAATACCATACTTCACATTTTTTAGTCATGATAGTGGATTGCGCCCCAAAGAAGCTCCACTTCATATGCAAGTGGCAATGGGCATTACTGCTTTCCTCTGTATCTTTATCGGTTGTTTCCCTGCAACACTATACTCACTATTGCCTTATCCCGTTGGGTATCAAGCATACACGACTTCACATGTTATAAATCAATTGCAACTTTTATTTTTTGCTCTCCTGGCTTTTGCTCTTCTTATGCGATCCGGAATTCATCCACCGGAAATTAAAGCAATTAATTTAGACACTGACTGGATATACAGGCGTTTTCTTCCAAGTATTATTACTAAGGTAGAAAACCTACTAGATGGTTTTATATTTCGTACACGTGAACTATTATCTCTTAAACTTTATTTGGTTCTTAGGATTCTACATATATTACTTGGACGCGAAGGAGCTGTAGCGAGAATATTGCCAGTTGGGTCAATGGTTTTGTGGATGGTGATACTCTTGATTATAACTCTAGTAGTAGTTTTTATTGGTTTTTAAAAAATCAATAACCTTGATCACGATCAACAGCATGTAGAAAAGAGTTTCCAGACTCTCCTCGTTTTATATTTGTTGCAATACTTTCCGATGCACTTTTAACTCTTGTCGTCGAAGCTATATGAGGCGTTACCGTTACATTCTTACTTTTCCAGTAGAAATGACCAGGTGGTAATGGCTCCTCTCTAAATACATCTAATGTAGCATGACGAATGTGGCCTTCATTTATAGATTTAATCAACGCCACATCTTCAATAAGATGACCCCTTCCGGGATTAATAATCATTGCACCCTTGGGCATATTCGATAAACTAACTGAGTCAATAATACCTGATGTACCGCTTGTCAGAGGAAGCAAAAGAACAAGTATTTCTGCATGATTCAATGCTTTAACAAACCCATCAACTCCATGATAGCATTTAACATCATGTATCATCCGTTTTGTACGGCCCCACCCACAAACATTAAACTTAAGATTAGTAAGAGCTATAGCACACGCCGTCCCTAACTCGCCCAAGCCTAAAATACTTATATTACGCTGCCTAGCCAGTGGTGGGACTACTTGATTTCTCCACACTCCATCCTGCTGATGGGTGTGGGAGTCTAATCCTAAATGATATCTCAAGACATGCCCTGTAACATATTCAACCATACCATCGGTTAATTCCATATCAACCATTCGGCACAACGGAACATCTATAGTTGGATTATCCGCTATACGTTCTACTCCTGCCCATAGGCTCATTACAGCCTTAAGACGTGGGTACTTTCGAAAGTTACTTATATCACAGCTGGGTGAATAAATTATATATTCAACGTCATAAGCATTAACGTCTGTCGTTAACTCCACCTTTAGATTACAATTAGAAAAAGCCCTAATTAACTCTTTTTCATATTCGAGCCAATCACTAGGTTTAGCGGCAAATAAAATTTTTATCATTTTCATGTCATCTTACCTTAATCTGTGCACGTGCGCACTCTGCATGAAACCAAATGCGCAAAGAAGAACGATCATAGATGAACCACCATAACTTATTAATGGAAGAGGCACTCCTACTATTGGAGCAAACCCCATGACCATTGCCATATTGACAGACAAATATAAAAAGAACATAATTGCAACGCCCATTGTTGTTAAAAATGAAAACCGGTCTTTATTACTTAAAGCTGACAAAACACAAAAAACAATAACTGCTGCGTACATCAGCAAAATAGAGAGACCACCAAAAAAACCAAACTCTTCTGCGAGAGTCGTAAAGATGAAATCGGTATGCTTTTCTGGAAGGAAATTGAGTCTTGATTGAGTTCCCTGCATAAAACCTCTTCCGTTAAGTCCACCCGAACCAAGAGCGATTTTTGATTGTGTGATATGATAACCAGCCCCTAGCGGGTCACTAGACGGATGCAAAAAGGTTTGTATTCTATTATATTGATATTCTCGTAAAAGAGCCCATTTTGTATTTTGTGTTTTAAGAACTACTGCAACCAGAACACCAACAAGCGAAATTACAGCTGCAAAATAACCCCAATGCACCCCCGCTAAAAATATAATAGCAGAACCTCCCAAAAGAATTAGAAGTGCTGTACCAAGATCAGGTTGCCGAAAAGTTAGGAACACAGGAATAATAATTATAATTACTGGAATTAAAACCCATAGAAGCTTTGAAGTTTGCTCAAGGTTTAATCTATCATAATATGCCGCCAAGAATAAAACCGTTGTAATCTTTGTTAATTCAGAAGGCTGAAGACGCATAAAACCCAAATCTAACCATCTCTGGGCTCCCATACCTGTTTCCCCAAAAAATTCTACTCCCACTAATAGAAGAACACTGCCTAAATAAAAAACTCCCGAAACATTTCGCCAAAACCAAATAGGCGTCATTGCTATAAAAAACAACGCTATCATACCTACTATAAAACGCTTCACCTGTGGGGCGAGCCATGGAGTGACCGAACCACCAGCCACCGAATAGAGCATTAGAAAGCCAACACAAGAAATAGCACAAAGCAATAAAATAACAGCCCAGTTCAAATGGAAAATTTTAGAAAATCCTGAGGGTTTATGCCTCAAATCGCTTTCCATATAACTCATCAGTTTTTAACAACCAAAATCTCAGAGGGATCTATAAGAACCATTTTGTTAAAAGCAGAAGAGATCCGTGCCCGTTGAGATTCAGGATAAGCCGATAATGGAGGTAAAGCATCATGCTGAGCAGCCAAAATTATATCACGAGCAATTGGCGCTGCAGCGGCAGATCCACTTCCCCCATGCTCTACAATTACTGACACTGCGTACCTTGGGGATTTAAAGGGAGCATAGCCAACAAATAAAGCATGGTCTCTTTGCTTCCACGGCAAATCTTGGTTCAGAGCAACTCCATCTTCTCGTTCGGATCTGGATATTCCCCGCACCTGGCTTGTTCCGGTTTTTCCTACCAGTTTCATGTTCTTACTTTCGATACGACTGCCATAAGCTGTTCCCCTAGAAGAATTAATTACATCATACATTCCCTTCTGAACACGAAGTAAATCTTCTTGAAGGACCCCCAAGGGACTAAAAGCTTCGGGATCCAGTTCCAAGCCTGCAAATGTTTTTACCAGTCTAGGCTTTACTACTCGATTTGTTGCTAGTCGAGCCATCATAACTGCTAACTGAAGTGGAGTAGATAAAACGAACCCTTGCCCAATTGCCGCATTCAAACTATCTCCAATCCTCCAGTCCTCCCCGCGTCTTCTAAGCTTCCAATCCTTGCTGGGTATTAATCCAGATTGCACCAGTGACATTGGAATGTCGTGCTTTTCACCGAGACCCAAACGTCTAGCCATTAAATTTATCTTTTTGATTCCTACTCTCTGAGCAAGCTCATAATAATAACAATCGCACGACAGCTTCAGACTATCATGGAGATTAACATTCCCATGCCCAGATCTCTTCCAGCAATGGAATCTACGACCGGAAAGCTCAATATACCCAGTACACCTAATTTTTTCATTAGGCTCTACAACGCCGGCCTTTAAAGCTGCAAGTGCTACAGCCATCTTAAATGTTGATCCAGGGGGATAACTCCCCTGAACCGCCTTATTGCCTAGAGGCCTATACGGATTTTCCAATAGTGCGTTATAATCTTTAAAAGAAATACCATTAACAAATTTATTTGAGTCAAAAGTTGGTGTCGAGCCAATAGCTAATAGATCTCCGTTCATCACATCCATGACAATGGCTGATGCACTAATCCCTTCGAGACGAGCTTGTACGAAGTTTTGTAATTTAGTATCAATAGTAAGCTTTATATCTGGGCCATTAACACTCTCATCTCGATCTAAGTCGCGCATAACTCGGCCCAATGAGTTTACTTCGACCCTCCTCACACCTACAAGACCACGTAACTGTCTGTCCAATTTACTTTCAACCTCTGTTTTACCAACTTGAAATCTTGGAATTTCAAGTAACGGGTTTTTATCTGACAAAAGTCCATTTATAAAATCTTCTTCCATTTTTTTTATATCTTTTTCGTTAACAGGACCAACATAACCAACGATATTAGCATAATCCGTAGAACGAGGGTAAAACCTTGTTAACATGACTTCCAAACTTACTCCTGGCAGAGCCGGAGAATTCACGGCGATCCTACTCAACTGTTTCCAGCTCAAGCGTTCTACAACTGTAATCGGAATGAGTGGACGGTTCTTTAAAATTTGACCCTTCAGGATTGCTATCTCCTCATCCGGCATGAGTAGAATTTTCTGTAAGTTTCTTAAAACCTCTTCTAGGTTTTTTATTCCGTCTCTAATTAGAACAGCACTATAATTTTGTTCGTTTCCAGCAAGTAAAACACCATTCCTATCAAAAATCCTCCCTCGAACAGGCGATATTAATCGTAAATTTATTCTATTTTCCTCTGCCAATAATCTAAATTTTTCAGCTTCCGTGACCTGAAGGAAATGACTCCTAAAGCCAAGAGTTACCAAAACTGCGGCCATTCCTCCACTCAAGAGTAATGCTCTCCGATTGGAATCTCGCACTTTACCTTTGATATAATCGCTAGAGTTAACCATTAACCTTCTCGAGATTCTTTAAAATCAGATGGATGTGCCCGCCTAATACTCAATAGATAATGTGTAAAGAGTACCACGCCAGGATATAAAACTATTGTAAAACATATTCTATACCCCACCATGCTTAAGGGTATATTATTAATTGCGAAAATAAACTGAAACCCTATCAGAGTGCACATTAAAAAAGTAAAAACTATCGATACAAGCAGTAGCTCTTCACTCATTTTCAAGACCCTTTGAGATAGAGCCTGCCGCCGGATAAATTCATATCCAATTATAGATATAGCTGACCATAAGCCGATTGGGTTAAACAATAGCATATCTGAGACAAAGTGGACAGAAATTATTAAAAAAAATGGAAGATATTTTGGTCTACGGAGCAACCAAGCAGTCGTAAACATGAATATAAAATCGGGCCAAAAAATTTCGTTACTTATAATTTTTAGAGGCTGTATCTGGAGCGAAATAATAATAATACATATCAGAATATAAATAAGGTGAAACATCCAGCGCCGTAGAGTAAGAGAACTAACCATCCGCAGCACCTCCAACGGTAGTCGGCTCAGTGTTTGTTATTATCTCTCCGGTAAGCCCAGAAGAATTTATCTCTGGAGCTCGAATTACCTTAAGAAACTCTAACCTTGAATAATCTGCAGCTAATTTTACTCGAAGCCCAGCCTCTGGACTCCTAACAATTTGACCTACCAAAACATCAGATGGAAACAGTTTTCCATCTCCAGAAGTAACAACCCTATCCCCAGCACGAATTAGATCAATATTTTCAATTATCTCTAAGGTAGGAAACAAGCTGCTATCACCAGCCAGTAATGCTTTTTGACCCGAGGGTTCTATCGTAACCGGTATCCTGCTACTGCTGTCAATTACTAAAACTACCCGACTAAGCTCCGGCCCGACTCCAAATATTCTTCCTATTAAACCCTCACCGTCTACTACCGACCATCCGTCTTTAATGCCATCTGAAGATCCAACATTTAGAAGTAAAGATCTTCGAAACGGTGAACCACTGTCAGTCAAAACCAATCCTGTAATATAGGTTAAACTTGGATTTAAGCGAACATTATTTAAATCAAGTAAGCGCGCATTTTCTTCTTTCAACTGTATCGCTGCTTCCTGCCACGTCTTCATTTTCTTTAATTCTAGGATAAGTTCTTCCTTCTCAGCGTAGAGACTATTAAATGATTGGACTTTTTGTATGAGCTTAAAGCCAGCCTTCATTGGGAGGAGAACCCATTCCAATGAAGGGAAAACCTTACTAATTGCAGCTATACGAATTCGTTCTGCTCGAGGGTTATCAATTTTCCATAGAAGAAAGGAAGAAAACAAAAATAATACTGCAATACCCATAAAAATAATTCTTATTGGTCTGGCATAGTCTTCTGTCGTTTTTCTATCGTTCATTATGGATTGAGTTCCCCTTCACATCAAAATCATGAAGAATTCATTTAACTCTCATAATCTATCACGTGACGTAATTGTTTCTCATACTCTAATGCTTTTCCAGTTCCCAATGCCACACAATTTCGACTGTCAGCAGCAACGGAAACCGCTAACCCTGTTTGCTCTCTCAGGGCAAGATCAAGCTCGCCAAGTAGTGCCCCACCTCCTGTTAACATTACACCTCTATCTACAATGTCCGCAGATAAATCTGGCGGAGTTTCACCTAGTGCTGCCATTACTGCTTCACAAATTTGTTGGACCGGCTCTGCCAATGCTTCAGCAACTTCTGCCTGATTAATTTCAACTTCTTTTGGAACACCTGTCAGTAAGTCTCTACCTCGTACCTGCATTGACGCACCTCGACCATCCTTAGGCTTTCGGGCGGC
>Ga0114993_10005309_pt1 | contig 12476 bp, 23 predicted proteins | sample ArcticOcean_MG_C_FD_87042 | JGI IMG/M metagenome (GOLD analysis project Ga0114993, IMG submission 87042) | Marine microbial communities from western Arctic Ocean - ArcticOcean_MG_CB2_150 | ecosystem: Environmental > Aquatic > Marine > Oceanic | place: Arctic Ocean: Canada Basin | collected...
CAAGGCAGTTACCGAACTTGGTCGCATCCTCGACGAAAAGGACAATGAAATCAAGCTGTTGGACGACGAGAACGAGAACTTGTCTGCGATTATCGATAAAAACCGCAATGATTACAATGAGTTGAGCGACTTGAGGAACGGTTCGGCTCGTCGATCGGCTGAAAAGTCCATGGAAATCAAGGCGCTACAGACACATCACGATGAAGTCGTACAGGCGGTCAAAGAAAGGCATATGGAACGCATTGACGAAAAGGACAATAAAATCGATGCTTTACGTCGCAACAGTGCTAAAGTAAGAGAGGCACTCTGGAAGCTTCTTGCTCTTGCTCACACCAACGCTGATGATTTCTGTAAACTAGACGAAAATACCACAAAAAGAATGAAGTTCGGTTCTGTCGGTGATGAATTTGAGGGAACACCATGAAAAACCTAATCATGTTAATGGTGCTATTAACAACCTCTTGTTCAGGAAATATCGTTTCACCGCCAAGAGGCTGTTGTTCACACCACGGGGGAGTAGCTCAGTGCGAACAAAAAAGAGTTCGGTGTTATGACGGCACCTATAGCGCAACTTGCAAGTGCATAAGCAAATGAACAAAATGAGATTTAAGAAAGGTGATTTTGGCATGGAAGGAAACAATACAAAAGGAGAAACAAATGGCTTATTCAAGATGGTCAAATAGTTTCTGGTATACATTTTGGTCTTTTTCGGAATCAAATAAAAAAGAAGAACAAGTTTTTGAAATTTGTGATTTTGGGCATTCAATGAATTTTAAATATTCCGAACTTATAGAGGATATAGACAGATGCGTTGACAAGGTTAGTGAACATTTTGCAAAAGATGTTCAAGGTCGTCTTCTGAAAGATATTACAAAGGATGAAGACGGCAAATCTAATCTTGAATATACAGAACATACTTTTTTAGGTTTTGAGTTAGATAACCGTCACCTTGATGAACTCAAGGGGTATATGACAAAATTTGTAGAAGATGTGAATGGGGAATATAAAAAGGATCCTGCTACCATTTCTCAAGAACCTACTGGGATCACCGCTGTTCTCGTCACTGGCGGTCAAGCATAGAACCGATCCGCGAGATTCATTCGGTCGAATCTGCCGAGACAACAAATGAAAGTTTATAAAAAAGGTGACGCGGTAAAACTAGCCCCTCAAGAACAAGCCTTGGTGCGCTGGGCGATCCAAAGAGACCAAGAAGATTATCTTATGAATAGACAGCATCTTAGAGGAGTAGAAATAGAGGTAAGAGATAAGGGAGATAACATCGTCCCTATCCATCGTGTCTGGTGGGCTGTCCAACGTCAACATGAATGGCACTATGCCGAGGATTTGAGAGCCGTATAATGAAATATAAAAGAGGCGACCTCATTAGATACGATCTTGAACCACATTCTTACTGGTCAGACCTTGGTTATGATCAGGATAGAGGTGTGATATTAGAACTAAAAGATGAACAAGCCTTGGTGCGCTGGGCGATCCAAAGAGACCAAGAAGAAATGGTCACACGGATGTATATAGGCGACTTTTGCCTTGTGGGATAAAGTGGGGGAATGTGGGTAAGAGTGGAAATGGTGATGGAGCTTGGTTGTTAATACTAATAAAGTTTGTGAGTGGGAAGTAAATGAATCAGACTGTGGTTCGGGCTGTGGGCGAAAGGGGGCTGTATTCGCCCCTTTTTCTATAAATAAGTCAAGTATTGATATTTATAATAAGAAGAATTGTAAAGACTGGCTAAAAACACTTGACTCTACTGTCCAGTATGGTATAATACAGGTGCAAAGAGGGGAGAGAACCACATGTCTTGGAACGGAACAGTCAGGTGCGGTCATTGTTGGGAGCGCGGTCATAACAAGCGCGGCTGCCCAGCCCACAAAAAGTTTATCGAGGAAAATCCCAACAGCGCCGCAGCGAAGCAAGCCGCGCAGCAAAAAGCCACGAAGCGCCAGTGCGGTTGGTGCAGCGAGACGGGTCACAATGCCCGAACCTGCCAGCATAAGACTGGTGCAAAGCTCAAGCTTGAAGAATTCAAGCCACTGCTTGAAACACATGTCGGGCACGTCCTATCGCTGGCTGGTCTTGGACGCGGAGCTTTGATCACCACAACAGATTATCTGGACACCAAAGTGGTTGGAGTTGTGCTTGCAGCGAGGGTGCATCAGGGTAGGCTTCATTGCCCATCAAGTGTTGTTAGCCACAGTGAGCCGAAGATCGATGTACAGTGGCACGATGGTCGCCGGGAAAGTGTTTGGACGCCAAGTTCTGGGTTTAAAGAAAGCGTGGCGTTGGCGCAGGTGATGGGATCGATACCGCTTCACGAGATGCGCGATTGGGGCTATAGCTCGTACAACCTTCTCAGCGCATCGAATGCGCCCATCGATGTCGAAGTCGAGTGCCAAGTTGAACGGGGACAGAAGGTTAACCACCTTGAAGCGTGGATTCGGACACTCACAGAAAGCGTGAAGAATTGTGAAGATTACAAGAAAAAGCAAGAAAACGCTTGACATCACCCCTCAGTATGGTATAATACAGGTGCAAAGAGGGGAGACCCACAGGAGCAAGAATCATGGCAATTGACTTCAAAACCTTTAACACCGTTGTTGACTTCGTACTCGATGACAAAAAGCCGGTCCTGATTCGCGGGCGACACGGCATTGGCAAGTCCTGTGTGGTCTATCAGACCGGTGAACGGCGGGGTCTGCCCGTTGTTGAGCGACGTGCCTCACAAATGACCGAAGGTGACCTCATGGGTCTGCCCTCGGTTGATGGCAATTCCACCAAGTGGAACGCTCCCGATTGGTTCAAGTCGGCTTGTGACAAAGCTGTCCTGCTCTTCCTCGATGAAGTGGATCGTGCCACTCTGGAAGTCCGTCAGGGCATTTTCGAGTTGACTGACTCGCGCAAGCTGAACGGTTGGCATCTGCATCCCGATACGATTATCCTCGCTGCCGTCAACGGTGGTGAGCATGGGGCTAATTACTCGGTTGGCGAAATGGACCCGGCTGAGTTGGATCGTTGGACTTGCTTCGATATCGAGCCTACCGTTGAGGATTGGCTGACTTGGGGAAAAGACAACGTTTGCACTCTGGTTTGGGACTTCATCAATCAGAATCGGAATCATCTGGAACACAACGATGACCCCGAGCCGAACAAGGTTTACCCCTCGCGGCGGTCGTGGCATCGGTTCTCGGACTGCTTGATCACGGGCAAGCTGGCTGAAGGTAAGAAAAGCCTCGATATCGTCTTCCACTTGGCAACGGGCTACGTTGGCTTCGAAGCTGCGGTAGCGTTCAAGGACTTCGCTGAAAACTACGAGTCGATCGTGACCCCTGAAGACGTTTTGCGTGACGGGATTGAGAAGGTCAAAGACCTTGATATCAACAAGTTCAACGCCTTGAACGAGAAGTTCGAAGTGGTCCTGAAGGACAAGGAACTGACCGAAGACGAGGTCACTAATCTCGCTAGCTACTTCGGTATCCTGCCAGCGGAACTGGCAGTTCACTTCTGGGGCAAGGTCTGCGCCAGCAACCCGAGTGTGCTGGACAAGTTGCACACAGAAGTCATCAATGGCAAGCCCTTCGGTCTGTTCATCGCTGACTTGGTGGCATAAAAACTGCCGTTTCAAGACCGTGAATAAACATCGCTCTATGGGAGAGTAAGAGAATGAAAGCGAAAGACCTCAAAGTTGGGGATCGTTTGAAGGTTACGCGAGCAACTGGCGAGAATCCCGGTGTATTTGGTAGCTGCGAATTCTTGTTGACTGACCCAAACAACTTTGATTCATATGGGTTTTTGATTAACCCTCACCAGCAAAACCCAAAGCCCGCAAACGGTGATTCTTTTGTAATCACCAAAGCTTGGCACAGAAGTCGCGGAATTGCAAAGCTCCAGATTGAATGGAACGACAAGCTTTGGCTCGCACATCCACAAGATATTGTGTGGCGTTGCGAATTGGAGAATGAATAATGTTGAAATGGTATAAGAATTGGCATAAAAACTGCCGTTTCAAGAGCGTGAATAAACATCGCTCTATGGGAGAGTAAGAGAATGAATAGTAGAAAGCGAGTCAAGATGATTGAGAACTATATCAAGAAACACGGCGTGAGGCGTCTAGCACCCGATCAACGTGGTGAAGATCTTCTGTCACGCGAGTCTGACCTCAAGTTGAAGAAGCTTAGGGTTAAACTTTTGCGAGAGCGGCAACGCCGTTTCAGGCTTCTAAACAAGGATTAGGTTAAAGATCCTCTAGAAGCGAGTTGAAAAGAAAAAGGGCAGTTATGAAGAATTGTAAAGAAAAGAATATAATGGTCGAAAAGACTTGACTCTACTGTTCATTATGGTATAATATAGGTGCAAAAGGGGGAGAGAGACCTAAATGAACTTTGATCTGAACCAAGAGATAGTCAAGCTGCTCCAAGATGAGCCGTTCTTCGCTGCCCTCTCTCGTCGTATTGACAAAAAAGCTAGCACATCGCTGCCAACGGCTGGTGTCAGGGTCAATCCTGATACCTGCTCGTATGAAATGCTTTACAACCCCAAGTTCTTCGAAGGGTTGACTCCCCTCTGTCGCAAGGGTGTTCTCATTCACGAGTTCTACCACTTGGTTTTCGACCATGTTTCCAGCCGTCGTCCTGACGGTGTGAACCACATGGCGTGGAACATCGCTACTGACCTCGCTATCAATTCGCTGATTACTCAGGGCGGCACACATCGCGATTGGCTGCCGGAAGGTGCTTGCATCCCTGGTGAGGGTCAGTTCGCCGAGTATGACCATTACCTGTCCGCTGAGAAGTATTTGGCATTGCTGAAAAAAGACGGCGAAAACACCGAAGAGTCCGAGAAGGGCGAGAAGGGTGAGAAAGGCGAGAAAGGTGAGAAGGGTGAGCCCGGTGAAAAGGGCGAGTCCGGTGAAGGTGAAGGTGAAGGTGAAGGGGAAGGCGAGGGAGAGGGAGAGGGAGAGGGGGAAGGCTCTGGTGAAGGCGAGGGCGATGGCGACGGAGAGGGCGAGAGTGAAGGCTCTGGCTCTGGTTCCTCGGATGAAGACGGTGCCGGTGGTGGTGGTGGAAGTGGGAACTTCGATGACCACAGTGGCTGGGATGAGACCGGCTCGACTGCCAACGAGATTGCCAAGGAACGGATGAAAGAATCTGTCAAGCAAGCTGCCCATGAGGCATCGGCTGGTCGAGGCTTTGGTTCCGCTGGCGGTACAGCAAAGAAGCTGATTATGGATGCCATCAAAACAAAGGTCGATTGGCGCAAGGTGCTTCGGTTCTTCTGTAAGGCAACTGTTTTGGCTGACAGGCGCTCGACGGTTAAGAAGCTGAACAAGCGTTTCCCCTACATTCATGCTGGTAAGCAGACTCGACGCGAGTCGAAGATTGCAGTCTGCATCGACCAGAGTGGTTCGGTGAGTGACGCAATGCTGGTCGCCTTCTACGCTGAACTCAATAAGCTCTGCGATATCGTTGAGTTCGATATCATTCCCTTCGATAGTCGGGTCGGCGAGAAACACATCTACACTTGGAAGAAAGGTCAACAGCGAGCGTGGGAACGTGTGATGCACGGTGGAACATGCTTCGATGCTCCTACCAAGTACGTCAACGATAACGTTAGCAAGTACGATGGAATGATTGTCCTGACGGACATGATGGCTCCGAAGCCGAAGCGGTGCCGGGTCAAGCGGATCTGGATGACCACTGAAGGCTTTGCTTCGCGACCTTACTTCAACCCTGCTCCTGAAAAGATGGTGGTGGTTGATTGATAGTGAGGGTGCTGACGATAAGCAACCTAATGAATGAACTCATAAGGAACATAACGAACGAAGTGTCCGAGAATACAAAGGAGAAATAATGAAAAAGCCCAAAGAAGATGACAAAAAGAAAACACGAAACGTGTTGCAACCCAAACTGCAAGAGAAGATTGGCTTGATGAAAAGCAAAGGTATTGCTGATAGTGATATCTTGAAGCAGCTTCAGGCTGATGGAGGCAAAAAGGTCTTGCAGGAAATCAAATGGTGGACTGATCGCCACGACCATCAAGGCTACATGCTTCGATAAGGAAAACTCAAGTAGGGGGCTGCCAGAAGTGTCCGAGACATAAAGAAATATATAGGAGAGAGTAATGGAATACAGTTTGAACTTTGACGACAATGACCTTCTTGATAAACTCTTGAAGGACGATGACCCCTACCTTGATGAGCCTGACTACTCTGGTCCAGAGTATAATGATGTCGGTGACTTGGATGACGAGGACTTCGATAAGTTCGTTCTTGCCCAGCTTGGCTAACGGGTAGGGGGTGGTCCCCCCCCCCACCGGGGCGGGTGTGTACACCGGAATGTATGTACCACTGTGGCACGGATCGTGCTATATGCTCACATAGTACATTCACGATGCGCGGGTCAAATTTTGAGATTTAGGGTTTTAGCACCACATATGAATAATTGTAAAGATTGCGAAAAACCCGTCGAAAACACTTGACTCTACCGCCCAGTGTGGTATAATATGGGTGTCTTGAGAGAGGGAGAGCCTAAATGAGCTATTCAGGAACCGTCACTTGTCGCTACTGCGGAGGCTCAGGTCACAATCGCCGCACATGCCCCGATTACAAGGCGTCCCTTGTTCGTCGAGTAGCAGCCGGCGACAAGTGGGCGCAAGCAACGCTCAACCGCAGGAACCGCACGTCGGTTCGCCAGTGTGGCTGGTGCAACGAAACGGGTCACAACAAGCGCACTTGTCCCGCTAAGGTCGCCGCGTACGAACTTCTGCCACAGCTTAAGACCGCGTTCACCAAACTGGTTGAGAAATCGACCGAAGGTGTTGGGCGTGGTTCGATTTTCAAATCTCATTACTCAACGAACCTCATTGCGCTGCAAGTCCGCAGACATACCTGCTTTGCTGGCGGTAGGATTTCAGAAGACACAGTCGAAGAAAATCGCAACAACACCGGCTGGCTGGTAAAAGTCCTTAGCAATTTGGTGGGCGCGATTGATTACAAGTGCGTTGCCCCCGATGGTCGCACCCACTTTCATCGTTCGCCAGCGCGAACGCTCAGTCTTCGCGGTGTAGACGTTCTTATTGGCGCGGCATCGACCACAGCGGTTATCAGCAATCCGTCGCCCATCGAGTATGACGTGATCGTGGATATGTCCACAGGCATCACAGGTGTTAACATGAAGGGCTGGATCAAGGTCATCGACCTGTTGCTCAATGAAGTAGTTTTTGAGGAAGGTCAATGAAAAAGGGTGATGTAGTAAAACACCTCGGGGCATTGAAGTCCTCAATGCTGTTCGGCATTGTCTTATCGAAAGTCGAGTACGAATACCGCACAGACAACCTAGACAACGCTTATAAAGTTTTGTGGCGCGATGGCACAATCTCCAAGGCTTGGGATTACGATTTGGTGGAAATAAATGAAAAAGGGTGACTTGGTTAAGTTTGATAGGATTAATAGTCATACACCACACCTCAACAATAAAACTGCCCTCTACTTAGGAGAAGCTTTTATCCATCGTGACGATGGCGTCGTTGTCGAGAATCATAAAGTTTGGATCGCGGGTGATGCTTTGCCAATAATTATTGGCAAAAGTTTGCTGCGACACTTGAGGGTTGACAAATGAAAAAAGGCGATCTTGTAAGAGACAATGCACGGTTGAGGGTTCTTCTGAAGCCGGAAAACAGATACCCAACACGAAACAGAGTTGGTGTAATCATCGAACAGGTGTTTGACCGCTTGGCACAAAACAATAAAGTATTTAAAGTTCTGTGGCAAGATGGTACGATTGGCAACAACGTTTGGGATTATGATTTAGGAGAGTTGACAAGTGAAAAAAGGTGATTTTGTAAAACACGCTTGGTCACGTCCCCGTGAAAAAATGCTTGGGGTTATATTAGAAAAAGTCCGCGATCCCCCTGCTCGTAACTTGTTTGGAGCCGATGACGTCGCCGGGGTCAACGTTTATAAAGTGTTGTGGCGCGATGGCACAATTGTCACTGCTTACGGTTACGGTTTGGTGAAGGTACACTATTTATAATATGATAACATTCACAGCACAAGCGATAAAAAAAATAACGAAGATGGCACCCGACGATAAAGTCGAGTATCGTGGCATTAGAGTCATGGTGCTTGGCGGCGGGTGTGCCGGGTTCACATACGATATGGACTTCGAAGAAGAACCCCGTGAAGACGATTGGACCGATGTCCAACACGGTTGGAACGTCTATGTCGATCCCATGAGCCAGTGTTATTTAGAAGGTACTACGGTTGATTATATCGAGAGTTTGAGTTTCTCGGGTTTCCACTTTGCAAACCCCGGTGCCAAAAGCACATGCGGTTGTGGAAGTTCTTTTAGCTAAAAAATTTCGCGAAAACATTTTCCATATTAGAAGCCTCTTTCGGGAGGCTTTTACTATTTATAACGTGAACATTAACAAAGCAAGCCTATAGCTCTTGTAGCGTGGTTGCAAAGGAAACAAACAATGACCATCAACAAAACCAAACTAAAGAAAATTATCAAAGAAGAACTGCAAAAGTATTTAGGCGACGACGCTGACGACAACTTTTTTGACAAATTGTTTTTTGGAGAAGAGATGAACGAAGTTGATGTTGTATCCATTGCCGCAGTCTTCAGCCTTGGCGCATTGGGTGGCATTCTTGGTGTATTGGCGTTGAAGGCAGCGGGTGCAGCAGGACGAATCGCCAAAAATATTTTAATAAATCTAGAGGCACATCTGGAAAATAAAATACGCTCGGCTGGTAGGCAGATGCGTTCCGAAAACCAAGAGTACGTTCTTGCTGCTTTTCAGCAAGATAAAGAACTTCTTAAAATGCTTGTGAACTTTGACAAACTAACGAAGATTGTTAAAAACAACAAAGGGGAACGTAGCCCACGGTTGCAGAATACACGGGCAGAGCTAAAGAGGCTTAGTCCTGCTATCACAGCCCGACTTAGAGAAATTCAGGGCAGTGTCGGAGCCGGGATGCCTCATCCCGCAAAAGGTGGCGCAGACCCTCTCAGCGACAAAGAGAGAACTCGTCTGAAACCACGAATTAAAAGATAGGAAACAAACCATGACCATCAACAAAAAAAGATTAAAGAAAATTATCAAAGAAGAACTGCAAGCTGTTCTAAAAGAAGGGCTTCATGACGAAGGCTTGCGAGAGATGATCGCAGATTTTGTTGCCCAAGAAGTTTCAGGCTGGCAGGATGTAGCGAAGGCGTCACTGCACAAGCATGTTGCAGAGAACGGGTTTGATATTTCTGATATTATTATGCAGAGTTTAGGTGGGGAGAGCCACAATGAAAATTACAAAAACCCGTCTTAAAAAAATTATCAAAGAAGAACTGCAAACTGTTCTAAAAGAAGCCGAAGCGACTCCATTTAGAATAGGCATGAAAATTGTGGAAGATTGGCGACCTTTCGCGGGTTCACCGGGCGCATTCGCCAAGGCTTGGCAAAGCCTTTTCGAAGCTCTTGATGAGCTTCCGAATGGAGTGGAAATTGCCAAGCAACTACAAAAAATATCGGATGATCATCTTAAAAGCTCCACAAAGCAGCAATCCGAGCGCGAAGAAAGTCGCGAGAAAGAGAGAGAGGAACGGCGTCTGTCGAGGGCGCATTCAACCAAATGGAGAGTGTAACGAAATGAACAAAACTAAACTAAAACGAATCATCAAAGAAGAACTTCAAACTGTACTAAAGGAACAAGAATCCCTTGGCGCAGATAGGACCATTGAAGAAGTCTGGGAATCTCTGCAAGATAGTGCTGGTCAAGCTCACAAGGATTTACAAATGTTGGCTATTCATCTTGGTAACGCAAGATATACCACACAAGAAGTGGATGGCGCGGTGAAGGATTTGGAAGGAATACTTCTTATGCTGGACCAAGACGTTAAACGAGATGTACAACAGATTGTGCTGCGAAGTCGGCGCGGAGATTAACTAAATGAACCAAACCAAACTTAAACAACTTGTCAAAGAAACATTAGAAGCAACGCTCAACGAAGAGGGTGCGCTTGCCGAGGGCGGCACACTACAGAACACTGCTAAAGGTGCTGCCATGGCACTCTTAGATATGGCAAAGGTTATGGAGCAATCTCCATCGCACGACCCAGCTTCACACTACGCTCAAGAGGTGGCAAAGCAAGCTAATCTGATTATGGATATGCTTGTACAAATGGAAGACGCTGGGATGCAAGAATCTAAGGAATGGACAGCGACGAGCGGTGACGAACAAAGCTGGGTAGGCGCACTGACTTCTATCGAGCATGAAGCAGACGGTTTGGAGAAGGGCGCAAACGTAATGATCAAGGGTCACGAAATGGGCATTCAACTTGACAACAACGCTATTGGCAAGATCATCTTGAAGAAGGCAAATAAGATCAGAGGACATGTCAAGCGACACCGAGAGCAAATGTCCCAACCGTTCTGATAAATAAAATGAATATTAAACAAATAATCAAAGAAGAACTTTCCGCTGTGCTGGAAAACTATGGCGAGGGTGACCCACTGGACGAACTGGAACGCATTGTTACCGAGTTTGAGGAAGTGGCAGCGCTCTCGCCGTCAGCAATGATACAGCGCCGCCTTGGTGGACTGATTGAACGGCTTAGGGGCGAAATCGAGTCGATACGTGTGGAAGTGATCCAAACTAAATGGTAAACAAAATGAACAAAACTAAACTCCGTGAAATGATTAGTGAAACGCTCGGTGAAGCTTACTACGGAAGCATACCACCACCACCAGAATTGCCAGCAGGGTATGGAGGTGCTGTGGACCGTGCAAAGGTTCAGCAACATTTGAGCGATGAGATTGATGACGAAGTTCGTTCAGGTAAACTAAATATTGATGGTTTGTCCATTGAAACTGTGCGTGCGAATCAAGAGATCCCTTGGGATAAGTTTCAAGCTATTGACGATGAAGTTTTAGGAGATATTATTCGGGACTATAAGAGAAAGAAATCATTTTATAGAGAGGGAACAGAAACCAAACTAAAACAAATCATACGCGAAGAACTGACCATGATGACTAACGAGGATGACCCTTTTGAGTTTTATCGCGATTTGCATAAAGATCTGTATGGTCGCAATCCTGATACATATCCCAGCGATGAAAATATATATGCAGAGATTGAAGCACTCACGTTCATCGAAGACACCAATGCCGAGCGAGACAAGTATAGGCGAGAGATGGACGCGGCAACAGCCACGCCACCAGATGCCGACACTGAAAAGCCGTTGCCTCCAAAGTTTAGTGGCATGGGTCGAAGAATAAAGGAAAACAAAATGAACATTAAACAAATCATACGCGAAGAACTTAGAGCAGTTCTAAAAGAAGGCTTTGTTTCCGCTACCGGTGACACACCAGAAGATGTTGCTGCCGTGGTAAGGCGATGGATGGCTGATGAAAACATTGATTCAAATGACGAGCAGTCGATTACAGATAAGATTACAAATGTCGCTTTTGATGCCGGTGTCATCGATGATGATATCCCCGATTGGCAAGACGCGGTGTTTGACATGTTGGGCGGCGCTGTGAACGAAGAAGAACTTCAAAACTATTTGAATGAAACCGAAGCAAGCAAGTGCAAACAAATGTTGGACAACGGCGAAATCTCGACCGATCAATATAAAGCTTGTGTGGACCAGTATGAAAAAGATTATGGCGAAGTGGAAGACACTGGCGCACGAGCGATGTATGAAAACCGGCTCGCTAGAATCATTCACGAAGAAGCACAAAAATATTTAAACACAACAAACTGATTGGGGGCTAATTAACTCTTAAATAAGGTTTCGCCCCTGGGTTATAATAGTTATATATGACTCAGGGGTTTTCTTTATGATAAAATATCACATCTCAATTTTTTTTATAACACTTTTAATAATAACAATCACTTGTTGCGGCTGTTCCAACTCACAAAGTGGTCAAAGCGGGAAACAAGCGATCGCCTATAGCACACCCGATGCAACTTCTTTAATAAAATTAGATACTTCGCGATCGGCAGATGCTTTATCTGCTGCGAAAGATTCTTTTGTGGCAAAAATCGACACATCCGGTGTCGCGGAAGATATTTTTACGCAAGATATCGCACAAACTGACACAAATAAAGCCGATACTTCTTCATCTGATACACAATCAGCCAAAGATGCCGCACAAAAAGACGCTGGACCGGTTGAACCCAAGTGCCAAGACAAAGATGGCGATGGCTTTGGCATAAATTGCGACAAAGGAGTGGACTGTGACGACGGCAACCCCAACTTTTCAGTGGTGTGCCCCGATTGTACCAAGAAAAACTATGTGGGATGCGCCTGTACGGCTGTTGCGGCTAATTGTTATAGTGGTGAAACACAATGGCTGGGTAAAGGTCAGTGTCAAGCGGGCGTGCAATTGTGTAAAACAGGCTTTTGGGCGGAATGTAAGGGTGAAACACTCCCAACTCCCGAAGTGTGCGACGGCAAGGACAACGA
>Ga0114993_10005314_pt1 | contig 12469 bp, 9 predicted proteins | sample ArcticOcean_MG_C_FD_87042 | JGI IMG/M metagenome (GOLD analysis project Ga0114993, IMG submission 87042) | Marine microbial communities from western Arctic Ocean - ArcticOcean_MG_CB2_150 | ecosystem: Environmental > Aquatic > Marine > Oceanic | place: Arctic Ocean: Canada Basin | collected...
AACGATCCTAGTGATCATGGGGTTTTCGTCGTTCGCGTTCCAGATACTAGGCGGCTTCTTCGGTGATCGAGTAAGCAAGCGAGCAATCGTTCCAGTTCTCATCCTGCTACAAGGGGTTGCGCTGGTGATACTTATCACGGCAGTCGACTACTTGGGTGCTCTAGCGTTCGCCGTGATCTGGGGACTCGGGTTTGGCGCTAGAACGCCAATGCTTCACGCCATGCGAGGCGACTACTTTGGGCGTAAACACTTCGGGGTGGTCTTGGGTATGTCGGCATTCCCGATGGGGATGGGCATGATGGCAACTCCGGTAATTGTTGGCTGGGTCTACGACAACACGGGATCCTATGATTCGTCATTTTTCACCCTTGCCGGATGCTGCGTCATTGCGGCAGTCATGATTCTTTTTGCAACGAAGCCCGCAACACCCAAGTAGCAGCAATGCCGGCTAGCACACAACTTAAAGTTCGCATCGTCATCCAAACGAACGCATCAAATATTTCATGTGCAGCCGCGGAACCGTGCGCTATCCATCCGTTACTTCGATAGAACTTACCATTTTTCATCCATAATTCATCCGGCTTATCGGCTGACTCCCGCGCTCCCATAATCTTGAAACAACGGAGCAATACGCTGGCAAACACAAGTAGAAATAACACTAAAAATATCAACTCGGTCAGCACAGACCGCAGCTGGGTTGGACAATTAGTGTTCTCATCGCCGTTGCGGTCGTGATTACCGCCGTTGTCCTTGCCAATCTCGCCATAGTTATGTTCGTCAGCGGAGCACTCCGAGCCAAGTGGCCGCTCAGCAACGCTGCTACCGATTACCCCCTTCCAACGAAGTAAGCCAAATACGGGTTCTACACGTAGAATTATCTGGTTTGTGTAAATTTCAACTCGTCGGGCTCGCGAACACGCTCCCCAAATTCAAATAGTCCAAGGATTCCTTCATGCGATCAATTGCTGACCTCGCGGCCGATATGGGCCTCGATCCTTCTGTTCTAGAGCCCTACGGTCACGACAAGGCCAAAATTCCGCTCGACGCGTTCCCTAACTCCGACGAAAAAGCGAAATTGGTCGTAGTAACAGCGATCACACCGACTCCGGCAGGCGAAGGAAAGTCGACCACCGCGGTAGGACTCACTCAAGGTCTAGCAAAGATCGGCAAGAAACCAGTTCTGACTATCAGACAGCCCGCACTCGGTCCTGTTTTTGGTCACAAAGGCGGTGGCACTGGCGGAGGAAAGTCGACCGTTCAGCCAGCAGTAGACATTAACCTCCATTTCACAGGCGACTTCCATGCGATCGAATCTGCGCACAACTTATTGGCTGCAATGGTCGATAATGCTGTCTACCGAAACGCAATCGACGATTTCGACGCAACCGGAATCACTTGGCGACGCGTGACCGACACCGAAGATCGGGCACTTCGCACGATCATGACCGGTGCCGGTGGCAAGCTTAACGGTCCTGTTCGTGAAGCCGGATTCGATATCAATGCTGCGTCTGAGATCATGGCGATCTGTGCTCTTGCTAACTCATACAAAGATCTTCGAGAGCGCATTGGCGATATCGTAGTCGGATGGAAGAAAGATGGCGCTACTCCAGTCACAGCCCGTGAGATCAAGGGCATCGGCTCGATCATGGCTCTGCTTCGAGACGCCATCAAGCCAAACCTTACCCAAACGGCCGAAGGTCAGCCAACTATTGTTCACATGGGTCCGTTCGGCAACATTGCACACGGCTGCTCATCGATCATCGCCGACAAGCTTGCGATCAACTGTGGTGAGTACGTGATTACTGAAGCTGGATTCGGTGCCGATCTCGGTTTCGAAAAATTTATGGACATCAAAGTACGTCAGGGCGGGCCTAAGCCCTCAGCGGCAGTTGTCGTCGCCACCATTCGCGGACTCAAATGGCACGGCGGCGTCGCAATAAAAGATATGACAGCAGCTAATCCTGAAGCAGTACGTCGTGGGGCAGAAAATCTCAAAAATGCTTTGCGCATAGTTGGTCTCTACGGTCTTCCAGCCGTGGTCGCTATCAACCGATTCCCTACCGATTCTCCTGAAGAAATTGCTGTCGTCAAAGAAGTTGCGATCGCCTCAGGTGCAATCGGAGTGGAAGAGGCAAAAGGTTTCGCTGAAGGTGGTGATGGCATGGTCGATCTAGCAAACGCGGTTGTAGAAGCTGCGAATCAGCCTTCCGACGTCAAGCTTCTGTATGAAGACGATGACGACTACTTCGACAAGGTCGAAACTATGGCCAAGTCGCTCTATCTCGCTGGCGATGTGAAGTGGGGTCCAATGACCAAAACTACGGCGCGCCGATTCGCAGCAAACGGCTGGAACTATCCGGTCTGCATAGCCAAAACTCACCTCTCAATCTCGGCTGATCCAAAATTGAAAGGTGCCCCAAGTGGGCACACACTTCCTATCAGGGAATTACGTATCCTCGCCGGTGCGCGTCAAATAGTGACGCTCGCTGGCGACATCATCACTCTTCCGGGTCTTCCATCGAAACCGAATGCGTGGGATATTGATCTTTCGGACGATGGTAAAATTACCGGAATCCTAAGCACGTAGACGCGAGATACAATTCAACCCTTCAGAACTAACCAAATCGAATCAAATCACGAGTAAGAATGACTTCCGAAGCCCACCCTACGTTCACATGTAAAGTTTGCGCCAAGATTATGACACCACGGTTCCTGCCGTCGTCAGCACCAAACTGTCCTGCTTGCGGAGCCGACACTTCTCCGAACAAAGCAGCTATCGATGCTGGGTTAACTACGTTTTGCGCCAATTGCCATACAACCGGCAACGTATACGAATCTGACAACTGCACCAATTGCGATGCAGCATGGGGGCACTGGTCAGGCGCAGAATCCGTCGAGCAAACGCCGGATTCTTCTCTCGCGAGAAATCGAGTCCTCTACAAGTCGACTCGAGGTGCCGAGGGCGGAACGGTTCCTCGCTGGAAAATCGTCGAACCAAGCTAGGCGTACCTGACAACATTTTCGTATTTATAACGAGACTTAGCGCCGCACACAAATGATACCCAGTATCATACACCGCATCCTATACTAATACTTCTGACCTAGACCTTTATTACCCTTAATTCAAATTCTGATACTAAGTCTCAAATGAATTTCTACAAAAAAGCATTGCTAATACTTTTCGTTGCTGTCATAGCCTGTAATGGCGATCTAGAACCACCTACAGGTGGGACGGTCACCATAATAACTACCACTTACCCTTTGACGTTTTTATCGGAGAAAATTGGCGGAAATCGAATAACCGTCCATCAACTGACCAAGCCTGGAGTCGAGGCTCACGATTTCGAGCCTGCCCCGTCAGACATCCGAGCTATCTCAAACTCCGACCTATTTATCTATAACCACCCTACGTTCGAATCTTGGGCATTAAATGCTGCTTCTGTTTCAAGTACTGACGGCGACTATTCGCCGACGGTCACCGTTCAGACAATTATTCTCGAATCGTTAGGCGAAGATCACGGCGAAGGAACAGCCGATGCCCACGTCTGGCTCAATCCGCTGAAGGCGCAAGAACAGGCTGATCGAATACTGTCCGCACTCATCGAGGTCGACCCCGAAGGTGCTCAGATTTACACCCGAAACGCTGATGGTCTTGACGTAGAACTTCAGGCGCTGGACGATCTAATCAGGAAGCAAATCTCAAATTGTGAACTCAATACCTTAGTCGTGTCCCATCTAGCATTCGGGCATATGGCTGAACACTATGGCTTCGAACAGATCGGCCTTGCCGGCCTATCTCCTGAATTCGAATCTGGTCCTGCCAAGATCGCAGGCGTAATCGAAAAAATCAAAGACTTAAACATCTCGCACATCATGCAAGAACCTATCGTCAGCAATCGCCTAGCAGAAACAGTCGCAGCTGAAACGGGCGCTGAACTTCTCTCACTTCATCCACTCGAAGTCAGAACATCAGAACAAGCATCTAGCCGCATCAACTATATCGACATCATGAAGTCCAACGCCGATGCTCTCCAGAAAGCTCTTCGTTGTAGTTAATCCGCCGACTAGCTAATCAGCCCCAAGCTGAAACCTTGCCAGCCGCTTCCAAACGCCGCCCCAAGCAACGCCGTCACGCCCCATTAGGTCGATATCTCCGAACCGCAGACGATCACCTAGGTCGATATCATCTATCTGCTGTTTGGCGATCGCAACGCCCTCAGGCTTAACTTCATTGACAATGCTCATGTGTGGTCGATAAGGATCATCTGGATAGGCAGATTTTACGAGAGGTCCTATCTGAGCCATTAGATCATCGTGAAGTGCCTGAATTTCGTGATTCACTACAAACCCAAGAATCACACTGTGCTCCAACTCCCAAGTTTCCATACCCGCTGTATCGAGATTAATTGGCTGGTGGGCACCGGCTACAGAATGAATCGCTTCAAGCAAATTATCAAGGCTCTTAATGTCGTAAAAAGTGCCCTTCACCGTCACGTGCGCTGGAATCTTCGCACGCTCTTGCTCTGCTGCCTTTTCGATATCGAGCAGCGATTCAACTAACTCCGAGGGCGCTGGAGCCACGAGCGTATAGCAAGCGTAACCAAACTGGTCGTTTTCGAGATTAGTGGAATTGATGGTCATCAAACAGTCCGCAGTTCGATGACCTAGTGAGAATCCCTGTAGTGAGCGGCCAACAGGTCCTCACCGAAGTCGTGGGCGTAATCCCGCAACACCGAGTGAATGTGATTCGCCTCGTTCTGCGTATTGTCGTATTCGATCAAGAATCGTGGGTGTCGAATGGCGTAATAGTGCGGCGCACCAACTTCGGAAGGACCAGCCCACGCGAAGGTCACGTCATTGAATCCTACCGACTCCAGTTCACGCCAGTAGTTCGAAGCAAGATCGTCCGAACCACGAGTAACGTAGTGCTTCGCCAACGCAACTAGCCGATCGCGCTGCTGGTCGCCTAACAAACTGAATCCAATTCCCTTAGGAGCGATATTGGGATCGGCTGAACGAACATTCGTAGTCAAAATATCGGCAGGAGCAATCGGGTCAACAACTGCCAGTTTCATCTGCTCTGCGTCCAGAGACAATAGCAATGACCTAGCCCAATCCTGTTCCTCGACAAGCGTTCGCTCGTCCTTACGATCACCGTGGCGGATCACAGCAGGGTTCGCCCCGAAGAACAGCGGCAAAATAGCAACCTGTTCACCGTTCACCACGTTTGCTGTAAGACCAATGTGGTGACCACCAACGCGGAAGCCCCAAGGCTCGTCCACGCTTCCAGGGATGCCGAAAACGCTAAACCAGTAGCGGTCGGTATTTCGTTCCCACTTAGAAATCTTTTCGCTGATCTTCTCCCACTCGCCCAAAATCGTCTCGAGCTCCATAATCCTATGAGCCGTCGTCACGCCACGTGCGCTGTAACCCGTTTCCATCATCGTGAACGCAGCCTTGCGCTGAGCATCGTTCATTTCACCGAGCTTAATCCCCTCGCGATCGATCGGTGTGTAAGCCCACTTGTATCGTTCATCACCAGCAAAATCGAATGATGCTGTCACTCGCTGTGAATCATCAAGGGAGTTCAAGAAATCGTTCGCAGCCACAGTCATTCGTTTTACTGCGTCGGGAGCTGAAGATGGAATTGGCGACGATGTCATCGAGGTTCCTTTTGAGATGTATTCCGGCTGATGCACACTATAAGCCAGCGATTGGCATCATGGGGTGAATGAGCGAATGTTCAACAGACGAATATGAACGAGGCGGCAAAAACTCAGCGAGCGTCTACTCACCCCACGTGCCAAACAAACGTTCACATGTTCCACCAAGGATCTGATCCCGAAGCCCAGGTCCCATAGCAGGCTTTATCCTGTCGGCGATCTCCCAGCCTTTGGAGTACCCGGCCTGCTCGACGATGAATGGGAAGTCAGTGCCCCACATCAGCCGATCAGCAGAATAGGCCTCGATCAGCCTGTGCACCCAATCGAACATATCCACATACGGGAATTCTTGGTTAGAAGCACGGGGGAACTCAGAAAGCTTCACGTTGATCTGCGGGTATCGGGCTATAGCAAGTAACTTTTCGAACTCTGGAACTTCTGAACCGGCAAAAGACGGAACGCAATGTCCGAAGTGATCGATAATCGCCTCAGTCTCTGGGTACAAAGCGGCCAGCGTTTCGATCTCTTGATAGTTTTGCGGTCCCACAAGAAAACCAACTGGAATTCCTAGCTCGCCGGCGCGCTTGTACAGCCCCCTACCAATATCGCCGTTCATCATTTCGCCATCGCGCCAAAGCCCAGGATTAAACCGCACCCCTCGATATCCTCTAGCAACGAGATCTTCGAGCATCCCAACAGGGTCTGCAGCCTGTGGATCGACAAGGCACATACCTATAAATCTATCTGGCCACTGTTTCAACGTGTCATCAACGTACGAATGGTCAAAACCATGAACAATCGGTTGGACGATAAGCGATCCAGATACGTCTGCCTGATCCATCAAATCGAGTAAAAACTCAGCATTCCCACGGGCAGTCGGGTGTTGTTGACCAGATCTGTACGGGTAGGTGTCGGCATCGTGTGCCCAAACATGCAAATGTGAATCGATTTTATTCATAAAATTTTCCCGAATGTCGCTGTCGCAGGGTTGGCCTACGCCATTAGCGCCAACCGTCTTAACGATTGGCGAAGCTTACGTGAATCCCGTAAACACAGAAAGTAAGAGGGCTGGTACAAAATCGGCCTTCCCTTCAAGAAACTCTCGCGTAAGCCCTTGATTCGTCACTCTCCGGTGGTACATTCGCTGCCATCCCGACATACAAACTTGTCGACAAGCCTAGATTTCCAGTTTCGGATCCAACCCGTCATCGAGCATAGAAATGAGTCACCATGATCAAACTTAGTCTTCAATCACTCTCCTACCGTGACACGTTCAACGCGGGGAATATCGACCTGCTCGGGATCATCGATAAAGCAGCTGAGTACAAAATGGACGGCGTCGATCTGCACTTCACTCATTTCGCATCGACTGATGACGATTACCTCGAACAGGTCAAGCAGGCGTGCCTCAAACGTGGACTCCACATGTGCTATATCGGAGTTTCGAACAACTTCGGCAAGACTGGCGAAGAGCTTCGTGAACAGATCGATCTGATGAAACAGTGGATCGATGTTGCCGCAAAAATGGGCATTCCGATGATTCGAGCGTTCGGCTCATGGCTCCCCGAAGGTGAAACCGAGGAACAGGCATGGCCTCGCCTTGTAGCATCGACCAAAGAGGTAGCCGAGTATGGCCAATCAAAGGGTGTTGTGGTCGGTCTGCACAACCACAATCACGGTTGCATCCCGGCGACCGGCGATCAGGTGATTCGACTTATGGACGATGTCGACAACCCTTACTACTCACACATTCTCGACACAGGCCAGTACCGTGGGTCGCCCGGCGCATCGTTTGGTGAACGTGGACAGGAAGACCCACAGTGGAACTTCTACGGTTCGATAGAAACGTCAGCACCACGAGCAGTTCACGTCCGAGCAAAAATCTACCGAATCGCCAGTGGTAAAGAAGCATGGCTCGACTATGAACGAATCATGCCAATAATAAAAAACGTCGGTTACAACGGTTGGATGTCGATTGTGTTCGAAGGTCAGGACGAGCTAGACGAGCCTACTGCTGTACCACTAGCAAACACCTACCTACGCTCAATGATCGCCAAGCACGAGATGTAGGCTCATCTGTCACGGATATCGAATAGTCATGAACCCGATCTACCTACAAGCTCTTTCGTTCCACGACATATACGGGAACGGCGACGACTGCATTCACGCTGCGGCCGATATGGCTGCGGAGCTTGGAATCGCGGGAGTCGATATTGAAGATCGACTCTTAACCTCGTATGAGCCAGCGTACCTTCAAGAACTGGCGCATTCGATTGAAAGTCGCGGCGTAACTTTCGGCTATGCCGGTGTGATCGTCCAGTTCAAAGAACCCGTATCGTCAATCCCAGATGAACTCGACCGTACGAGAACGCTGATCGATGCAGCACCGCATCTGGGTATAGGCGCTATTCGGCTTCCCGGAAATGGCGTCGTGAACGGTCAAACGCTCGAATTCACGTTCGGAGAAGTTCGCAAGAAATTCCAGACGATATGCGACTATGCGGTGGAAGCGGGCATCAAAGTATTCCTACACAACCACAATCACGGTTCAACGCCGTCAACCGGTGTTCAGGTGCTCAAAATGCTTAATGAGATCGATAGTCCGGCACTTTCGTACGTCCTAGATACCGGGCAGTTTCAGGGCTCACCAGGTTCATCAGGTCGAGGAAGCCCAGCGAACGAAGCTGAAGAACAGCTATATGAATCGATCGAGATGTGTGCTCCGAGAGCCGGAATGGTGAGGGCAAAGTTCTATTTCGCAACCGCTGGTGAGGAGCAGTGGCTCGACTATTCCCGTATAGTTCGCACTCTCAAAAATGCCAAGTTTGAAGGTCCGATTTCCGTCGTCTATGAAGCGCGGGGGGATCTGCCGTCAAAAGACGCACTTCCAGCCGCCGTTAAATACCTCACCACGCTGTTCAACCAATAACTACACACCGATTCGGGCAAGTAGTGTCGAATCAACAAGGAATCATCCATGGGAACGTTCTACGACAACTCGATAATCCCTGATCATCTGAGACGCGACTTCGATGTTTACGATCGAATCAATGAACTCAAAATGGACATGGGCTCATTCGAAACCGATGTAAAAAGCCTCAAAGGTTCTGGAATCAGTGGAATCGTTTTCCACGAATCTGGTCTCGTTTACCTCTCAGGTCACGGATATGGCCCTGGCCAGATGTACGACGATCATGATCGCATAAAAGAGGGTCAGGCTGCAGCGCAATGGATCGCCAGTTCGATGATTAAGCGACTCCACTGGGGTTTGACATGCGGTGGTGAAGGCGGCGACTTGAACGACGTAATCTACACGGTAAAAGCATTAGGCATGGTCGTATCGACAGACGTTGCGTTCAATGGTGGTCCGGCAGTTATGAACGGCTTCTCCGAACGCTGGCAGTCGGTGTTCGGTGGTGGTAAAGGCGAATTCGCTGAAGACGGTGAAGATCAAAACTACGGCGGTGTTCACGCCCGTAGCGCTATCGGTGGGTTCACAGGTCGATTCTCGATCGAACCAGAAATTATCGTCGCTATTCCGCCCGAGCTTTCAAAGGCAATCATCCAGAACCGAGGTTGGATCTTCCCGCTTCCACCAAAGATGCTTGAAAAAGTCACTGCAGATAGAAGCTAACTTTTAAAACGCAAATTTACCCTAAATTATGAATCTAAAATTGAAGAGCTAATCTACTCAGTGCTTCTCCCAAAGACCTATGATCCTCGATTCTATAAGGTCCGTCCATTGGGGTGTTGAACACTTGGTTCGGTCTAAGTCAGACCTCGAACAGCCGATTTCACTGTGGCTCACATGTAAGAAGAGTTAGTCAATGAAACACGAGTGATGATCTACCACTACTCTAATCCATAGACCCAAAGCGCCTTGAAAGTACGCGGATTTAGTGATGGCCTATAACTCATAATTCCCGTGGCAGGCTAGTTCACATCTATCGCTCTATCAACGCTCAGTCCCTGAAGTTGACCGTCGAGGTAGAGTTCGATAATTGCCAAGTCAACTTTCGATTTCAATTCAACCCAAGCATTGTCATCATCTCGAATGCTCTAAAATGACGGCGTCAATGTTCGCAGTGCCTGAATTGAAATCTAAATTGGAATCCGAATGAGAATCATTGTATCGGGCAGCTCCGGAATGATCGGCAGAGAACTTATAACTGCCCTCGCTTACGATGGACACCAGATAATCCAGTTGGTCAGACGCACAGCTAATCCTGACGCCAAAGTCCTCGAGTTCAGTTGGGACCCTGAACACGGCGCCTTCGATTCGAGACTGCTCGGGAACATCGACGCTGCGATTCATCTTGGCGGAGCGCCCATCGCCAACGGACGTTGGAGCCCAGAGCGAAAGCTACTCATTCGTGAAAGCCGAGTTCGATCCACCCGGCTTCTATCGAAGGCTTTGGCGAATCTCCAATCACCTCCAAAAGTATTTATCGTCGCCTCAGCGGTCGGATTTTATGGAGAGCGCGGTGAAGAACCTCTTACCGAAGATTCGCCCCATGGCGAAGGCTTTCTGGCCGATACTGCCGTTCGCTGGGAAGCCGCAGCAGATGCTGCACGCGAAGCCGGAATTCGAGTTGTACATGCCCGATTCGGACTAATCATTTCTAGGAAAGGTGGCCTGCTAGCCAGAATTCGGTTGCCCTTCCAGACTGCACTTGGCGGCAAACTCGGTACTGGACGTCAGTGGTGGCCGTGGATTTCGTTACCCGACGTAATAAAAGGGCTGGTCTATCTAATCGGCAATGAAGATATTTCAGGCCCCGTAAATTTCACGGCTCCAACTCCGGTTCGAAATGAAGAGTTAACGAAACTCATGGCGAAAACTCTTTCTCGACCCGCGTGGTTCAATATCCCTGCAGCCATTATTAGACTGATATTTGGTGAGATGGGAGAAGAAACTATGCTATCAAGCCAGCGCGTTTTTCCAGAAAAATTGAGCGCATCCGGATTCAAATGGGCATTCGAATCAATTGAAGATGTTTTGCATCAAGAACTCATCGCCTCCCGATCCGATCGTTGGGGCAGGACATCACGGGGTTAACCTTCACAGGAACATGTAATGAAAAGGGCATTAAGACAAAAACCGTGAAGCACAATTGCTCCCCGGTTTTCATATTCGTTATTTACTAACTGACTATCTTCGTCACTTAGGCATCTGCCATCATCTGTCGAAGAACGTAAGGCAACAATCCACCATTGCGGTAGTACTCGTTCTCGATAGCAGTGTCGATCCGAATAAGCGTCTCGAACTCAGTCACCTTGCCGTCGTCAGAAGTTGCCGTAACAGTCACAGTCGAGCCAGGCTCAACTGAATTGCCAATACCCGGAACGTCGTACGACTCCTTGCCGTCGAGACCCAGCGATTCGGCAGTGTCCCCGTTTGTGTACACGAGTGGAAGAACACCCATCCCGATCAGGTTAGATCGGTGGATGCGCTCAAGACTCTCAGCTATAACGACCCGAACACCAAGCAACATCGGACCCTTCGCGGCCCAATCACGCGAGCTACCGGTTCCATATTCCTTACCCGCCAAAATGATCAGCGGAGTTCCTTCGGATAGATACTTCTCAGAAGCCTCGAATATGCGCATCTGCTCGCCGTCTGGAAGGTGAATAGTCCAGTCACCCTCCATGTCAGGCGTCAACTTATTACGAAGTCTAATGTTTCCAAAAGTACCTCGAACCATCACATCGTGATTTCCGCGACGTGATCCATACGAGTTGAACTCGCGTCTTGGCACATCGTTACCAACTAGGAATTGACCACCAGGTGCACTCGGAGGAATCGCACCAGCTGGTGAGATGTGGTCGGTCGTAACCGAATCTCCAAATCCAACCAAAACACGCGCGCCCATAACTTCAGACCGAACAGTTGGCTCATCACCAAAATCTTCGAAATATGGTGGTTCCTGAATGTAGGTCGACTCACGATCCCAGTCGAAGTTCATACCCGTTGGAGCGGGAAGGTCCTGCCATTCCGGCGAACCAGCAAACACCTCGCCGTACTGTTCTTTGAACATGTCGGCAGTAAGTGAATCAGCGATCGTGTCGGCAATGTCCTGCTGCGAAGGCCAGATATCCTTCAAGAAGACGTCAATACCCTGTTGGTCTTGACCCAGAGGATCGCGAATTAGATCGGCGTCGACCTTACCCATAAGCGAGTACGCCACAACCAAAACAGGCGATGCTAAGTAATTAGCTTTCACCTGCGGGTGAACCCGTCCTTCAAAGTTGCGGTTTCCGCTAACGACAGCAGCGGCTGTTAGCTCGTGATCGTTCACGGCGTCCGAAACTTCCTGCGGAAGCGGACCCGAGTTACCGATACAAGTCGTACAGCCATAACCAACCGTGTTGAAACCGAGAGCATCGAGATCTTCGTTCAAGCCTGCCGCTTCAAGATAGCGAGTAACAACAGTCGAACCGGGCGCAAGACTCGTCTTCACCCAAGGCTGTCGATTTAGGCCACGCTTACGAGCGTTTCGAGCCAGCAGACCAGCTCCAACCATCACTGAAGGATTAGAGGTGTTGGTACAGCTAGTAATCGCAGCAATCACGACCGACCCATCGCCGACAGCACCCTTGGAGCCATCGACCTCAACATCGTGCTTTTCGGTCGAAGCGTCAGCAAATGAAGAATTGAAATTAGTACCAACCTCAGAAAGTGTAAGTCGATCCTGTGGTCGCTTCGGACCTGCCATCGCCGGAACGGTACTTTCTAGATCGAAGCTCAATTCGACTGAATATTCAGGTTCGTTTGAAGGATCGTAGAAGAACGAATTCGCCTTGGC
>Ga0114993_10005318_pt1 | contig 12456 bp, 8 predicted proteins | sample ArcticOcean_MG_C_FD_87042 | JGI IMG/M metagenome (GOLD analysis project Ga0114993, IMG submission 87042) | Marine microbial communities from western Arctic Ocean - ArcticOcean_MG_CB2_150 | ecosystem: Environmental > Aquatic > Marine > Oceanic | place: Arctic Ocean: Canada Basin | collected...
CTATTATATTTTTAATTGGATCATCACAGTTTAAGCACCAAAGATCAGTAGCGAATTTCATCATTCCATGTCCATTTTCATCTGCAATAAAATTTCCAATATCTCCTCTATGAAATCCTTTGCTGTTTCCCCATGATCCATGATTTTCAAAAGTTGGATTCCAATGTCCTCCAGCTGATTTTCCATCAGCCGAAGAGCAATCAGCTTTTTCATGGATGTGAATCGCATGATTTCCTGGATTTAAACCCATAATATGAGCTTCTAATTCAACCTTACCATTATTCACCTGTTTTATTGTAACTAAGCCAGATGTTCCACTATCGTTTTTAGAATTCAAGGAGATTTTATACTTATGTATTGATTCACTTTTCTTTTTTGTTTGATTACAACTATATGACAGCAATAATGAGATTAGAAGTATTAAATATTTTTTCATTTTAAATGTGTTTAATTATTAATATTGAATTTTTCAGATGGTGTAAAAGGAGAAATTGATATTTTCTCCATTTTTAATTGATATTGTTTCCATTCTTCATTGAAAAACATATTTACCTTATCTAAAGCAGATTTTAATTCATTTTCTGCCTGAGTTGTTAAAATTTCTTCAGTCTTAGTTGTTCCGTTTGGTCTAGAACTTGAGTAATAATAAGCTTTTCTTATTCTAGATAAAACAGTTTCTTTTGTACTTCTAATAATACCTTGTCTTTTATCAACTTTACCAAAGAACAAATCCTGAATAACATTAATTTTTTTGATAACTTCCTTAGAGGACTCAATTTGAGTTTTAAATGATAAAGAATCATTTTTAATTAAAATATTTTCAAAATCTTTAGCAATCAAAATACTTTTAGCAAGCTGATTTGATGCCTTGTCAATAATTTTGATGTATTTTTCTAAAGTTTTTGATGTTTTATATGAATTCTCAATTGATTTCTTAGAAATAGATAATCTTGGATCTGATTTAACAATTATAAAAGTTTCATCATTAATGTCTCCAACTTCCATGATTAACTTGTACTCGCCTGGTTTTACTTGGGTCCCAGACCCTTCACTATTATTTTTTCTAATTTTTCGTTTTGGATATTTTGGACCTTTTTCATCCATATTCCAACTAATTTTATGAAATCCTTTTTTGTCTGGAAATTTTATTTTTAAAGTTCTAATAAGCCTTTCCTTATCATATACTTTTAATAAAATGGTATCTTTTTTAAGGTCTTTTATTTCAGAAAAATCTGGATTAAAAAAATATTTTATTTGGGCACCAAAGCCTTTATTTTCTCCATTAAATAAAGCATCACCTCCAAACCTACTTCCAGTAGGTTGTTGTATAGACGCCATGTAAGCAGTTGGAGGTTCAAATAGTTTAAATAATTCATTAGTTAAGGACAAGCTGTCTGCCATTGCCCTTAAGGGTTTAATGTCATCCAATATCCAAGCAGCTCTTCCAAATGTTCCAATTATTAGATCGTGTTCTCTTGGATGAATAGCCAAATCTTTAGTAGATACAGTAGGAAAAGTTTTTGAATCAAATTTCTGCCAATTTTCGCCGGAGTTTAAAGAGAAATATAAACCATCATCAGCACCTAAAAATAATAATTTTGGATTGACAATATCTTCAATTATACTTAATGTGTATGATGACACATCATTTGAATCAACAATTCTTTCCCATGTTTTTCCATAATTTTTTGTTCTGTAAGCATAAGCCTCGTAATTAAATCTTCGATAATCGTTAGCTATCAATAATGCTTCACCTTTATTTTTATTCGAAGCTTTAATCTGAGGAATCCAGCTTCCTTTTGGCAAACCTTTGAGCCCTTTAGTAACATCCTCCCAGTTTCCCCCTCCATCTTTAGTAATATGAACTCTTCCATCATCAGAAGCCACCCATAACATATTTTTTTCTAAAGGACTAGGTTCAATTACAATTAATGTACAATGATTTTCTGCACCCGTGGCATCTAAAGTTAATCCTCCACTTTCAGATTGTTTTTGTTTTTCGGGATTATTTGTTGTTAAATCTGGAGATATTAACCTCCAAGTAAGGCCCTTGTCTGAGCTTTTATGTACAAATTGACTTCCAAAATAAACAGTACTATTATTAAAAGGATCTTGTCCTATTGCAGCATTCCAGTTGAATCTTAATTTGATTTCTGGATCTGGATGAGTTGGACGAACAGTATAATTATTTCCAGTTTTCCAGTCGTATCTTGAAACATTCCCTTGCTGACTCATTGCAAACCCAAATTGAGAATTATCTTTATCAGGTACAACATCAAAACCGTCACCAAATGCAATTTCTTGCCAATAAGAATTTCTAATCCCCTGAGTTTTCCAGACATAAGCTGGTCCTCTCCAAGATCCATTATCTTGCATGCCCCCGTAAACATTATAGGGGTATTCATTATCTATACTAATGTGATAAAATTGAGCAACGGGAATATTTCCAATAAATCGCCATGATTTTCCACCATCTCTAGAAATATTCATTCCTCCATCGTTTCCATCAATTATAAAATTTCCATTTTCTGGATGAATCCACCAAGCATGGTGGTCAGGATGAACCCCATTATCAACTCCATAGGCAGGCATTAATTCTGAAAAAGATTTTCCACCATCTTCTGAAACATTAACATATGTAAATACTGAATAAACCCTATTTTCATTTTTAGGATCAACAAATAAGTCAGAATAATAAAAAGGACGATTACCAATTCCAGGCTTAGAATTAATTAATTTCCATTTTTTACCTCCATCTATTGATTTGTATAAACCATTTTTTTTAGATTCAATTAAAGCATATAATATTTCACTTTTATTGGTGGCAAAAGCTAAGCCGATTCTTCCTAAATCTCCTTTTGGAAGACCATCTTTTTCAGTTTTTTTAACCCAATTCTTGCCTCCATCAATTGTTATAAATAATCCACTCTTTGGTCCTCCTGATTTAAAAAACCAAGGCTCTCTTTTATGTTCCCAAAGAGCAGCAACTAATTTATTAGGATTTTTTGGATCCATAACAAGGTCAGCTGCACCAGTATTCAGATTTCCACTAAGAATTTTCATCCAAGTTTCACCTCCATTAACAGTTTTATAAACCCCTCTTTCTTTGTGTTCACCCCAAGGAGATCCAATAGCAGCTACATATAAAACATTAGGGTTGTCGGGATGAATAATGATTCGATGAATATGTCTAGTGTATTCTAGACCCATACTTTTCCAACTATCTCCTCCGTCTAATGATTTATATATACCAAAACCTCCATTTAAACTATTCCGTGGATTTCCCTCTCCAGTTCCAGCCCAAATTACATCAGGATTTGACTGTTGAATTGCAATAGAGCCAATTGAAGCAGTAATTTGGTCATTAAAAATAGGCTCCCAAGAAACACCTCCACTTTTTGAGCGCCAAATACCCCCAGAAGCAGTTCCAATATATATTGTTTTGGGATCATCATGAACTACATCAATGGTTGTTGTCCTTCCACTCATTCCTCCAGGACCAATATTTCTTGCAGGAGTGCTGTTTAACCATTTAGGGTCAAAACTTTGTGCATTGATAATATTGATCGAGATTAAAAAAAAGAATAATAAAAAAAGTCTCATATTTTTGTAATTAAAAAATAAAGATAATAAACAGATTCAATTTATTTCACTCAAAAAAATATCATATTTGTGTTTTACAATTTTTATGAAAAAAATATTAATAATAATAATGACTATAACTTTTACAAATGCATGTTCTGTAATTAAAAATTATTCATTAAACTCTTTTACTTCTTCAAAGTATAAATCAATTCCTTTTTCAGAGGAAAATATTCCAGCTCCCCCAGATTACTCCTTAGACAATTCATGGGCTGTATTACCTTCCAAATACCCAAAGCCTCTTATCGAAATTATTGGAAATACAAAACCGGATAGTGCAGCTGTTTTTTTTATTTACCCCACTTTACTCTTAGACCCAGAGGATATTAGTTGGAATTCAGATATTTATAAAAAACAAATACGAGATGATGTAATTAATAAGGCTGTTAAATATCAAGCTTCGGCATGGGCAAGTGCTGGTGAATTATACGTGCCATTCTATCGTCAAGCTCATATTAGAATTTTTACAAGTCCATATAATGAATCAAGGGCATGGGAGCTTGCTTATTCAGACTTAAAAGAGTCCTTTGAATATTTTTTGAAATATCACAGAAAAAATCGTCCAATAATTATAGCTTCTCATAGTCAAGGAGCGATTCATGCGAAGAGGTTATTACAAGAATATTTTGACGGAACAGATTTACAGAATGAATTGGTTGCTGCCTATTTAATTGGGACACAAATAAAAATAAATGATTTTAAAAATTTAAAACCATTAGAGTCAAAAGAGGAAACAGGAGGATATGTGAGTTGGAACACCTATAAAAAAAACAGATATCCAAAAAAATATAACCAATGGTTCAAGGGAGGAGTTGTGACAAACCCCATAAACTGGAACTCAGATCAATCATCAGATATTTCAGAGCATCTTGGAATATTATATATAGATGATAAAATATATCCTAAAAGCGTAAAAGTTTATAAAACTGATGGAATTTTATGGACTTCAGTTCCAAAAGTGCCCAATCGAATACTTTTAAATTTTATAAAAAGTTATCATTATGCCGATATTAATTTATTCTGGGCCGATATTAAAAAAAATTCTAAAGACAGATTAAATGCTTGGTTTAAGAATAATAATAATCATTGAAGCTTATAGAAATATTTTCAGAATGTAAAACTCAATGGCTGAAGGCAATTGAAGAAAAAGATCATTCTTTCAGGTCTTTTGTATTATCAACTGTTGATATCAATAGAAAGCCTAATAGCAGAAATGTAATTTTAAGAAGTTTTGATTCAAATAAATTGAGTTTTACTATTTATACAGATTTGAGGTCAAAAAAAGTGAATGATTTGAAAAACTCTTCATCCGTTCAATTATTGTTTTATGATAAAACCGCTTTATTTCAAGTTACGGTTCGAGCTGAATTAATAAATATAAATTCAGATTTAAATATTTTTAATGCTCAACCTGAGCATTCAAAAAAAAACTACACCTCTTTTAAACCTCCAGGAGTAAAAATTGATGATCCCTATTATGTTCCTATCGGTAAAGAAATTAACTTTTGTGAATTGACCTTCAAAGCTCTGTCGATTGAAGCTCTATATCTAAAAAAAGAAGTAAATATTAGAAGTTGTTTTAATTTAAATGACCAATGGAAAGGATTTTTTATGACGCCATAAAATATATTATCATAAAATTTGTAATTTCATAAAAATTTAAAATCAAATGAGTAAAAAATCACGAAACTTAAATAACAGTCGCAGAGATTTTATAAAAAAATCTGCTTTAGCCTCAACCTTTTTTATTCTTCCACGACATGTTTTAGGCGGGGTAAATTATGTAGCCCCAAGTGATCAGCTTGCGGTTGCTGCTATAGGTGCTGGAGGTAAAGGAAGATCAGATGTGATGAATGCCTCAGTAAATGGAAGAGAAAGAATTGTTGCTTTATGTGATGTTGACCCCAATGGTCTTCATGGTGTAACTGAAAGTCGTAAAAGTTTTCCAAAAGCTAAGTTTTATGAAGATTTTAGAGAAATGCTTGATAAACATCCAGAAATTGATGCTGTTACTATTTCTGGGCCAGATCATTCTCATGCTCCATAAGCAGTTTATTCAATGGAACGAAATAAACACGTTTATGTTCAAAAACCATTAACTCATAACGTAAGAGAGGCACGGCTTTTAACAGAAATGGCCAGAGAAAGAAAAATTGTATCTCAAATGGGTAATCAAGGAGCTTCAAATCCTTCACAGTTATCTGTTCAAAAATGGATCAATGAAGGTGAGATTGGAGAAGTTTCGAAAGTTCATGTATGGACCAACCGTCCAGTTTGGCCACAAGGAATTAATATGCCAAAACCAGATAATAGTAAACTTCCAAATGGTCTTAATTGGGACTTGTGGTTAGGTCCAGCTCCTAAAACAGAATATATACCAGGAATGCACCCTTTCGATTGGAGAGGATGGTGGGCATATGGAACAGGGGCTCTTGGTGATATGGGATGTCATATTATTGATGTTCCTTTTAAAGCCCTGGGTTTAAAATACCCTACTGATGTAGAATGTAGTGTAGGAAGTGTTTTTACTAAAATGTGGACTCCAGAGTATATTCCAGAGGGATGTCCTCCTTCATCTTCAGTAACATTGCATTTTGATCCAACAATAAAAAATAAAAGTAAAATTGAAATGGTTTGGACAGATGGAGGTATAAGACCGTCACATCCAGATTTAATTCCTCCAAATGAAGATTTAGCTGGAAAAGGAGGTTATAATGGAGTTATGATGATTGGTGAAAAAGGAATTATAACTACCGATGTTTACGGAATGAATCCAAAAATGTATAAAAAGGGAGTTCCAACAGTAAATGGATCTATTATAGATAAATCCGATGAACCTGAGTTTGGTCATGCACGTAAATGGATTGATGCTTGTAAAGCCGGATTTAATAGTAAAGAACACATGTCTTTAACTTCCTCTTTTGATTATTCTGGACCCCTTACGGAAACAGTTTTAATGGGTAACATTGCTATTAGAAGTTATTTGCTTCGTAAAGAAACTAGTAATGGTAATATGGAATTCTATGCTCGTAAGAAACTTTTATGGGATGGTGATAACATGCGAATCACAAATATGGATGATGCTAATCAGTTTGTCGGTAGGGATTATCGTCCGGGATGGGAAATTTAATTTAATATTTTGAAAATACTTATTACAGGAGGATTAGGATACATAGGTTCTCATGTAGCTACTGAATTAATTAGGAAGAATCACGAGATTTTTATTATTGATAATCTATCTAATTCAAGTTTATCTGTTCTAGATCAAATACAAGCTATTACAAATACAAAACCTGATTTTGAAGAAATTAACTTAATAAACAAGAATGATGTTTCATTTTTTTTTAAAAAACACAAAAATATAGAAGGTGTTATTCATTTTGCAGCCTTGAAATCTGTTAGTGAGAGTGTTAGTAAGCCTATAAAATATTATAAAAATAATGTTCTTGGCATGATTAACCTTTTAGAATTGATGCCCAATGGTGTCCCTTTTGTTTTTAGCTCTTCATGTACTGTTTATGGAAGCTCTAAAACTCAACCTATGAGCGAGGATCTTCCATTTGGTAATCCTGCATCTCCCTATGGTCATACAAAACAAATTTGTGAGCAAATAATTGATGCCCAATTTAAAATTGAATCAAAATTTAAAGGAATATCTCTACGTTACTTTAATCCTATAGGTGCTCATTCTAGTGGACTTATTGGCGAAAACCCTAAAAGTGTTCCTGAGAATATTATGCCTTACTTAACTCAAGTTGTTAATGGTCAACAAGACATTCTTACTGTTTATGGAAATGATTATCCTACAAAAGATGGAAGCGGTATTCGAGACTACATACATATTATGGATTTAACTGAGGCTCATTGTAAGGCGATTGAATATTTAAGTAATATGCAAAGAAGTAAATATTTAGAGTCTATAAATATTGGAACGGGAACTGGAGTAAGTGTTTTAGAATTAATATCAGAATTTGAAAAAGTAACTGGGAATAAAGTTCCATTTAAAATTGGAAAAAGGAGGCCTGGTGATATTGTGGTTGCCTATGCGGATGCTAAAAAGGCTAAAAATATCTTAGGGTGGAAATCTAAATATTCGTTATCTGAAGCGCTAAAATCAGCATGGAGTTGGGAAAAAACAAGAAGTAACTTTAATTAAAATTACTTAAATTTAAAATATCATGAAAAATGAATAGAAGAAATTTACTAAAAACAATTGGTTCTGGTATTGCAGGAGTTGGAGTAATGCCGATTGCTTGTGCACAAGATAATATGAAATCAAATTATTCAAAATTAAAGGGAAATATAAACCATTCCGTTAGCGCTTGGTGTTATAAGAAAATTCCATTTGAAGACCTAGTTATTCAATCAAAAAAAATAGGATTAGTTGGTGTTGATCTTGTTGGTTCTGAGAATTGGGACGTTTTAAAAAAACACAACTTAACTTCAACAATGTGTTATGGTGACTTAGAGGGGAAATCAACTCGTAGCTTAACTAATGGTTGGTGTGATAAAAAATTTCATGAAGATCTAATATCAAATTATTTAAGACATATAGAGTTAGTTGCAGATGCAGGCTGGAAAAACTTAATATGTTTTAGTGGGAGTCGTAGAGAAATAAGTGACAAACAGGGGCTTGAAAACTGTATTGATGGTTTAAATAAAATTATTCCTTTAGCTGAAAAATTAGGAGTTGTTTTACATATGGAGCTTTTAAACTCAAAAATTGATCATAAAGATTACATGTGTGATAATTCAAAATGGGGAGTTGAGTTAAGTAAAAGATTGAATTCAGAGAACTTTAAACTTCTTTATGATATATATCATATGCAAGTTAATGAAGGAGATGTTATAAGAACAATAACTGAAAATCACAAACATATTGGACATTACCATACTGCGGGAGTTCCTGGAAGGCATGAGATTGATGAGAGTCAAGAATTATATTACCCAGCAATTATGGAATCAATAGTGTCAACAGGATTTAAAGGTTATGTTGCTCAGGAGTTTATCCCAACTAAAGAAGATCTAATTGGAGGGTTGGCTGAGGCAATTCAGATTTGTGATGTTTAATACTTTGCTGGTTTTCCGTTAGTTGTTGTTGTTTTAATAAATTCACGCAAATCATCATTAGCTTTTATCAAATCTTCTTTTCTAAGGTACATCATGTGACCACTTCTATACCCTTTGAAAGAAAAACGATCACGTAATTTACCACTAGGATCCATCTGCCATTGTGAGTATTTAGCAGCAAAATAAGTTGTTGCTCCGTCATAGTAACCGGATTGAGTCATTACGTTTAGATACGGGTTTTGAGCCATAGCTTGTCTTAAGTTTTCCCTGGTATTGTCGTTTTCCTCATTCCATGGACGAACTGGTCCAAACATATTGTATTTGATGTCAGTTTTGAATTTCAGTTCATTTTTTATATAATGATTAATTGCTGGTGTAAATGAATGTAACCAAGAGGTTAACTCTGCACTGTAATCAGGTCTGTTTCCAGTTTCTTTTCTATCAATTCCTATATATCGAGAATCAAGTCTACCTATATTTTTTCCTTGATCCCTCAATAGCTCTTTCCAAAAATATTGTGTTGGAAGATCTAAATTGTGTTGTAAAAGAACTTTAGTTGAAATACTAGTAAAATCAGACATTTTTTGAGCAATTACTTTTTTTTCATCATCATCAATAAATCCTCCTTTAGCTAGAGCAGGAACTAGAGTGTTAATTGAAAAATCTTCAGCCTCAGGTAATATTTTTAATAAATCTTTTTGCTGTAATTCTGATTTAAGTTGTTTATGATACCACGCAGTTGCTGTAAAATATGGTAAGTTCAGTGCTGATGAAATTGGGTTATCATCAAAAGTTTTATAGTCTGCAGGAGATACCATAATTACACCATTTAGGTACATCCATTGTTGATTTTGTAATGCTAGTGAAAGTCCCATTACTCTAGTGCCACCATAACTCTCTCCGATTATATATTTAGATGATTCCCATCGATTTTTTCTACTTACAAATGTTGAAAGCCATTCTGATAAATATGCAATATCAGCATTAATTCCAAAAAATATTTCTCTATCTGGAAGTTCTCCATCTATTTCAACCATTCTAGAATATCCAGTATTTACTGGGTTTATAAAAACAATATCAGCTACATCTAAAATAGAGTAGGGGTTAGTTTTAAAGCCATAAGGTTGAACGGGATATCCTTCATCATCTATTTTAAGAATTTTAGGGCCAGTATATGCAATATGCATCCACACTGAAGCTGAACCTGGACCACCATTAAAAGAAAATATGATTGGTCGTTGAGTATTATTTTTTATACCAGTTCTTCTATAGTATGTGTAAAAAAGAGACGCAATAGGTTTACCTTTTTCATTCCAAACTGGTTGAGTTCCAGTTTGAGCCTCGTAACTAATTGCTTGACCTTTAATTATAGTTTTATGTTGAGTAACTACAATAGTGTCAATAGGAAGTTTTTTTTCCTGAGAAAATAAAAAAATAGAAGTACATGTTACTAGAAAGAATAAATATATTGTTTTCATAATTATGAATATTTTGATAAATAAATATAGCTAATTTTAACATTATATAAACTTAACTAAATGAAAAAATTAGCGCTTTACGGAGGTAAGTTCTTCGCTAAATGGTGTTCCAAAAATTACAGAATCAGGTCTTTGCGGTTGGTTTATTAGTCTAAACCTAGATCAATGTTAATAGTGGAGAACTTAATGATTTTGATCCAAATTATCAATTAATCACATCACCAATCAATGATGTTACTCTAGTAGTTACAAATTATGGAACTTGGTTTTTTACATATAATAGTAATTCTAATGCTATTAATTTTTTAGAAGATCAATGGAGATGGACTAATGAAGATTTTACAGCATTTGAAGTGATTGACGAAGAAGATGGCGGAAATTGGGAGTATGCTCAATTAATTAACATTGTAAGTGTATCCGGAAGTTCATTGTCACTCTCATCAACTTATACTGAAGATGAGAGTGACAATTAGCTACTTGATGAGTATTCATTACAGATTCAAACAGCTGCTTTTTCCTATCCAACTTGTATTTTGCCAACAAATTGAAATTTAGAAGGATAATTTAAACAAAGTATTTTAGAGAATATAAGTGCTTGCAAGAATAATTAGGCTACTTTTGTGCCTTTAAATATTTTATGCTCACATTTAAAGATTTAGGTCTTGAACCTACTCTAATTCAGGCTGTTGAAGATCTTGGTTTTCAAATTCCAACTGATGTTCAAAAGGAGGCTATCCCGTTATTGTTGAATAAAAACACTGATCTTGTTGCTTTAGCACAAACTGGAACTGGAAAAACTGCCGCCTTTGGTATGCCTTTGTTGCAAAAGATAGATTCTGATTCAAAACATACTCAAGGTTTAATATTATCTCCTACAAGAGAGCTTTGTATGCAGATAACCAAAGAGATTCAGACTTATGCAAAGCACATGCCAAAGGTTAATGTTGTTGCGGTTTATGGTGGAGCTAATATTCAAGATCAATCAAAAAAAATTAAAAAAGGAGCACAGATTATTGTAGCTACTCCCGGTAGAATGCAGGACATGCAAAGGCGAAAAATGGTAGACATTAGAAAAATTGATTATTGTATTCTTGATGAAGCTGATGAGATGTTAAATATGGGGTTTTATGAAGATATAACTGCAATTTTATCAGAAGCTCCAAAAGAAAAAAACACATGGTTGTTCTCAGCAACTATGCCTTCAGCAGTTGCAAAAATTGCTAAAAAATTCATGAACTCTCCAAAAGAGATAACTGTTGGAAGTAAAAACTCAGGATCAAAAAATGTTTCTCATGAATATTATACTGTAAGTGGTCGTCAACGTTTTGAAGCATTAAAACGATTAGTTGATGCTCACCCAACTATTTTTGGTTGTATTTTTTGCAGAACTAAAAGAGACACTCAAAGAGTTGCTGAAAACCTTATTGAGGCAGGTTATAATGCAGCAGCAATTCATGGAGATTTAAGTCAAAATCAAAGGGATACTGTGATGAATTCCTTTAGAAAAAAACAAATTCAACTTTTAGTAGCTACTGATGTTGCTGCAAGGGGTATTGATGTTGATAATATTACTCATGTTATCAATTATCAATTACCTGATGAGAGTGAGATTTATACTCATAGGAGTGGGCGAACTGGGAGGGCAGATAAAAAAGGCGTCTCTATAATTATTGTCAGTCAGAGTGAGCAACGTAAAATTAGATCTATTGAAAAACTCATACAATCTAAAATAACTCACAAAACTATACCGGATGCAGATGAAATTTGTAATGCACAAATGCTTCATCTAGCTAAAAAACTAAGCGATGTAGAACCTTCTGATTCAGCTGAAAAACTTCTTCCTTCTTTTTTAGATCAGCTTGATAATCTTTCAAAAGAAGATATTTTGAAAAGATTGGTTACTGTTGAACTTGATCGTTTTTATAATTATTATAGTGGAAAAGCAAAAAACTTAGATACTCCAAAAAAAGATTTTTCAGATGACGATTCAAAATCTAAAGTTAGTAAAAAAGATGAAGTTCGTTATCACATTAATATTGGAGAAAAAGACAGTTATGATTGGAGAACACTTAAAGACCTTATAAAAGGAACTCTTGGTTTTACTAGTGATGAAATTTTTCACGTTGATGTAATGAAAAACTTTTCATTCTTTTCATCTGGTCCTGAAGAAAGAGATAAAGTACTAGAAGGTTTCAAGTCTATAAATATAGATAATAGGGATATTGAAGTGTCTATCACAGAGAAATTTAATCCAGGAAAGGCTAAA
>Ga0114993_10005324_pt1 | contig 12449 bp, 14 predicted proteins | sample ArcticOcean_MG_C_FD_87042 | JGI IMG/M metagenome (GOLD analysis project Ga0114993, IMG submission 87042) | Marine microbial communities from western Arctic Ocean - ArcticOcean_MG_CB2_150 | ecosystem: Environmental > Aquatic > Marine > Oceanic | place: Arctic Ocean: Canada Basin | collected...
AGGGTTACCAAGGCACCCTGTTCCCGTTCTACTGGAACGTCTCCCTGGGGGGCTAACAGCCTGGCTTGATCTTGAGATACAGAGAGTGTTCCGGCGGGCCAATGGCTTTCCGGGACACTCTATGTATCTCAGCATGCAGGTGCAGCAAGGATATGGTTGCCCGACATGTAGGCCAGTCAGGGCTGGGCAACCCGAGATCGGGGAGATTGCGTCGCATTGAGGACGATTAGATGGCTGTTCTCTAGCGCCCGTGACAGGCCGGGTTTGGCCATTGCTTGGATCGGTCTGTCCGTGATAGTCGTGGCAAGCATCGCCGCTCCTCTGCTGGCCCCCGCCGACCCGTCTTATATAGATGTGGCTAACAGGCTCAGGCCGCCCGGGCCCGGGCGGCTTATGGGAACTGACAACTTCGGGCGCGACATCCTCGCCCGAGTCCTCTACGGCGGCCGCACCTCTATCTCAATCGGCGTGGCCGTCGTGATATTCGGTGTTGGCGGGGGGGCTACCCTCGGTCTCCTGGCCGGCTACTACCGATGGGTGGACAACGTGGTCATGCGTGTCGTCGACGGGCTCATCTCTTTTCCAGCCTTGGTACTGGCCATCGGCATGGTCGGCGTATTAGGCCCGGGGGCTGACACCGTCATCCTTGCCTTGACGATCGTTTACGCCCCTCGGGTCGTTCGAATCGTGCGAGGGAGTGTCCTCGTTATCAAAGAGCATCCCTTTGTGGAAGCGGCGGTTTCCCTCGGCGCTGGCAGCGGCTACATCATCGTCCGCCATCTGCTGCCCAACGTCTGGTCACCGATCATCGTCCAGGCCTCGTTCATCTTTTCGTTCGCCGTTCTCGGCGAAGCCGCCCTGAGTTTCTTGGGCGTGGGCGTACCCGCCGATGTTCCCAGTTGGGGAAACATCCTCACGGATGCCCGGTCCTACCTTGGGACCGCCTGGTGGATGTCGCTATTTCCAGGTCTGACGATCGTCCTCACTGTGCTGACCCTGAACGTCATAGGGGACGGCCTCAGAGATGCGCTCGATCCGAAGCTCAGGACTCGTTGATGTCCCCCATCATCCAACACTCGGAATCTGGGGTTTTATTGTGAGTAGGTACATGGTACGACGAACGTTATTGCTGCTCCCGACGCTGCTGGTTCCACTCCTGCTGATGTTCACCCTTCTTCAGCTGACTCCGGGCGACCCCGCCGCGATGATGCTGGGGGACTTCGCCCCACCCGAGCAATTGGAACGGCTCCGAGAACAGTTGGGACTCAATGACTCGATGGGAGTTCAGCTGGTCAACTGGGTCGGCGACCTCGCCCGGCTCGACCTCGGCACGTCCATTTTCGCTCAGGAACCTGTGTGGGATGTGATCAAATCGCAGGCGGGCGTGACGATTCATCTCACTCTGCTCAGCCTCGCCATCACTGTGATCGTGGGAGTGGGGGCGGGGGTGGTCTCGGCTCTGTACAGGGGGAGTCCGTTGGACCAGGGCGTCATGCTCGGCTCGATGTTCGGCGTGTCGCTTCCACAGTTCTGGTTTGGTCTGAATTTGATTGCCATCTTCTCCGTGGGCCTCCGTTGGTTCCCAGTCGGGGGCTACGTGCCTCTCGGCGATGGGTTCTGGTTGTCTAACCGTTCGCTGGCTCTCCCAGCCATAACCCTTGGACTGGTCCAAGCTGGATTTCTCGCCCGGATCACTCGGTCGTCGATCCTCGACGTCATGGGCGAGCCTTATGTGACGGCGGCGCGGGCAAAGGGAATCCCCGAGTATATTGTGGTCTGGAAACACGTTCTACGACCCGCGCTGATTCCGGTCATCACGGTAATCGGCATTGCCTTGGCGCTGCTGCTCAGTGGTGCCGTCGCGGTGGAGGTGGTCTTCACCCTCCCCGGCCTGGGCAGGTCCATGGTGAGCGCCGTCGCCCGCCGTGACTTTCCTCTGATCCAGGGGATCGTGCTAGTGGTGGCAGTCACCAACGTCCTGGTGAATCTGCTTGTGGATCTGCTCTATGCGGTGATTGATCCGCGGGTGAGGTATCAGTGATGGAAGTTGCGGATACACGCTCGGATGATCCGGTACTTGAAGTGGACGGCCTCACCGTCCGCTTGCGGACTTCACGAGGCGATGTGGAGGCGCTCCGGTCAGTGTCACTCCACGTGGATCAGGGCGAGACCGTTGGCTTGGTCGGTGAGTCGGGGTGCGGGAAAAGCCTGACGGCTCTTTCAATAGCCGGCTTGCTGCCGCCCATGAGTGAGGTGTCAGGAGAGATCCGGCTGTGCGGTCGGAACCTGACGAATCTCGACCGCCGGGCTCGACGTCAGATCGGGGGCCGGGAGATCGGCATGGTCTTCCAGGATCCGGTGGCGTCGCTCAATCCGGTGCTGTCGGTAGGTGGGCAACTGGCTGAGGTCGCCCGCCACCATCTGGGATCGTCGAGACGGGAGGCAAAAGCGCTGGCCACGGAGATGCTGGACAAAGTTGGGATTCCCCCTTCAAGGAATATTCTGAAGGACTATCCGCACCAATTGTCCGGAGGGATGGGTCAGAGGGTCTCGATTGCGGCAGCCCTCATCTGCCAACCCAAGCTGCTCATCGGCGATGAACCAACCACGGCTTTGGACGTCACGATTCAGGCTCAGATCCTTGAACTCCTCCGCAGTGCGGCCTCAGACAGCGGTGCGTCTCTACTGTTGATCACCCACGACCTCGGAGTGATAGCCCGAATCTGTGACCGCGTGGTGGTCATGTACGCCGGGGAGATTGTGGAGTCAGGCCCGACCAGCAAGATCCTCTCCGCTCCGCGCCATCCCTACACCGCCGCTCTGCTCAAGTCGGTGCCAGATCCGGAAGTTGAAACCGACGAGTTGGAGACCATATCGGGGTCCGTCCCCGAGTTGCATGAGATGCCTGAGGGATGCCGGTTTGCGGCCCGATGCGAGTATGCCGACGCGGCTTGTGCCGTTGATCCTCCCTTGGAGGTCATCAGTAGAGGGGCGTCGCTCCGGTGTTGGCACCCGGTTGGTGGAATGAATAGCGCTGGCGGCACCGGGGGTCTGTCCGGGAGGCGCTCGTGAACGAGGTGGCTGAGAGCTTGCTGAAGGTGCGGGGCCTCACGAAGGTATTTTCTTCCGGTCTGTTCTCGCAAAAGCGCAAGGTCTACGCTGTTCGAGGTGTCGATATGGACATCGCTGCCGGCGCGACCTTCGGTTTGGTGGGGGAATCCGGTTCGGGGAAGACGACCGTGGGCCGATTGATCGCGCGCCTCATCGATGCGACGTCGGGCACCATCGAGTTCGACGGCTATGACTTCGGCGCAATGGAGGGGAGCAACCTTCGCCTTGCCAGACGCGACATGCAGGTCATCTTCCAGGATCCCCTGAGGTCGCTGAATCCTCGGATGACGGTGCGGCAACTGATTGAGGAGCCGTTCCGGTTGCATGGTTTCGAAAACGAAGCGGAGCGCACGAAGCTGGTATTAGCAGCGGTTGAAGAGGTTGGCCTAAGCGAGTCCGCTCTGTCCCGGTTCCCACATGAGTTTTCAGGTGGCCAGAGGCAGCGGATCGCCATAGCTCGCGCCCTCGCTCTGAAGCCCAAGCTGATCGTCGCTGACGAACCTACGTCTTCTCTGGACGTTTCCGTCCAGGCCCAGGTTCTCAACCTGATGAAGCGCTTGCAGAAGCAGCATGGTGTGGCCTATTTGTTCATCTCCCACGATCTGAATGTCGTCCGGTTCATGAGCGATCAGATCGGCGTGATGTATCTAGGTGAGCTTGTCGAGGTCGGTTCGGCAGATGCGGTGTTCACCCAGCCGAAGCACCCCTACACCCGGTCCCTGTTGGAGGCGGTACCGACGATTCATGACTCTCCAGGCAGAGGCGAGCTCTCCCTGCTCAAAGGGGAGCCGCCTACTCCAACCGAGCTGATTCAAGGATGCCCCTTCAGTTCACGGTGTCCCGACGTTCTCGAGGTGTGCCGCACCGTTGCGCCGCCTGTGGTCCAGTTTGAATATCAGTTAGCCCGGTGTCACCTGTATGGAGGCGAGTCGGGAGTTGTTCTCGAAACGCATCCAATTGGAGGACTCGATGTCGAAGCCTGACGGCCCTCCCAGGCTGGTGGTCGTCGGCGGAGGGGGATCCGGGATCGGGAAGGCTGTGGCCGCACGTTTCGCGTCGCTCGGTGACGACGTCGTGATCGTCGGCCGGTGTGAAGACCGGCTGAGACACACCGCTGTTGAACTGGGTGGCAGTGTTCGGACAGTCACAGCCGATCTTTCGGCGGCTGGTGGTGCCCAGACCGTGTTGGAGGCGCTCAGGGATTGCCCAGTGGACGTCCTGGTGGCGGCTGCCGGGAGTAGTGACGCACGGACACCCGACACGGTGGAAGGTGTCGAGGCGGAATGGCTCCGTGACTTCCGTGCCAACGTGCTCACCACCGTTCTGCTTGAGTTCGCCCTGCGGCCTCGGCTGGCGCGGCCCGGCGGGCGCGTCGTGGGAATCGGATCGATCGCCGGTCAGGTCGGTAGCGGAGTCGGGGGATCATATGGCGCTGCCAAGGCGGCCCTCCACGCCTGGACCTTCTCTCTGGCCCGTGAGTTGGGACCCGATGGCATCACCGTGAACCTCGTCTTACCTGGCTACATCCCTGATACCGGGTTCTTTGGTAACCGAATCGACGACGAGTTCCATAGTCAGCGAGTAGGTCGCACCATGCTTGGTAGGGAAGGAACTTCCGACGAGGTTGCGTCCGTTGTGGCGTTTCTCGCTTCCGAGGCCGCGTCCTATATGACAGCCCAGCTGGTAGGTGTCTCCGGAGGCACGGTTGTCGGGCGATAACGGTTTCGGCCCGAGTCGACGGGGCACCCGTTGAAGGTTTGGTCCGATCGGGAGTTGTACCCTGTGCGACTCCGTGAGGATGTAGCCGTTCCTGTCGGAGACGGTGTAATGCTGGCGGCCCGAGCATGGATGCCTGAGGTTAACCATCAGGTGCCCGCCGTCGTGTCCTTGCAGCCGTATCAGAAAGATGGTCGTTCAAGGGTGCACCTGCCTGACGCGATGCATCGGTTCCTGGCTCGGCGGGGGTTCGCCTCGTTGCTGGTGGACATCCGTGGTACCGGAGGGTCGCCGGGTGCAGGCGGGCCATTCGGCCCTCAGGAGGCCGAAGACGGATATCGACTCGTCGAATGGGTCGCGAGTCAACCGTGGTGCAATGGAAGGGTGGGTATGTGGGGCGTCTCTTACCCCGGGATCACCTCCCTGGCAACGGCTGCGCTCAACCCACCCAGCCTCAGGGCAATTGCTCCAGTGTTCGCGTGCGGGGATCCTGACCGAGATTTTGTTCGAGTGGGAGGCCACGAGGGAGGTTACTGGTTCGGTGCCGAGTGGGGACCGAGGATGATGGCCTACAACCTCATGCCACCGCTACTACGCGATAGGCGCGGCGAGTGGGAGACGACCTGGTTGACGCGTCTGCGCGATTCCTATCCATGGGTGTTTTCGGGTTACGACGGACCTGATGTTGATGGTCGATCTGTAGCGTCGCCGAGACCGATTGACATCGGCAACATCACATGTGCCAGTCTCCATGTTGCCGGGTGGAGGGACTTGTTCACCGGACCAGCACTCCGCGATTGGGCAGAATGTCAGGGACCGAGTCGGCTTATTGTGGGTCCGTGGAAGCACAGTTTTCCCGACACAGATCCGTGGTCACCGACTCCTATCGCTGACGAGATCGCTGGTTGGTTTCACCGCTGGTTGATTGATGATGGAAATTTGGAAGGAGACGTCGTCGAACTGCCGGTTGCCTTCTACGTGCAGAGTCACGCCGATGGTTCTGATATTGAGGGTTGGTACGGCTCGCACACCTTCCCACCATCAGGCTCAAACACCATGAATTGGCGGGCCAGTATTGGAGGTGGTCTCGAGCCTAAGGATCACGCTCGCTCATCCGGTGGCCCCCTGATTGAGGTTCCCACAACCGTGTCAGTTGGCGCATCATCGGTTGTCTGGGATGGGTGGACAGCGGCCCTAGACACGAGTAGGGCGTGGGATCAGCGGCATGAAGACAACCGATCGATCATGCTGACATCTGAGGTTCTGTCTTCAGGTTTGGTGCTGACAGGCGCGCCGGAACTTGCCGCGGATCTGGTGTCGAAGGGTACTGCCTTCTTTTTGTCAGCTCGGTTGGTCGAGGTCCTGTCAGATGGCCGTTCGGTTCTAATTACACGCGGATCGATATCTGGCAAGAACGAAGGTTCACGCCCCTTAACGGTGGTGGTGTCACTGGACCCAACCGCATATGTTGTGTCTCCTGGGTCCAAGTTGGCGCTTGCCATATCAACAAGCGATTTTCCGACTGTATGGCCGCTGGACGCAAGACGCGATTCGGTCTTTGTAGATTTGTCGACCGTCTTGCTGCGGTTGTCGGTGATTTCCCCCACGGACCTCAATGCCCACATTTTCTCGGGCGAAGGTCGAGCCGAGGACTTGGCGGATGTGGTAGGTACCTCGGTGGATAGCTCGTGGAAGGTCGTGCGCGATCTCTCCAAAGATACTCTTGCGCTGGATGTCTCAAGTGAGGAGGCATTCCCACTCCTTGGGGGCGGTGGCTGCCGTATTTACAACCGGTACGAGATTCAGGCGTCGGACGCGATTGGCGGCGAAGACCCTCGGATGAGATCTATAACCCGAGCCGAGATCGAGCAAGCTGACGAGTTAGTGGTTGTTGATGTCGAGGTAGTTACTACCATGACCGAGGTCACAGTGACAGCGAAGGTTGAGCGCTCTGGTCTCCCTGTACTTGACGCCGTCTGGTGCAAGAAGAGGATCGGTCGCTCGGATGAACACACACGAAGTTAGAATTGATGAGGCTTCGCTGGCCGCACCGTAGCTTCGGATCTGGGGCGCCTCACGCTCTGACTGACTAGACAAGACCCTGAGGCAGAAAGATGCAGACGTGCGGCGCGATGAGCGTCTATACACTGTCCTTGGGATTGGCAGCGGGCCGACCGCCCCGAATTGGTTCAGTCCCCAGTCAAGGCGATCACGTCAATCTCAACGAGGATCCCCGGTAGACCGCTCTGTACCGTTGTGCGGGCTGGCGGCTTCACGTCGAAGACCTGGTTGTAGGCGGCGTCAAACTCAAGGAAGTCGGCCAGATCCGCAAGGTGGACAGTCGTCTTGACCACTCTTGCGAGACTTGATCCAGCGGCCTCGAGAACGGCACCGAGGTTGGCTAAGGTCGCGGTGGTTTGTGCAGCGATATCGGAACCGATATGGGCCCCGGTTGCTGGGTCGATTGGCCCCTGGCCGGAAACGTACACGAACCCGTTGGCGACGATCGCCTGCGAGTACGCTCCGGAGGGACTCGGGGCTGACGTTGTCGCGACGGTGGTCATGTGAGTGCGATCCATAGACGGTTCTCCTATCGGTTTGCCGAGCGGACGGTAGCGATTTCTTCGATGAGTGCCTTGATTAGCGTCTCTTCTTCGTCAAGGCGGATGGTGGTTGGGGAGATGATCAGCCCTCCACGCCAAAGGGAACCTTCGTAGCAGTGCACGGCCGGTTCGCGGCCGTGGAGCGCCGCCGAGACTTCTGATGCTTGCTCCGGGGATCCCAAGTTTATGTACACCTGGGGTACGTAGATCTCGGCGTCGAAGGTGCCCTCTTCAATGGTCATCTCGAGGTTCTCGATTGCAGCGGCCAGCGCCTGGTAGATCCGTTGACATCGATCGCGCCAAGAAATCAGGTCAGCCTCATGGTTGCGTTTGACGTAGCGGTCGAGCGCCACCAACAGACCGACCACCTGCTCCTTGCCAACCTTCATGGGGCGGCCGATGCCCTGATAGGGCGGATTGGTGACCTGGTCGCTGGCAAGCGTTCCTGGGTCCCAAGTCTCAAGTCGGACGTCCATGTCCTGATGCTGGAGGGCGATGGATGCGATCAGGTCAGAGCGTCCGACGACGAAACCTGAGGCGGGGGGGCCTCCGATGGCCTTACCACCGCTGAAGACGACGAGGTCGGCTCCAGCGTCGGTAAAATACCAGAGATTCTTGAGCGGAGGCACGGTCAGGGCGGCATCCACGATGACGGGTACGTTGTGCGCGTGTGCGATTGCAATGACTTGCTCGAATGGCACCACGTTGCGAGACCCGTCTCCACGAAAGAATACTGCAGCGGTCTCATCGTCAATGGCGGCTTCGAGCTCATAGGGGAATGTCAGGTTGGGGAAGCCCACTTCCTTTAGGCTGGCTCCAGCTTGACGGATAGCATGGTCATAGTCGTAGCGGTGGCTCCGATGCATCACCACCGTTGACGGGGTTCCATTCGCCGTCTCGGGCAGGAGGTTCATGCGTGCCGGATCTAATCCGGTCATCGTCGCGGCGGTGGCGAGGGTGAGCCCGGCGGCGGCGCCCGATACGACGTAACCCGCTTCAGCGTGCGTGATCTCGGCAAGCCGCTCGCTAGCTTTCTTTTGAAGTTGGGCCATTGAGATGAAGTTTGCGGAAGCCTCAGCGACTGCGGCGATTACTTCGGCGCTCTGGCGACTATTTCCGAGGGGAGTCGCGTAACCGATAGCGTTGATGACTGGCGTCAGTCCGATCTCGTTGAGGATCTTGCGGTCCGTCATGTTGGCATCCATTCAGGTGTACGAGCTGGCAGTGGTGACCATGACGGGGACCCGATAGTTGGTCCAGTTGTTATGCGACTTTTGGTTGGTTGTTGGTCTGCCATTATATGGCGAACTCGGTTGGGGTGAGGTCGCCGTGGGCAGTGTGGGGCCTGTTTTGGTTGTAGTCGATTCTGTGGTCCTCGATGAGTACTTGGGCTTCGAGCAGCGAGTCGAATTGCCAGCCGTTGAGCAGCTCGTCTCGGAATCTGCCGTTGAATGATTCGATCCAGGCGTTCTGCCAGGGAGAGCCCGGATCGATGAAGATCGTGCCTACGTGGTTGAATCGGCACCAATCCGCCACGGCGTGGGCGATGAACTCGCCGCCATTGTCAAACCTGAGGAACGCTGGCGCCCCATGGATAGCAGTGAGGCGATCTAACACGGCCACGACGTCGTCGGCGTCGATGCTGTGGGCGACTTCGATGGCGGGGCACTTATCCGAGGCTCATGTCAACCATATCAACCAAGTTGGTGCGGTCTAGGGTCGATGTGTTGTGCCGGGGAGAGTATGTGAATGCCTTGGCCGGATTGTGGATCAGCATCTGGTCGAACTCGGTGTCGCCCATTCCACGCTGGGCAAGAAGCGGCAGAAACTGCTCGATGACGTTGCTGTAGCCTGGACCTCCGTATTCACTGAGCTGGCTCAGGTTGCAAATGTCGCTGGACAACATGATCTGGTGTCCGTGACCTAATTCCCATAGGCGGGCCACATTGTCGGCCCGCATTTCCAACGGGGCGTATCCGCTGACGAATGCAAGGTTGTCGATGCTCAGCCACACCCCGGTCTTGGCGACTTCGATGACTACTTCGTCCTTGTAGCGATCGCCGAGGTGCCCGATGATGATCGAGTCTGCTTTCACGCCTTCTTCTTGTAGGAGAGCGATCTGTTCGAGGCCTAACTCACCCCAGTGTGTGGTGTGTGTAGCAATTGGGCAACCCGTTACTAAGTGGGCCCGAGCCGCCGCCCGAAACATCCGTTCTTGTCGCGGGCTGATAGCATCCCTTTCGGTGCCGATCTCGCCGATGAACCCGGGTCGGATTGACGTGTCTCCTACGCCGAAAACCAGTTCTTCGACGAGCTGGGCTGCTAGTACGTTGGTTGGGGTCTGGTCGAAGTCGGCAGGGTAAACTGCTTCACGGTACCAACCCGCCCCCATGATTATGTTGACGCCGGTCTTTTCGCTGACTCGAGCTAATCCCTCCGGGTTTCGTCCGATGCCCCGCACCGTCGTGTCGCAGATCGTACCGCCGCCGGCCTTTCCGTAACGGTCGACCTCGACGACTGCCAGCGGCTCGCTGTCGAGGATGAAGTCGTAGTCGAATGTCATGGCCCAGTTGTCGACGAAGATGTGCTCGTGGGACATGGTCCGTCCCATTTCAGCTGGGTCCAGCTCACCCCGGACGGTGATTGCTAACGGGCCGGAAGTCATCGTTCTTGCTCCTGTTGTCTGATGGTTACTAGTAAACAGCGCGTCCACCGCTCAGATCGAAGGTAAAGCCGGTCACGAAGCTGCACTGTGGGGAGACAATCCACGAGATCATGTTGACTGCTTCTTCGAGAGTGCCAGTCCGTTCCATTGGGATTTTCGACGTCATATATTCAATCTGGCTGTCAGGCATAGTGTCGAGAATCGGGGTGCGGATAACAGCTGGGGCCAGAGCGTTGATGGTGATTCCAGAAGTGGCGTATTCCTTGCCCATGACCTTGACCAGGCCGATCAGGCCCGCTTTGGTCGAGGAATATGCAGCCTGTCCGGCGTTGCCTTCCTTCCCGCTGATGGAGGCGAGGTGGATAATCCGACCGTAATCATGCCCGAGCATAATTGGGAGGACTGCCTGGGAAACCAGAAGCGCTCCTCGGAGATTGACTGCATAAACACGATCGAAGTCATCCATATCGACATCTTGGGACTTGATTCCCGTTTTCCCGGTGATGCCGGCGCAGTTGACTAAAACGTCAATCTTGCCCGCGCGAAACGGGGCGAAGGCTCCCTGGACGCTGTCATGGTCCGATACATCAATTCGGTCGGAAGTAGCGGCGGTCTGGCTGGCTGTCACGATGGATTTGGCGGTAACGGCGGCACCGGCGGCGTCAAGATCAAGACAGACGACTTCCGCGCCTTGTCCTGCCAGGTGCATAGCTGCAGCCTGACCGATTCCACTCGCAGCTCCAACGACAACATGCGTCTGGCCTTCGAAGATCCCTGATTTCACATCCAGCGCCGATCTATATCGGTTCGCACACGTGAACAGTCATTCTGAAGTGTGACACTACTTCCATGAACCGTGAGCGGTCAAGCCCTGGTCGACATGCATCTGCGCGAGGTCGTGTAACATGGTTCTGCTACCTGAACCCTATTCGTTTGTTGGATATAAACCATTGACCACCCCGATCAACGACGGCACCTTTCGACCCGTCAAATCTGCTTCACGAGCTTTGGAGATTCTCACGACTGTCTCGCGCGCGTCCGACGGTATGACTTTCGCCGATTTTGAAAGGAAGATGGGTTGGCCGCGAAGTAGCACCTACAACCTGCTGCATACTCTCTCCGAGGCCGAATTCCTCAAGTATGACGACGTGGATCGGCATTACCGAGTGGGGATTCGACTCTGGGAGGCTGGTCAGGGTTTCTCAGGTGAAAATGACCTCGCCCGGGTTGCCAAGAGGTTTCTTGAGGACTCAAAGTCACAATTGAATGAGACTGTCCAACTGGCAATCCTTGACGGTATTGAGAACGTGTACGTCGCCAAGGTGGAGGCGAATCACTACCTCAAGCTGGTGTCTGAGGTGGGCAGCCGACTGCCGGCGCACGCAACGGGTCTTGGCAAGGCTCTCCTGGCTGGCCTGTCGCCTGAAGAGTTGAGGCAACGGTTCGAGAATGTGGAGATGTTTGCATATACCGAAAATACGATCACGAGCATTGCGGAATTGGAGGAGTCGCTCAACGTAGTGCGTCGTCAGGGCTACGCGGTTGACGAAAGTGAGTTCAGCAAAGGTGTTTACTGCGTCGCCGTTCCGATCAGAGACGTCTCCGGCGAAGTGGTGGCTGCAATTAGTTCGTCGGTTCCGGATGCCAGAATCGATGGTGCGCTTCGTCGGAAGATGGTCGAGATCCTCAGAGATAACGCACGTCAGTTGTCTGAAATCCTAGGCTATCAGGGCTCTTAAGCCCGTTTCGTATCGCTCAATCGCGCAGCAGCGCTTGGTCATCAGTCGGCTGCCAGCAATCGGACCATCCCGCTGTCTTCCGAGGCGGCTATCTGTCTGGCCAGACTCAAGGCAATCCAGGCCGACGACCGGGCCGTCCTTGGGTCAGGATGGACCGATACAGGGTTTGTCATCGTCCTCCCCGACGGCCGCCCCCCGAGCCCGGACTCCATCACGCAGCGTTTTCGGCGTGATTGTGAACGGGCCGGGGTTCGATACGTGACTTTCCATGGTCTGCGCCACACGTTCGCGACATTTGCTCTCGGAAAGAAGGTTCCGCTGCACGATGTCACCCGGCTGTTGGGCCACGCCAGCGAGGCCATCACCCTCCTCGAATACGCACACGTACTGCCCACTGCAGCCGTTGACGCCGTGGAGGCAGTGGCCGACTATGTCTTCGGCAACGACCCGGAACGGCCCGAAAGGCCGGCCTTGTGACATTTTGTGTGACAGCGGCCCGGACGCGGAAAGGGCCAGCCCCTAAAGACCGGCCCTGACCTGCACCTTTATGGCTCCGGGGGTGGGGATCGAACCCACGACCTGCGGATTAACAGTCCGACGCTCTGCCAGCTGAGC
>Ga0114993_10005327_pt1 | contig 12447 bp, 9 predicted proteins | sample ArcticOcean_MG_C_FD_87042 | JGI IMG/M metagenome (GOLD analysis project Ga0114993, IMG submission 87042) | Marine microbial communities from western Arctic Ocean - ArcticOcean_MG_CB2_150 | ecosystem: Environmental > Aquatic > Marine > Oceanic | place: Arctic Ocean: Canada Basin | collected...
AATCGTTGGTCGGCGGCTACCGCTTCTAGACGTTCTGCTACTTCTTCGGCACTCAGATCACCCAATTGGTCCAGCGAGCCAATGCCCGCTCGCACCAGCATATTGCCAAACTTCGTCCCGATGCCCTGGTGTAGATAGAGGTCAGTTACCCTGCGCAGGTCGGCGCTGTGCTCAGCACCCAATGCTGTCTCCAGTTCTGTCCAGCGTTGCGTCGACCCTCGACCTTGCAGGTCGGTCAGGTATTGTACGCCGCGTTCTTGTAAGTGGGCCATAAGGCGCGGGTTTAATCCCTCCACTCGGTCCAGCCGCGGCGTCACCGACATTACTGTGAAACGGTCGATGCCTTTATCGATGAGCAGGGCGCAAGAAGCGGCGAGCAAGAAAAGGGCGACGCGGCCCAACTTGCCGCTGGCCCCTGGTTTCTGGTCGGCGAAAGATCCCAACGCTGGTGCCAGCCGCTGCCAGACGAGCAAGCGGTAGATGACGGCGCATTCCACTGCAAAGGGCGGAAAGCCGATAAAACCCGCCAATGGCATCTCGAAGAGTTTGAGTTGGTCAAAGTAGGGCACGGTATAAATCCACTTGGCTCGCGCCCAGAAATTGAAAAATTCCCACAACAATCCGGCCATGCCCCCGGCCAGTAGCAGGCGCAAGGTGGGGCCGTAGTCGCCGCGCTCAAATTGGCGCAGCAGTCCGTCAATGCCGCGGCGGTAGTTGAGTGGTGCCAGTAATAAAATGACGCCGCCCCATACCAGCGGAAAGAAGTAAGTGGGCCAGAGCATGGGCAGGGCGAGGAAGAGGAGGCCGGCCACTTGCAGCAGGTACAAACTTTTAGGAGAAAAGCGCAGGGCACGCCCCCGCCCCTGGCCACAGGTACCGCGCAAGGTCAGGTAGTGGTCCATCCAGAAGATGCCGGGAAAGACTGTGGCAAAAGAGATGAAGGTGCCGAAAAGACGTAGTGCCCCATTGTCGACGACAAAGACGTAATACCAATTCTGCAGGCGGAAATTGAGCAATTCAAAGAAATACCAGCTCACCGCCGACCAGAACAGCAAGGAGAAAAAACCTAGTCCACACAAGCCAATGAGGGAATGGCCCTGGCGTCGGTGGATGAGTCGGTCGAAGGTGAATATGAGTCCGTACCAGGCGCAAACGTAGAAGAAATTGGCAAAAGGCTCCACTCTTTGCACCATGAGCGCAAAACTGATAGCGATGAAAGTCGGTCCGAGTAGGAGCAGAAGTAAATGGGCCATAGCCGGTTCTTTACAAGCGCAGTGGCCCCATGTTTTGGTCGTGTAGCGCTACGGGGGCAGCGAGCTCGATGAGGTCGGGGATGTCGCAGGTTGTCAGCAGGCCAAAGCAACATAATGGTGCGACGTCGGCATAGGAGATGGGCCAGTCGATAATGCGTCCCAGCGAATCTAGCAGACTGAGCGTGGTTAACGAATTCAGATAACCCGGCTTGAGCGCCGCGGCGATGAGGGCGACAACGGGCACGGTTTGGCCACTGGCGTGCAGGTCTATGTTAGTGTTGCGATATTTTTTGCGAGCCCATTCGATGGTAGTTAGCAAGTGGCCCACCATCAATCCCAACGGGCGTTGGCCGGTGGTGGCGACGATCATATGATATTGCCAGGAAGAGCGCAGTTCACCGGTGCCGAAGATATCGACGGCCACTACGCGTTTGCCGGCGGCTAGGGCGGCATTGATGGGACCGGCCGTGCCGTTACGTCCCCCGTCGCCCACCACCAGGGTTAGGCCGCGGGCGCTCTCTGGGGCAAACTCGGTGACGGGCAGAGTCCAGGTAGCGTCGAGGTGCAGGACGTGGTGGCGCACGGTGTAGCTATTGCGTTTTTGCGCCGTACCTACTGGGCGTGCCTCTACTTTGGTGTAGGTGGGCAGCTTGAGTAAGGAGGTCAATTCGCGGCGCGCGGCGGTCGGAGTCGTCTTTTTCTTTTTGCGGATGCGAATTTTCTGCAGTGTGTCCTGGGCCAGGGAGATGAGGGTGGCGTTGTTGGGCGGCAGACCGACATTGAGTTCTTGCTGGGTGTAGAGTTCGTCTTGCCAGGGCAGGTCTTGGGCAGAGGTGTCTAGCCCCCAGTGTTTGTTGAGGAATTGGTAGAGCTGGCTGCGGTTGTCGCTTTCGTAATTGTGGGTGCCCGGGTCGGTATTGTCGTGGAAGCCCAGGCGGTCGGAGGCACCATAGAGGGCAAAGAAGGGTTTGACTGGCTGGTAGACGGATTTGCGCGTGCGCCGCGTTTGAAAGCAGCAGTCATCGTTGTGGTTGTAGATCAATAGGGTGGGGCGCGGCGCAAACATCGCCGTGAGTTCGTCGTAGTCGACGATGCTACATAGGTCGGTGGGTACTTGCTCGACATCGCCGATATCTTCTATACAGCCGGTGCGCTGCCACACCGGCGAGTGGCCGGCTACCGGCACGACGGTGGTGATGCGTTGGTCCAAAGCCGAGAGCAGGGCGGTCTGCCAGCCGCCGCCCGACAGGCCCGTCATGGCGACGCGCTGGCGGTCGGCGCGGGGGTGGTCCAGCAATACGTCGAGGCCGCGTTTCATCGCCAGGTAGAACACGCCGATGCCGGCGACGCCGCATAGGTCGAGGTGGCCGATGCGGTTGTGGTCGGCATTGGCGCGCAATTCGCCCATGCCAATGAATTCTGTATTGAGCGCTAGCATGCCGCGCTTGGCCAAGTTAATGCAGCGCGCCTGCTTGTAATCCATGGCTTTGCCGCCGGCGTGGTGGCCGTTGGGGTTGAGCACGACCGGTGCCTTGCCTTTGAGTTTGGTGGGTTCGTAGAGCAGGGCCGGGACCCAGAAACCGGGATACCCCTCGTAGCGCAGCTTGCGAATGCGGTAGCCGCCCCCTGGGTTGAGGGTGCCCAGCCATTCGACGCGGGGCTGCTGGTTGAGCAGGCCCGCTGGGTGGCCGCTGAAGAAGAGGTCGAGGACCTGGCTGCGGAGGCGGGCGGCGCGTTTTTCCCAGGCGCTTTTAGAAGTGGGTTGCTGTAAGGGGGGAAGGTGGGATCTTAAATAAGCGAGTAGCTCTCTATGGGCCTGCTTGCCGATGAGTTTTTTGGTTAGGGCGCGTTGCATGTTTTTCTTTCTCAAATGTGGTGAATGAGATGTGCTGTGGTTAATTTCAATCGATATTTTGTCCTATCCTAATATACGGTACATTCGGGGGCGACTAGTGTCGAAAAGATGCGCCGCTGCGGGTAGGTCTTCGGGGATTTAAAATCGCAGCGCCGAGCTCAATCAATAATGAAAAGCCTTGCCGAGCTTAACGCGGCGCTCGGCGGGTTCATACCAACCCTGGGGGGCGTAATCCGAGGTGTGCAAATAACACTGGATGCGGACTTCATCACTGCCCTGCGTGAAAGTGAGTAGGCGGCTCATGGGTACGGTGGTGAGGGAAGCGTGGTGGCGCGACAGGGAGGCGACGTTGATAAAGGTGACCCCCCATTTCTGCTCGATGTGAGAGCGCCCACCTTTGCGGTCGTCGGGATGGGTGTGGGTATGGGCACCCAGCCACATAGCGGTGGCGCCGGGATGTTCTTCGAGGTACCCTTCAAAGGCCTGGGCATCGGGCTGGGCGTCGACAAAATATAGATACGAAGCGCCTTTGGGGCCGCCGGCGGGGAAGTAACCGTGGTAGTAGGATTTCCACTGATCGTTTTCATCTTTGACAAAACCCTCCCATGGCCCCGAAGCCACGGTTGTTTCGCGCAGCATATGATGGTGAGCGCTGATAATGATGGCGTCCGGGTTGGCTTCGAGCTCTTGTTTCCACCAATCGAAGGTCGCGCCGGTGACGGCCCCGGCCGGATAACCTCCTTTTTCGGCGCGGCCCACGGGTGGCCCGCCGTCATTGCGGTCGCTCATCATCAGGAAGAGCATATTGCCGACTTTGAAGGAATAGCGCTCCCAGGTGCCTTCGATGGGGTAGGGCCGTTGTTCGGCGTGGACCCCTGAATGGGCCGTGTCGAGTCCTTCGGGGTCCACCCATTTGCGGAACCACCACTGGCAGGGTTCGTTGGGGCCGCTGGCGTCGTGGTTGCCGATAATGTGGTAGAAGTGCTCGCGCGGATGCAGCGTGGAGGCGCCCAACTGGCGCACTACTTCACGGCCTTCCTCGTCGTCGGGCGGGGTCTGGCTACCGGACAGATCGCCCAGATTGAGGGCGATATCCCAGGCAAAGGCAGGGCCGCCTGCTTCGGCCTGGCGGATGGCCTCGGCTAGGCTTTGGCGCTGGCTCACTCGTAGGTCGGTGCCCACGTGGGAGCAGCCCATGGTCCATAGGGTAAAGGTGTCTTTAGAATCCATATGGCCTCGTTGCTTATTCGAGTGATTTCTGGGACTTCATTATACAGAGGTCGTAGCGCATAGTTAAAGGCAGGGATTTGTTTCGCTGCTTGAAAATGGATATACTCCCGAGCGTCATCAAGGAGTATAATTTGGTATGCAGGACAACGCCAGAGTATCCGATCAGACGACGGCCGACGCATTGGTCGACCCTCGGCAATTGGCAGCACCGTTGGATGAGAGTGGCTCGACCCTGGTCTTGACCACCAATCCCGGGATAGAGGACGTAGTAGTCGAGGAAGTGCGGGAGCGCGCCGGCGCGGCCGGTGTGGAGATCGTGCGGGCAGAAGAAAAACCGTTTGGTTTGGACGGTTATGTGCTGATCGAGAGTGCCCAGCCCTTTGAACGGCTCGAACCCATCGCCCTACAACTGCGCTCAATCCACCACATCCTGCACCCGCTCTACAGTTTTGCGCTGCCGCAAGAAGGCGCTCTCGAAACTATCCGCTGTGAAGTGGCCGCCCGCGCAGTGCCGCAGATGGATCTGGCCCGCAGTTTTCGCGTCACTAGCCGCCGCAACGGCGACCACGATTTTAGCAGTATGGATGTGCAGCGGGCGGCCGGGGCGGCGCTGGTAGAGCGCTACGCATGCGCCGTCGACCTGGAAAATTACGATGTGGAAGTGCGGGTCGACGTGTTTGGTCAAACGTGCTTGGTCGGCATCCAATTGACCCAAAAAGTCTTGAGCAAGCGCTATTGGCGGGTGTTCCAGCCGCGTGCCGCGATTAAGTCAAACGTGGCCTATGCTATGCTGCGCTTCGCCCGTCTGGATCAGGGCCAGGGCGCTCTGCTCGATCCCTTCTGCGGCTCGGGGACCATGCTCATAGAGGCGGCCCAGATCTATCCCGATCTAGAACTGTTTGGCAGCGATATGCACGGCGCCACTATGGTCGGTGCCCAAATAAACGCCAAAGCATTGGGTTTGGGCCAGCGCATCCACTTTCAGCAGGCCGACGCGCGGCGCCTGCGCCCAGTCTATCCGGAAGCCTACTTTAATGCCGTGGTGACCAACCCGCCTTTGGGGGTGAGAATGGGGCAGCAGGTGAATTTCTTCCACCTCTACCGGCTTTTCATAGAGCAGGTCTGGAGCTTGCTCCAACCTGGTGGTCTGTTAGTGATGCTGGTGAGCAAGCGGGGCGTATTTAATAAGGTGCTCGAACAAAACAAACGGCTCTATCTCTCGCAGCATGTGCGCGTAGTGGAAACCGGTGGTGTCTATCCGGCCATTTTCGTGCTGCAGCGTCTATAGCCAGCCGCCCACGACCTGGATAGGGGTGAGATCGTTGCCGCGGGTGACCCAGGCGGCCAACGCCCGCCGCTCGGTTTTAAGACGTTTGAGTGGAAGTGTGAGTTTCCGCCCCTCGTGTCGTGTTAACTATTAAGTAAATTCAATAATTGTATTTTGCGACATGGTGAATTTACTTATAGCCTCTGAAGTAGACAACTTAAATTGGCTAAAGGGAGTTGAGCCAGCCTTGACGGTGGGGAGTGGGTTTGCTATCTCTGAAGAAGCGAAAAATTAATCAGGTCTAAGGAGCAGGTATGGAACCTATTGTTTATAGCACCAACCCCTTTGGCGGGGTGATTATCGACCCGCAGGAATTGGGAACAGATGCGCAGGAGTTTGCGGCACGTTTGCAGCACTGGTTGGAGGTATGGGGCAAGGAGGGGTTTAAATTGGTGTGGTTGGAGGCGGCCATCGATAAGGCGGCGCTTATTCCTGTGGCTGTGGAGATGGGATTTACCTTCCATCACAGCGGTGAAGATTACCTCATGCTCACCCGGCGCCTCGAAGCAGGGGCCTTTATTCCGGCGCACGCCTCGCACTATATTGGCGCCGGCGGTGTGGTGCTCAACCAGAAACAAGAGTTATTGGTGGTCAGCGAGAAATACCATCGGGTCGACAATAGCCCACCGCGTTATAAACTGCCCGGCGGCGCTCTACACGAAGGCGAGCATCTAGTGGAGGCGGTGGTGCGCGAGGTCAAGGAAGAAACCGGAGTGGAGACCGAGTTTGACGCCCTGGTCTGTTTTCGCCACTGGCACGACTACCGCTACGGCAAGTCTGACATCTACTTCGTTTGTCGGCTGCACCCCCAAAGTGAGACGATCACTATACAGGAAGAGGAAATCGCCGAGTGCCGTTGGATGCCGGTGCAGGATTATCTCGACGCCGAGAGCGTCAGCATCTTCAACAAACACATCGTGCAGGCCGCTCTGCGCAGCCCCGGCGTGGTGCCCACTGAGGTCGAAGGCTACGGCGAGCCGAGCCGCTACGAATTCTTCATGCCCCACAACCTGTCCAGCGGCGATCATTAGCCGGGCAAAGATGCTGCGACAGTGGCTTCGGCCGGCGCCTGGGAGGGAACCCGTATATCGATCAGCTCTTGAGTATAAATCCCTACCGCCCGGAAATGGGTAGTGTGTGGCTGGGATATTCGACGACACCGCGTTATCTGGTGCCGGTCATCGTACACCATCCGGACAAATTCTCTGTGGCCCATAAACTGGATGCTCCCCTCACCTGGTTGATGGAGTTCCATCTCTCCAATTGATGAAAAGGCAGCTGTGAAGGCAAAAAAGAATACAGGTAGATCCGCTTCCGATCCACGGCAGCCGACCGCTGTTATCGACGGTCCGGCGCGCCAACGGCCCGATCTGCTTCCCTATCTCTATGCGTCGCTGCTCATTTTACTTTTCGCTTTTGTCTATACGGCCATATTAGATAGTAAAGTTGAGGTAGTAGGCGACAATGCGGCCTATTACATTTTGGGCAAGGCATTGTACGAAGGCGCGGGATACACTTTTATCAATGTGCCCGAAGCGCCTCCCGCCACCTTGTGGCCACCGGGTTATCCAGCGCTCATCGCCCTGACTATGACGCTGTGGTCGTCCGATTTTGTCGCCGTTAAATCGGCCAACGGCATAGTCTTTATGCTAGCGCTGGTGGCCGCATTTTTCCTATTCAGGCGTTTGAGCGGCAACGTGCACCTGGCTTTTGTGGCGGCGGTGGCGATGTTGTGCAACGGCCATCTATTGCGCTCATCCACCCTAATCATGAGTGAAACACTCTTTTTGCTTTGCGCAGTCCTAGTGCTTTTGGTGGGGGCATATATTGCAGAAGCAGAAGAGGATTTTAGACGGCCGCAGATTTATTTGTTGGTTCTGTGTTTGATCGCGGCTTTTTATGTGCGTACCGTGGGGATCTTCCTATTTGGGTCAGTGTGTTTAATACTGGTATGGCAGCGACAGTGGAAGTATCTGGCTCTTACTACAGTGGGTTATATCTTGGCCACCCTGCCGTGGCATCTGAGAGGGCGCAATATAGACGGCGGCAGCGCCTATATTAGCGCCTGGATGAGAGTTAATCCCTACCAGCCCGAATTGGGGACTATCGGCTTGCAAGACCTATTGCTGCGTTTGTTCAATAACGCCGAGCGCTATATTTCGATAGAGATACCGGACGGCCTGTTTTATTACATTGTCAACAACGACCTGAGTGTGCGTCAGGCCACGACGACTAGTGTTTTGTCGGGCATCATTCTAGTGCTGCTGGCCGGTTATGGGTTCTATGCTTTCAAGAGGTCCCGTCTGCTGGTCGTGGCCTATGTAGGTGCTGTTGGCGGCGTTTTGCTGATCTGGCCCGAGGTCTGGAGCGGCACTCGCTTCTTGCAACCTTTAATTCCATTGCTGTTGCTGGGCATCTTCAACGGCTTGTGGGTGCTGGCGCGCGTTCTGCTGCGCCGTTGGGTTGCGGTGCGTTATGTCCATTCCCTGCTTTTGGCGCCGCTCTTGTTTATTTATTATGAAGATGTGGAGTACCTGAACGAACTGGCAAAACGAGGTGTTTACCCACAGAGCTGGCTCAATTATTTCGAGGTGGCCCGGTGGGTAGATGAAAATACACCGGCCGACACTATTGTCGCTTGTCGAAAACCCAATATGTTTTATCTCTACGCCAACCGGCGCACTGTATCGTACGCGTTTACCCCCGATGCTGCGGAACTGATTGCGGATCTGGAGCGTAAGCAGGTCGACTATGTGGTGGCGGAGAATCTGGGATTTTCGTCGACGCGGCGCTATCTGCTACCGGCCATTGAACAAGAAGCGGAGCGTTTTTCTGTGGTTTACAAACGGGAAGACCCCGACGCTTGGCTGTTTAAATTCATGCCAGCCGATTAATGAGAGAGTATAGATATGAAAACTAGATTGTATGTGTTTTTCCTGGCCTTGCTGGCGGTTCCGGCGGCGTGGGCTGCTGACCAGGCCGTCGATTACGCAACGCAGAGCATCACCCTGGCCTTGAGCGAGGAGCCCCCCGACCTCAATAGCATGCGTTCGACCGACACGGTCAGCTTCTTTGTGCTGGGGCACGTCAACGAGGGGCTCTTGCGCTACGATCGGCGCGGCCGCTTGGCGCCGGGCGTGGCCGAGCGCTGGGAAGTGGGGCTTGAGGGCGCTACATTCTGGTTGCGCGCCGACGCTAAATGGAGCGACGGCCAGCCGGTTACAGCGGCCGATTTTGTTTTCGCGTGGCGCAACGTGGTCGACCCTCAAACGGCTTCGCAGTACGCCTACATCCTCTACCCCATAAAACACGCCGAGGCCATCAACCGGGGCGAAAAACCGGTAGAGCAATTGGGCGTGTACGCCATCGATGAGCGCACCTTAAAGGTGGAGTTTGATAAACCCTGCCAGTATTTCCTCAGCCTCACAGCCTTTGGTACTTATTATCCGGTGCGCGAGGATTTTTTCAAAAGTCGCGGGCAGCGCTATGCCGCCGACGCCGGCGATTTGCTCTTCAATGGACCGTTCAAGCTGACCCATTGGGTGCATAGTGCCTCCCTGCGCTTGGAGAAGAACGAACACTATTGGGACCGCGACAAGGTGCAGCTCAACGTCATCGATGTCCCCTATATAACCGACGACCCGATGGCGCGGCTCAACTTGTTTAAAGACGAGAAGATCGCCATGACCGGTCTCAATTCCGAAACGCTCAAAGACGCGCTGCGCCAAAAATACAAGATCCGCCGCCATCTCGACGGGTCCGTGTTCTATCTGGAATTTAACCATCGCCAAGGACGACCGACGCGCAACCGCAACCTGCGCAAGGCCATCCAGGCAATTTTTGATCCCAATGAGTTGGTCGACAAGGTGATCGCCGTGCCGGGCAACGCGCCGGGGCGTTCGCTCATTCCCAACTGGATTATGGGGTTGGACAAACCTTTCCGCGAACAATACCCGGCCAGGGAAATTGCGGTGGACTTAGAGCAGGCACAGGTTTATTTGCAGCAAGCACAGCAGGAATTGGGCGTCGATGCCCTGCCGCCGCTGGTCTACCTGACCGGCGACAGCCCGGACGCCAGCAAACAAGCCGAATACATGCAAAATCTATTTCGCACGACGTTGGGAATCGAATTAAAGATCGACAAGCAGACTTTCAAGCAGCGCTTAGAAAAGATGACGACGGGGGATTTTGACCTAGTGGCGGCAGGGTGGGGGCCAGATTACGACGACCCCATGACCTTTGCGGATCTGTTCGCTTCGTGGAGCGAGAACAACCGCGGCCGCTACGCCAGCGAGGCTTACGACAAATGGATCCGCCTGGCCCAGAGCGCGGAGGATCCACGGGAGCGCATGGACGCGATGGGTAAGGCGCAGGACCTTATCATCGACGACGTGGTCATTTTGCCGCAGTATGAGCGCAGTGTGAATTATGTGCAGCATCCCAAGATCAAAGGTATAGTGCGGACGCGATTTGGCGGGGATCCCAACTATGTTTACGCCCGGATCGTCGAGTGAACGAAGATTCAATTACGTGTCCTTTGGCTGATTGGATGGACTAAAGATAGAGATGGTTAGAACCGGTACCGCCCGCGGCCCGTCTGTGCTGCCCTATGTCTATTGTACGGTTTTGTTGGTTTTATTCTCTTCCCACTGGCCGGGTATCTTTGACGAGACCTTAGACGGCAACGGCGACAACGCCGCCTATTATATCCTAGGAAAAGCATTGTACCTGGGCGAGGGGTATACCTACATCAATACGCCCACCGCCGCTGCCGCCAACAATCTGCCGCCGGGTTATCCGGCGCTTGTCGCTCTGACTATGGCGCTGTGGTCGCCCGAGTTTGCCGCCATCAAAGTGGTCAACGGCATCTTTTTGCTGCTGTCGGTATTGGCGCTGTTTATCTTGTACAGGCATTTGGGTACCAATGTACATCTGGCTTTTGTGGCCGCCCTGGCCGCTTTTTGTAATGGCCACCTATTGCACTCCTCCATTATAATGATGAGCGAAGTGCCCTTTCTGTTTTTTTCGACAGCGGCGCTTTTGCTTTTTACGCGTTTACAGGAAGAAAATTTTAGACAGCCGCAGATCTACCTCTTATTGGTGTGCCTGGTAGCGGCCTATTACATTCGCAGTATGGGCGTGGCCCTGCTGGTAGCGATATGCCTGGAACTGGCCTGGCAACGGCGCTGGAAATACCTGGGCTTTGTGACGACGGGTTTTGTCTTAGCGGCGCTGCCGTGGTATATCCGCGGGCGCGGCATGGGCGGCAATGCTTACCTCGACCAATTGCTGAGCATCAACCCCTACCGGCCAGATTTGGGCAGGGTAGGTTGGAGCGGTTTGGCCCTGCGTTTGTACGAAAATGCACAACGTTATATACATCGCGAGATACCGGATAGTTTGCTCTATTATATAGAGCGCGACTGGACGCGGGAGCCCGTGGCCAGTGATTGGTTATTGGGCATTTTATCTTTATTGCTTGTCGGCTATGGGTTTTATCGCTTGCGAGCCCATCGCCGTCTGATCGTCCTCTACGTGGCAGCGACCGGGGGGATTGTCTTGCTGTGGCCGCAGGTATGGCCGGGTACCCGGTTTATACAACCTCTTATCCCCTTGCTGTGGCTGGCCGTTTGCAACAGTCTGTACGCGTTTTTTGTTTGGGGTCTGGAAAAGGTCGGCAGTCCCTGGAGGTTCCAGCCATTGCTCTTGCTCTTGCCCCTATGGTTCATTTTTGTTCCGGACCTGAATTACCACCATAGGTTGGCCACTACAGGCAAACAGCCCAACAATTGGATCAACTATTACGCGTTGGCCGAATGGGCTAAGCAGAATACCGAGCCGGAGGCGATTATAGCCTGTCGCAAGCCGGTCTTATTTTATTTGTACTCCAATAGGCGGACCGTAGTCTTCAGATTCACTACAGATGGCGCATTGCTGCTGGAGGACCTTAAGCAAAAGCAGGTCGATTACGTGGTCATAGACCAGTTGGGATCGGCGTCGACAGAGCGTTATTTGTTGCCGGCTGTGATAAAATACGAGAAGGAATTTTCCCTGGTCCACAGTGTGGAAAATCCCTCTACCTGGTTGGTGGCATTCCAGCCGTCCGATGAATTATAAAAGCGGAATCGTCCAACGCGGCCGCCCGGCCGTACTGCCCTACCTATACGGTAGCCTCTTATTAGGGTTATTTGCCATTCTCTGGTCGGCCACTTTTGCAAAACATCTGGTTGCCGCCGAAGATGGAGCCACGTATTACGTCCTGGGCAAGGCGTTGTATCAGGGCGAGGGGTATGTCTCCATCAATACGCCCGTTGCCATTCCAGCTAATAATCCGCCGCCGGGTTATCCGCTGCTCGTCGCTTTGACCATGGCGCTGTGGTCGTCTGATTTTGTCGCCATCAAAGTGGTCAACGGCGTTTTCTTAATGTTGGCGATTCTTTTATTGTTTTTCCTGTTTACGCGCTTAAGCCACCATGCCCATCTAGCCTTTGTGGCGCTGGGTTATGTCGTGGCCGCGCTGCCGTGGTATATCCGCGGGCGCAGTCTGGGGGGCGATTCCTACCTTGGCCCGTTGTTGAGTATCAACCCCTATCGACCGGAGTTAGGGACAGCGGGCTGGAGCGATCTGGTCCTGCGTTTGTACGAAAATGCACAACGTTACTGTCGGTTCGCTCAAATTTTGACGGAAAAATGAAAATACGGTAAGCTATCGGCATGACCGACGAGCTTACGGTACTAGCGGAACGCGTAGACGATCTTCCCGTGTTGATCGCCTCGCTGGA
>Ga0114993_10005338_pt1 | contig 12435 bp, 9 predicted proteins | sample ArcticOcean_MG_C_FD_87042 | JGI IMG/M metagenome (GOLD analysis project Ga0114993, IMG submission 87042) | Marine microbial communities from western Arctic Ocean - ArcticOcean_MG_CB2_150 | ecosystem: Environmental > Aquatic > Marine > Oceanic | place: Arctic Ocean: Canada Basin | collected...
ATTCTTACACTGAGGGGGGTCTTTTACCCCCTTCAGAAGATTGGAGATAAAAATGGCAGGTATTCTTTCAGAATAATTGTCCGGGATATCCGCCAGTCTTGCTCATCCAATGCGTCAGATTTCAGGATCTGTAGTTGAGGTAGGAGGTCAACCTGTTACGACAGGTGGCGGCTTTACTGCCGTTCTTCAGCTCAATGGTTTCCAAATTATTTTGGATAATGGGCCAACTAATGAGGTTCTATCTGTCAGCGCTTGTTGGTCAGGTGATATAAATGAGCAGGGTACTACTATAAGGGTTGCAAATCAAAGTCTAACCGCACCGGGTGGATTTATAGATTTCGCTTTAGGGACAGCAGGGGCAGATACGCCTCGTGTTCCAACAGATAGGCTTGATTTCACACTTATGATTTCAGGGCCTTTCGCATAATTTTAAGGAGATAAAAAAATGTCAGGTACTCTTTCAAAGGAACTAGCAGGTATATCAGGTGATCCGGCTAATCCAATGCGACAGATCTCAGGGTCTATCGATGGAACGCCACTTGCTGCAATTAACGGTAACGGATTTCAGTCTGTTGTCGCATTAGCAGGAGCAGATATTACCATTACCTTAGATAGTGGACAGGTTGGACAGGTTCTCTGTGTGCTTCATACTTTTAGCGGTGCAAATGCAGGAGAACAGGGCCATACCACACGTATTAGTGCGGATACTCTAACTGCTGCAGTGGCCCCATCCATTGTTCTTAACAAGGGAATAGCGGGTGCAGATGCAGCTTGGGCAGCAGGAGATCTTTTGGACTTCACTATAATGGTAACTGATTTATAATTTATGGGAGGGACATTCGTGTCCCTCTCTTTTCACGCAAGTGGTGTGTTATGACTAATAGAGAAAAGATGGCTAAAACCATTCTTCAACGGGTTCGATCGGATACTCCAAAGCCCAAGAAAAGTCCTGCTCCTAATGCTGCTACATATGCAGTAATTGAAGCACTTAAAACCGGAGATGCTGAGAGATTAGAAAATTCATTATCGGATTTTATTAGGATACATAACAGCACTTCGTAGTCGGAGCGATTATGGCAAACAGTGCTACTCTCTTGTCGATGACAACCCGTGTTCGCCGCAGAGCGGATATGGAGAACACTCAGTTTGTTACAGATAATGAGATATACAAATATCTTAATGACTCTCTAACTGAGCTGTACGATCTCTTTGTTACGAGTTACCAACACTATGTAATGAATGAGGTGGACACTACTCTTGATGGAAGCGGAGAGTATTTTATTCGCACAGTTCCGGGGCAGTCTAACTTTGGTATTGATGACTTCATGAAACTAGAGGGAATCTCTATTGATGTTGGTGGTAGATTAATTGCCATGTCGAGATTCATGTTCGGTGAGCGCGATATGCTTGAGTATCTCCCAAGTACTGTCTTGGCCTACAACACCAAGTATTGCTTTATTGGTGACCGCATTAAGTTCACCAATGATGTAGCCAACACCCCTATAAAGATATGGTACATTCCGTGTAAGCACAACCTAGAGCCATTCATACTTAATACAGATTATCTTGGCGGCGCAGCATTTGGCAATATTGCTGCTGTGTCAGCAGATGGAACCGTCATCACGATGGCCCCTGCAGGCATTGCCCTAGTAAGTACTTATTTCGACAACAGGAGAGATCTTGGTCTTCCCGCATACGTTCAAAACAATGTTCCCACGACAAGCGCTCCTCAGTCAGTGGGGACTATAGAGAGCGTTGATGTCCCGACTAACACTCTTGTAGTTACTATGCACACCTCACAAAACTTTCAAATGCTGCCATCGGGAGGAACTCCACTCATGCCTTCGTTTAATCCTTCTTTAGACACAGTGATGCATTACCTGTGTGAGGGTTGGGAAGAGTACGCAGTAATAGATGCAGCCATTAAGTGCCTCGAAAAAGAAGAGTCCAATGTAGAGACTCTGATGCGCGATAAGGAGATGATGAGAGTGCGAATCGGAGATGTAGCAATAGAGAGAGATGCAGGAACACCTTTCCGGGTGACTGATGTTAACTTTACTAAATATCCAAATGATTGGTACTTCGTCTAATGGCTAATGAAACCTACTCGCGGATAGACTCAGACAACGAGGATATAAATTATATCCAAGGTCAGTTGGAGAGTATAATATTAGCGTTAAGCAGAAGAATAATCGACTTAGAAAACCGACTGAAGAAGTTAGAGGGATAGACCATGGCTTTAGTATTAGTATTACCATCACCGGGAGTTACACCGGGAATTACTGCAGCGGGTCAAATAAATACTGCACTAACTTCTATTCAGAATACGTTTAACGCCCATGACCATACAGGCGGGAATGGGGTTCCTATCGGGGTTGCGGGTATCTCCATAGACGGAGACTTGTCCTTTGAAAGCTTGGGACAGGACTACAAGGCCACGGACGCTCAGGCATTTGGATTTAAGAACCAAAGTGTTTCTCCTGCAGGTGGTCTTATGCTCTTCATCAAAGACCCCGGCGGTGCGGTTCCTCCCAACATTCCGGCAGACCTATGGTTCAACAATGGTGTCGTTGAAATCCAACTAACGTCAGGTGGGGGCGCGTTGCCTAGTGATGACGGATTCACTCAAGACTATAACAACACAGTTCTGACTCTTGGAAAAGCAGCTTACCAACAAGGTCTACAGCGATATAAATTCACAACGGGTGATGGGGCAGATGCCATTGCTTCTTCTCTTGCTTCAGGTATGTTCTCTAAAGTTGAAACCGAAATAGTGGAAAGTCAGGTTACGGTTGGCTTCAGCGGCGATTTAGATCTTATCGCAAACAGTGGCCTCCTTACTCTAAACTTTGGGGGAGTGGGACAGAAGGTTCTTGTTACACCTGTGGGTGGAACAGGAATCGAGGGCAAGTTAGAGGTCTTGTCTGATAGTGGATTAGGTGGTCAGCTTATTATAGAGACAACAAGTAAGGCCATTGGAGCACCTCTTCGTCCATTTTCCGGTGGAAGAATATACGGTACAGACCCACTAGCAAATCCACGATATCTAGAAATCGGCCATGTGGATTGGGTTGGCCCCACTCCTCCCGCACCAAATGCGGGTAATTCTAGAATAATAATGGCATCGCACCAAATAAACTTATATACGTGTGACCCATTGTTCCCTGATGCACAAGTTATGCTAGGCCCTATAAGTATTCATTCAAGTGCGGATATTATTATAACCCATGGTGACAATGTTGGAGTAAACAACTCTCTTATATCATTATCTAGTACATACAAAACACTTGGGCCGAACTACCATAATACAGAAGTTAAAATATCTGACTCAGGAGACATGGCCGGGGTTGCCACAAGTAAGTTACAGCTTGTTGCTCGTCGTGCAGTCGGCCCGGTAAATCCTACAGCGGAGCTTGCCTCTGCTCAAGCAATGATCATCGGAGATTCTAGTTTGTTCGGGTCTTTAACTCCCGTCGATCCACCTTCACCGGGTGCTTGCCCAAGCATAAATTTGGCTGCGGCAGCGATACAGGTGACCTCTAACCCCGGCAGCATAACTATGTTAGCCCAAGATTCTTTTTTGGCTATGGCGAATGCCGGAACATGGGCGGGTGGTGCCTCTGCGGTAACATCATTACTAGTCGCGGGAACAGATCTTACTCTTTCCGATACGGCGGCGGGTGGTATAACCGGAGTTTCAAAACATATTAGCGGTAGAATTGATGTCACAGGATTGATATTTGAGTGTGTAGATCGCAGGTATAATACTAATTACACTTCTGTAGGTGTCACGCATCCTCACGTAGGAACCTTTGAGATACAGAGTCAAATAACTACGGGTGGCCCGCCCCCGAACATGGCTGCTTTTACCCATTTGCACGTTCTTGGACATAATGATTGGGATCTTTATAAAGCTGCGCCGACCACACATCAAGTCCAAGCGAATACTTATGTTGATAATCTTGCTACAGGTGAGACATCAATGAATCATAGTATTGATACAATTGCATCATATCAAAAAGCTTCTTTCGAGTGGACAGTATCCCGTGTTCCATTCCTCAAATTAAGTTTCGATTCTGCGGCAGTAGCTCCCGTTCCTCAGCATTCGATAATCACGAAGAGAGATATCATGCCTGACGTTCCGGGTTGGAGGATAGGCCAAGGATTAGCTAATTATGTCTATGAGGGTGTCAGTGCGGGATATAGTTACAACAGTGTAGGTGCCGCCAATATACCTGCGGCTATGGTTGGATTGGTTGGTACTGAAACAGAAATACCATCTACGGTAGAAGATGTTTTCTGTAGACATGGAAACAATGCCGTTACAGCACATTGTCAGATGTATGCTATTGGACTAGCTGTTACCGCTGCACCAAATAGTCCTCATTGGAATGTTTTGAGTTTCATTCATGCTGCTCCATTGGGTTTTGAACCCGATATGCCTTCAAATTGGCAGAGTACGTGGGGAGAGTACATTATTTATTTCGATGAGCCGCTTCACGAGGCTACGACTATACAGGTATCACCCGCACACAACGCAGCAACAACCCCCGGTGTAGGATTGGTTGGATTTGAGGTTTACTTGCCTGATGTGAAGATGTCAGCAACAGGAAATTATTGTTTTGTTAAGTGGTGGAGACTAGATTATACATCGGCTACGGGTAATGTTGGCCCCGGCGCAGGTATAGTGGCACCTCTGATCACTCAGGAACAACCTAATTCATTCCACTTCAATACAATAGGATCGACACCGACACCCGGAGTCCTGTAGTGGAGGCTATCTTATGGCTTTAAAATCTAGAAGAGTTTCAATCGACTTTGGTTTTGGTGCCGACGAGTTTACCGACCGCAAGCTTGTCTTGAATAGCAAGCTAATCAAGGCTGAGAATATAACTCTCAACAAGCCAAAGACAATATCCAAGAGAGAGGGATACAAATTTAGCGGGGATGAAACCATGGACGGTGAGGTTATCGATCCCCCCATGAATATCTTTGACTATAATAATAACCCCGTCATCATGTCTGCCAACAAGGTCTACGAGCAGATCCCAAAGGGGAGAGATTTCGATTACTTCACCTACCCAAAAAATTGGCGCGATTCCAACTCGTTCAATTTTGCCGTAGAGCCTAAAGAAAGCGCTATAGGATCGCTACTTCCTGCCTCTAGCGATGCAATGGAAGCAACTAACAATGCTCAACCAAACTTAGCTATAGACTGTGCGTTCCTCCTTATACCCGAAGAGGGCAGGGAAAGACGATTGAAGTGTACCGTGTATGGGGCCGAATCTGTTGATGACGATATCAGTCTTATGGGGCCAAATGATTTTAATAGAAAAATAACTGTAGTGGTGGAGGACGTAGACAACGACAAGGTATTGTTCAAGCAGGAATCAATACCACCATCAACTGCAAACTGCACAGGATACACGTCTATAAAGGTGGTTCCGTGGGGTGGTCATGTAACGGTTGGGTCTACTCCCGATAAGTTTATTATCATTGCAATGGCTAAAGTATCGGAAGAGACAACATTCGATACGGGCGCGGGTGGTGGTACTGAGTTAGAGGTATTTGGAACAGGAACCTATGCAAATTATAGCCTAACCCCTCAAGTATGGGTTATGGGACTTGATTCTAATGTCGGTTATTCACTAGACTATCAGAGTGATTTTTGGACATGGGCCGGGATTACCGATCCCCTTACAACTGACCCCGATATTCTATACTCCCCTTCTTGGCTCGTTGCTACCATGCCTTCACGCTATTCAATACCTCGTCTTACTGATCATATTGACTTCATCTGCGATGAGAAGAATAGTGAAATGTGGATTATGTATGGGGCGCAGTGGATGTACCAACCATGGTTTGCGGGGGCTGCCTTCGATAGCCAAACAGCAGATACAAGACAAAAATACTATCTGAAGAACATTGTTCAGGGGCCAACTCCTAGTTCGTTTATGCCGGGTGTAGGAGAAGGAACGATAATAGTCGAGGGGCCACGAGAAGCGTATGGGGGCGCACCTGCAGGTACGGTTAAATCTTCCATCGAGGGATTTTCCAATAGCCCTAAGTCCTTTATCAATATGGCTCAGAACACACTCTTCAATCTTCAGATAGATATAGACCCCGGTCTTGCACCTGCGATCGTCACCCTTTTGTCTTGGTCTGTTTCTACGAGAGGTGACTTCGTAAGCGCTGCTGTGAATCCTGCTCCCTTTCCTGTCGCAGTTCCACACGATAGCTCTCCATTGGATACTGTTGTTCCTTTGGCACTCACTAAACCTCCCGCCGCAGGTGCTTATCAGTTATTAGACATAGAAAGAGATCAAAGAAGCATCATTCTTGGCTACCATATGTCCAATGTAGGAGGGTTAATGGATGAACACGCACAACTTATCCTTATCCAACCTAATTCTTCAGCGGCGGCAGCAGCAAGCGATTGGGAATTTAATAGAGACTATATTCCTAAATCGATTAGCTTGGTAAACCCAAAATTTCCAAGTCATGCTTTGTTTACTGACCAAGAGAAATATTTGATTCTCTATCTTGAGGAAGAGACTTTAGAGACTTCCAACGAGGGTGAGGCGGTAGGGCCTGTCGCGGCCAACATTGTTGGAGATAGAGACTGTAGAACAATAGTTTACTTTATCAATGATATAGATTGGAACGTACTTCCTGTATTACCTCATTCTTTCACTAGTCGAAAGGATGACCTAATGTACTGCAAGCCACAGGCACATCCTTCATCAGGTGGCTATGACGAGGCTTTTCAGGATGTGAACAATGGAAGTTGCTACAGGAATGGCCCAAGTATAGATGGTCAGGGATTGGAGGAGGAATATAGATATCTACTCTTCCCCGTAGTAAGAAAGGAATACAGGCTGTCCGATCCCGTAGACACCTTTGGGACAACCTTCCTGATGGCATATCGGGTCAACTACGACTTAACAGGGGGCGGTGCGTGGAACGATCTTATAGTTCCGGGTCATGCGATATCTAAATCCTTAGATGGAAGTTCTTATGGGTCTACCACCGATCCTAAGTCCATAGGGCGGTATTTCATCTGCCCACACAATACAAGCGACCAACAGGGTAGTCTGCAGTTTGGTGCTTTCGGGTTTACCTCTTTAGGTGAAAGTTATGTGTCTAGCATTAGTCTTGATATGGGGTTCCCTGTCCAAGGGCTTCAGTACCAAGATAACCTCTTCACCACAGGTGGGTTCCTCAAGGTTTATAATGGAACAAGTTACATGGAAAGTAACTACCATCTTCAACCCAATGTAATAAAGGTAACAAGCCCCGATCCAAAGAACGCCACATTTGGAAAAACCTTTGACCCGGTGATTACTCCGTTCTCACGGACAGATGATGACTTTGGTGTTCCCAACATATTCTATGAAGATCCCGCAAACGCTCTTTTCCCAAAATATCAATTTGCATTTGTATTCGAGTGGACGGATTCTAATGGGATAATCCATCGTTCTTCTCCATCCGAATCAATTATTATTCAGGGTGCTGATGCTGACAATCATATTGGTGCGCCTATCGCAGGATCAGAAATAGTTCTTGTCGCAGGGGTTAATCCAAGCATCGGGCCTATTATATGCGTTGCGGTTGGTACTAACTTTGTAGTCGGGGACTTTATAACTAATGTCTCAAGAACCAAAACAGCAGAGATACTTCAGACATACCCTTTCGGGGGCGATATTTGTTTTGTCTTACAGTACACTGCAGGATCGGCTGCGTTCATTGTTACAGAGTCGATACTAAGTTCATCAGGTGGAAATAACAATCTCACTTTTTATGTTTCTCCTTACGATAAGTCCTTAAGCGAGAAGCCCGGAATTGTTTTGAAGGGATATAGAAGTCTCAACCTTTCACCCGGTGCCTTGACAGAAGCTGCTGCGGGGGCAGCGGGTGTCCTTCTCCATGAGAAAACAATAGACATTCAAAATCCTGACATCTTAAGTGAGGAATACAAGGGGGCAGTTCCATTCGTATTCACCTCAACTGATGCCCAACTCGCTCAAAGAGAACTCATATACACTGCTTATGGTGTCAGTCCCAATGTATCCCCCCCGGCTGTAAAGGATATATCTGAGCATGATGGTAGGCTTTTCCTCTTGGGTGCGGGTGCGAGAAACAAAGTGTGGTACTCAAAGCCCATAGAGCATGGATACTCAACAGAGTTCGGAACAAATCAATCTATAGAAACCTTCAGCGAGGGTGGAGGGATAATAGGGGTGAGTGGTCTAAGTAACAGGTTATTCCTTTTCAAAGAGAACTCCATTCTATCTGCAGTAGGAACACCACTAGACGAGAAGGATGTTGGGAGTGGGTACTCCGCACCGATCGCTTACTCAGCGACCATAGGGTGCAGTGACCCAACGTCCATAGTCGAGACTGAATCAGGAACCTTCTTTCAGGCTAGGGATGATGTCTACTACATTACTAGAAACTTTAAACTCGATAAGATAGGAATAGAGGTGGGCCTCAGTCTGCAATCACCCCTCCTGTCTGCCGTCCACATACCCGACAAATATGAACTGCGCTTGTGTGACACTAATGGCATGATTATATACAATACGCTATTTAAACAATGGACAACTTCAGATAAAAGGTCTAAATCAAATAGTGTGCAGATAAAAGGAAAACACCATATACTCGATGCAGACGATCCGTCATCAGGATATGTAGGTGGACATATGGTGGAAACGGAAGATTTCTATAACGATGGTGCCGACCATGTATCTATTGATGTGGAGACTGCGTGGATCAAAATGACTACACCACAGGGATATCAGAGAGTTAAGGAGATCTACCTGCTAGGCGAACTCCATGCGGATACCAATTTCGTTTTAGAGGTTTTTACGAACTACAAAGAATACCCCGACGAGGCTATCCCCCTCACCGCCTCAGATATATCGGAGATCTTCACGTACGGTGGAGGGGCCGCATGGGGAAGTCCGGCCTATTATGGAGGCGCAAATCCTGATAACATATACCAACTACGACATAAGCCTAAAATACAAAAATGTGAGGCTTTGAAGATAAAGATAAAGGAAGTAGCCACCACAGATACGCAGGGGTTTTCCTTAAACAATGTTATGCTAGAGGTAGCAGGTAAGACCGGAGGCTTTAAGCTGAAGGAATCCAAAACCGTATAGGAGAAGACTATGGCAAAAAAGAAAAAGAAAAAGGAAGAAGAAAAGAGTTTCCTTAGTTCGATTGGAGATAAGGTGGGGGAGTTTCTTGACCCCCTTCCTGAGTTAAATCAGGCGAGTCAGGCTCTTGGGTTAGTTGAATCCGATGATGAAAAAGCAGCAAGGCTCGATGTAGAGGCTGAGACTGACAGGCAACTAGCCGAAGCTGAAGAAATCAGAATGGAGCCGTGGAAAGACCCCAACATTGCAGCAGCATCGATAGCCATGGCAAATCAACAGGCCAATATGTACAGACAAATGAAGAGTCGCGGAAACACTGCGGCTGAACAATCCTCAATCACGGGTCAGACTCTTTCCAAATTTAATATCGGTGGAAATCAACAGATGGCTGTTCTCCAAATGAAGTTAAGAGAGGCGAAGGCGAAAGAAGTTAGGGCATTAAAATCAGATAATTACGAACTCGCCAAGGCAGCGAGGATAGAGAAGCAGCAAATCACCAAGCTTCTTATGGATATTGCACAGATGGGATTATCATTTGTAGCAGGAGGTGGAGTCGGTGGAGCAGGAAGCGCACTGACAAAGTACCTTGAATCTCAGTCATTCAATGCTAGTGCATACAATCAGCAGGGAGGACTTGGTGCGTCAGACCTTAACCTTGAATTAAATCCATACGGCAATCAACCAAATGGGTTTCGGGACGACAATAATGAGATCAGCGGTGGCCTAAGTAGCAGGTACCGATAATAGCAGGAGAATACAATGGCAGATACTGCAATCACAAAAGAGAATCTCCAATCGATTCAGCAACTCATCAATACCCGTAGTGTTGAAGAGTTGCGCGAGGGAGTTTCGCTGTTAACGGAGTCAGCAGAGACTGAGAAGGATTACAAATATGTAGAATTGTTGAATTCGGCATTGATTCGCAAGCGACAAGCTGCCACACCGACAAAAACCAAAAGGCCAGGAACCGGAGAAACCCAAAGTGCGGCAACACCTGCAAGTGCAATAGAAACTGCATTGAGAATGGGGGGAGCCAACCCTCCATTGACCGCTGAGGAGTCAAGGGAATCAAGAGCTAAGAGTGCAGAAGAGACAGGGAAGACATCTTCTGCTTCGAGTGATTCTATCGCTAATTTAGAATTTGAAAAAAGACAGAAGCAGTCGAACTTTGAATCGGCACAAGCTAAAATTTTGTATGACCGTGAGGCAGCGCAAATAGAAAGGAGTGTTGCGAATGAATTGGCTAAAAATGGGGAAAAAGCAAAAATACTTGAAACAAAAACTGATAGAATGAACCAATTTAAGGATTTGGAAAAAAGAAAAGAGGTCATCAGGGAGGATGCCAAGGCCACATTCCAAGTGAAGCAAGGACAAATCAGACAGGCCATGCTTGCATTCCAAACAAGAAATCCCTATAAAACAGTATTCTCAAGTAGCTTTGGCATTGCTGCTGCATTTGTTGGAGCAATAAGACAAAGCTTATTCGGTGGAGAGAACGAAGCAGTAAAATACATGAACGACAAAGTAGACGCGATGGTTAAACAAAATCAGAATGAGTACAGTATGTTTAATCAGGAACTATCAGAAGAAGAAACTCTGTTTAAGAACATTCTCGATGTGACCCAAGATCAAATGGAAGACATCTATCAGCAAAAGCAAATGTTTTTAGATGATATCGGGAATGCTTTAGAAATTATAAACGAAAAGTATTCGGTTAATATGTCAGCGGAACAGCTTCAGACCGCACAGAATGTCCTTCAAGACTCTCAAGCAAGAATAGAAAACGATGAGGCACAGAGCGTAGTGGACAGGGACATAGCGGTCATAGATGGGGAAGAGAAGCTTCAGAAGAGACTAAACAAGACTGCCGCTCAGGAGAGCAGGGATATGCAGTTGGATGACCCCACCATAAACCCACCAAGCCAAGATACTATTAAAATATATGATGCAGCTATAACTAACATTGCTGCTGTTAACAAAACCTTTGAGACTTTTGTAGATATAGTATTGGCAGAAACTCCGAAAGAGGAGAGGGACAAAATATGGAATTTATGGACGATTCAGGGATTCGGTGCAATACACCCTATATTTAGTCAAATGAGGCAGATATTAGGGGGCGAGAAGAATGCGAACGCAGCATATGTAAGAGCTAAAAAACAAATGCTCCAAGGTGAACTTGAAGCACGAGCATTTGCCATAGCGAAAGCGGAGCAGGGGGGTGGAAGAATAACTGAGAAAGACTTTGAGAAAACATTCAAGAGGATTGCACAAGCATTTACTAGTCCTAGAGCATTTGCAGAACAGGTAGCGCGAGTAATAAACACGAATGTGGAGATACTTGGTGGACTAATGGGCGCAGCGAATCAGAGAGCCGTTTATTCAGGAGATAACGAGGTATCCCTAAATGCACATCAGAGATGGCTGCTTACGCATAGTGGATCTCCAACTCTACTCAGCCCCTTTATCTATGACAAGATACGAAAAAGATTTAATAATACAATGCTTAACAAATCGAATAGGTCAAGAAATCAACCTCTAACCGATTTGCAGTTGGAAGAGATCAACACGTTATATCCTCCTATTAGTCAGTCAACTGTAGGTCAAGAGTACCTCAGATTTACGTATCCTGAAGGAGATTTTGACAAGTTAACGGGCAAGGATGGTGAGCTGTTCTTGGATAAGGTAGGTGGTTTGGAAGGGATTAAATCTGCAGTAGGTACCGTGGTGGATGCCCTTAATCCATTTGAATAATTCTATCAGGAGTAAGTATAAATCATGCCTGAAGTAAATCTTATAGATGCGAAGTCAGGGAAACTCATTTCGTTTCCAACCGCAAAAGAGGCGAACGAAGCGCTTCTGAAAACGGATAGACGTAATGCGCCTCTCTATGGCGCAGACGCACTTACCAACTATATGATGTTCGACAAAAACAAACAAACCATCTCTACCATGTCCGGTGGGGAGATAAATAAAAAGTTGGGAGAACAACAATTCTATGGAAACTCTTTTGTAACCGAAGAACAGACTGCTACCGCTCTGCACCAAAAGCAACAGGAGCTTGTAGGTGAGGCGTATGAACATATTCATGGTATAGACGCAAAAGCTATGGCAAGGATCTACGGCATAGCCAAGGGTCTTATGCCGATTGGAGTAGAGTCTGCCGCTCAAACGCAGGGTCTAGGTGGGGTTGCCAAATATCTTCGAGAGAATCATAAGTCCGATATTGAAATGTATGAGTATGGTATTCCATTACCTCAATTAGGTGTTGGTCTTG
>Ga0114993_10005339_pt1 | contig 12434 bp, 6 predicted proteins | sample ArcticOcean_MG_C_FD_87042 | JGI IMG/M metagenome (GOLD analysis project Ga0114993, IMG submission 87042) | Marine microbial communities from western Arctic Ocean - ArcticOcean_MG_CB2_150 | ecosystem: Environmental > Aquatic > Marine > Oceanic | place: Arctic Ocean: Canada Basin | collected...
ATCCGAACAATTGCAATTAGTAAAAGCCAAAAGTCAACAAGAGATATCGCTACTAAATATTAAGCAGTTATTAGAAATTCTGGCCAATACCGATTTTGAAATTCTGGTTCCGGAAATTGCTTTGCCAAAACAGAACAAAGTACCAACAACTGAGGAGATTTATATAAAAGCTTTGGAAGTTTTTCCAAATGTAAAAAGTGCAGAGTATAGGTTAAAAAGTAGCGACAAATCTTTGGCTATTTCTAGAGGTGGAAGAAGCCCTAGAATTACGCTAAATGGCTCAATGGGTTCTGGTTATTCGGATGCAAGAACAAGAATTATAGGAATTGATTCTTTGGAAATGACACCATCAGGATATCAACTTGCTTCTGGAGAAAGTGTGCTGATGCCTATTTTAAATTACGATTCTGAAATTACGCCATTCAATAAACAGTTAAAAGATAATTTTTCTCAATCGCTTTCTTTTTCACTTAGTATACCTCTATTTAATGGATGGATGACAAACTCCTCCATTGCCAATGCAAAAATTGGGGTATTAAGCGCTAAAAACGATTTGCAGAAAACAAAAAACCAATTAAGAAAACAAGTTGAACAAGTAAGGGCAGATGTAATTGCTGCTGAAAAACAATATGAGTTTGCCAAAAAATCAGCAGAAGCATTGCAAGAATCATTCGCCTATAATGAGCAAAAATTTAATGAAGGCATGCTAAATATTTATGATTATAATGATGCAAAAAACAAAATCATAAAAGCGGAATCCGATTTATTGCAAGCAAAATATGATTGTTTATTCAAAATTAAAATCCTTGATTTCTTTCTAGGAAAACCTTTAACCTTATAGTTATGAAAATATTTATCGTCTTATCCATTGTCGCCTCCATTTTTTATTTTTTTGGCAAAAAAAAGCAAAACACAAAACTCAAAAAATTAGGAATCGGTATTTTTATTTTGGCATTTATCATGCTAATCGGCACACTTACAGGAGTCATTAAAACAGAAGATGCTCTTTTAGTGGAAACAGAAATGGTGGAAAGGAGAACAATTATTGAAACTGTTTCGGCTAGTGGAAAAATACAGCCAGAAGTAGAAGTTAAAATTTCTCCAGATGTTTCAGGTGAGATAGTGGCGTTACTCATAAGGGAAGGAGACAGGGTAAGTAAAGGAGAATTGCTCGTAAAAATAAAACCAGATATTTACAAATCAATTTTAGAAAGAAGTAAGGCATCTGTAAATACAGCCAAAGCAAATTTAGCTAAATCCAAAGCGCAATTGACTGAAAGTAAAGCAAGCTTTAACAGAAACAAACGACTTTATAATCAGGAAGCGATTTCATTATCAGAATTTGAGCAAATTGAGGCCGCTTATAAAGTAGCAGAATTGACTGTGGAGAGTTCTGAATATGCAGTAAGTAGTGCTGAGGCATCCTTTAATGAAGCGGAAGAAAATTTGGATAAAACTTCCATTTATGCGCCAGTGGATGGTACTATTTCCAGATTAAATGTAGAACTTGGCGAGAGGGTAGTTGGCACAGGGCAAATGTCAGGAACAGAGCTAATGCGCTTAGCAGATTTGAGCGCCATGGAAGTTGCGGTGGAAGTAAATGAAAACGATATTGTTCGTGTGCATTTAAATGATACTACCCTTATTGAAGTAGATGCTTTTTTGGGGGAGGAGTTTCAAGGGGTTGTTACCGAAATTGCAAATTCGGCAAATATAAGCGGGGTTAGTGCCGACCAAGTTACTAACTTTGAAGTGAAGATTAGGATATTGGATCAAACCATGTTTCGTCCTGGAATGACAGCTTCTGTTGAGGTGCAAACCAAGCTGGTGCAAGATGTAATTTCAGTTCCTATTCAAGCAGTAACGACAAGAAAAGATACAGCAGAAAATTCAGGCAACAAAAAGGTAGAATGTGTTTTCATATTTGAAAACGAAATGGCAAATTTCAGCATTGTAAAAACAGGCATTCAGAATGATAAGTTTATTCAAATTTTAGAAGGAATATCAGATAGTGATGTGGTGATAATAGGTCCATATACTTTGGTTTCAAAAACACTAAAAAATGGCACAAAAGTAGAAAGTAAAAAGAGCGGAAATGATGGAGAAAAAAGAAAAAGCGGTTTTAGTGTAAAAGTTAGCACGGAATAAATGGCACTTATTTTGCTTATAGAAACAGCTACAAAAAGTTGCTCAGTTTCCTTAGCTTCTGATGATAAAATTATTGCTACAAAACAGCAGGTGAATGAGCAATATTCGCATGCCGAAAAGCTCACTGTTTTTATTACAGAATTATTCAAAAATCAAGATTTTACCATTCAAGATTTGGATGCTATTGCTGTAAGCAAAGGTCCTGGTTCCTATACTGGTTTGCGCATAGGCACATCTACGGCAAAAGGGATTTGCTATGCGATTGACAAGCCATTAATTTCAATTTCTACTTTAAAAGCCATGGCTTTTGGGATGACTCAAAAAGAAAAATCAGATTTGTATTGCCCAATGATTGATGCGCGCAGGATGGAGGTTTATAATGCATTTTATAATAGTTCAAATAAGGAGATAAGAGGGGTGCAAGCTGACATTATTACTAAGGAATCTTATGAAAAAGAGTTGGAACAAAAAGTGTTATTTTTTGGGGATGGGGCAAATAAGTGTAAGGAAATTATAAAGCATTCTAATGCTAAATTTATAGAAGAAATTTATCCAAGTTCCAAAGATATGGTTGCCCTAGCCATACAAAAATATGCAAATAAAGATTTTGAGGATGTTGCTTATTTCGAGCCTTTTTATCTTAAAGATTTTGTTGCAGGAAAAAAGGCTTAACTCCTTTTCCTTCTTGTGCTGGCTTTAAATTTATCTTTGAAGGACCCTTCTCCGCCACCTCTTCTTGGGCTACTCTTTCTTTTGTTACTGCTACTGCTTTTTCTTTTCGCCTCAAATCTTTTTCTCCCATTCCCTGATGATTTTCTTCTGAAATCATTTCCCCCAGGAGTTGGTGGGCTCGATACTTCTACCGATACTCTATTCCCGTTCCAGTTGGCATTTGCTAGTCCTGCTAATACATCTTGTTCATGATTGCTATCCACTTCAAAAAAGGAAAATTTACGCAAAATGTCAATCTTTCCAATTGGGATGTTCCTTTGGCGAGTGTATTCATTGATAAGTCCAATTAGGTTGTGCGTTTCCAAGTTTTGCAATTTTCCTAAATTGATAAAGAAACGAGTATAACCTTCTTCTGCATGTCCTGTACTTCCTCCTTTTTTCTCTCTTCTTTCATTTTTTCCCCTATCATTTTTCCTCCCTCTATCGCTTTTACTATTTGCGCTGATGTTCAAATCAGGTGCGTTTTTATAAAAGGAAAGAAAACGATTAAATTCTGCCGAAACGAAATGTTTTAAAAGTTCTTCCTTATCTAAGTGTGCAAGTTTTTCTTCAATAATAGGAATGTATTTTTCTATTTGGTCATTTACATCCGTTTTTACCACTTTATCAATAAGCGTAAGCAATTGTATGGCACAAATTTCTTCTCCATCAGGAACTTGTTTTAGTATCAGTTCTTTTTTCAGCATTTTACTAATGGCTTGCAACTTTCTTCTTTCTCGGCTATGGGAAATAATAATAGAAATTCCGTTTTTTCCAGCCCTTCCTGTTCGTCCAGACCTATGAACATAAACCTCTAAATCATCCGGTAAATTATAATTGATAATATGTGTAAGATCATCAATATCAATTCCTCTTGCAGCCACATCAGTGGCCACCAACATTTGCAAATTTCTTTTTCTGAATCGACCCATCACATGGTCTCTTTGCGATTGTGACAAGTCGCCATGCAATGCATCCGCATTGTAGCCATCTTGCATCAATTTGTCTGCTACATCTTTGGTTTCTCTACGCGTTCTGCAAAAAACGATTCCGTAAATTTCAGGGTTTACATCACATATTCTTCTAAGCGCCTTATATCTATCACGAGCATTTACCATATAATAATGATGCTCTACATTTTTTGCTCCCTCATTCCTACCAGCTACTTCAATGGTTTTGGGGCTGAACATATAATTTTTTGTAATTCGCATTACTTCTTTTGGCATGGTTGCTGAAAAAAGAAGTGTTCTTTTTTCCTCTGGTGTTTCTGCTAAAATAGTATCCAAATCCTCTTTAAATCCCATATTTAGCATTTCATCTGCCTCATCCAACACTACATACTCAATATTAGCCAGTTTTAGTTTTTTTCTTTTGATTAAATCGATAACTCTTCCGGGAGTTCCTACAACTATTTGGCTTCCAGAATTAAGTGCTCTAATTTGCGTTTGAATGTTCGTTCCTCCATAAACAGCTGTAATTTTTAGCCCCTTTGTATATTTCGAATAGGTTTCCATATCCTTTGTTATTTGCAAACAAAGTTCCCTTGTTGGGCATAAAATAATAGCTTGGGTTTGCTTATTTTTTATTTCAATTTGCTGAATTATTGGCAAGCCAAAAGCAGCAGTTTTCCCTGTTCCGGTTTGCGCAAGTGCAATAAGGTCATTCTCCTCTGAAAGTAAAAAAGGAATACTCTCACTTTGAATGGGGGTTGGTTCTTCAAAGCCCAAATCTGCAATGGCTTTTTGAATGTTTTTATCTAATCCTATATCTGAAAATGTCATGGTCAAAAAATTTGTGCAAAACTACTCCTTTCTCTTTGATATATAGGATTTTATAAAGAAAAATTAAAGCGTCTATATTTTAACAGAAGATAGCTAATTTACGACTACTCTTCTTACAATAGTTCCCTTTTCAGTTCTAATCTTAATAAAATATATTCCTTTTATTTTTAAAAGAATTGAGCGCTTTAGGGTAGTTTTAATTAATTGCCCATCTACTGAATATAGTGTAATCTGTTCAATCTCTAGATCACTCTCAATATTAATTAAACCATTTGTAGGATTTGGATAAACTGAAAGATGATTAAATAATTCATTATTTACCCCTGATATACACGTATCTACATATACCCAAATATCTTCTTTTACTACACAGTTATTTGAATCTTTTGCAGAAAGCAGGTACCAAGTATCTAAAGTTGGATAATCTACTAATCTATCTCCAACGTGTCCATTTGACCACCAATAATAAGTAAATCCTGCTGAACCTTCTAAAATAATAGAGTCTCCTAAGCAAATCTCAGGAGGATTAGGGACAGATGTTATTGTTAGAGGTGGAGATTGGTAAAAATACAAATCAGTATAAATAACGCTATCACAATTATTTGTAGCTACGAGAGTATCTAAATAAGTTCCAGTAGTATCATATATACTGTTGCCAACTACAATACTATCTCCATCACATATATACTTTTTATTGATTGTAGCATAAGGCATTATTTCTAAATCATAATAAAAATAGTAATATCCGTTTCCAGCATTTGAACTTGTAATGCTTACCGGCCCTATATTAAAGGGATATGGCCAACTATTTCCTTGACCTGCATTACTTCTGTATAATGTATGGTTCCCATCAGTTCCTAGTTCAAAATCAGTACCAATAGGAATAACAAAATTGAAATTTAAGCTTTGTTGACCAGGATAAACAGTATGAGTTACATCCTCTAAGACAAGTCCATTATTATTTCTTAGTTCAAATGTAACCGAATGAGTATCAAGAGCATAAACTGTAGCTGATCTTAATATACTCATAACACTATTATCTAATAGCAAAGAACCATTATAATTGCTAAACCCTCCTGGTGCACTAGCTGTATCTGGAATACCTCCATTTAATGAGGCGTATGCAGCAAAAGTGGTTACTAATGTTGTTGTAACAATACTATCACAACCATTAGAGGATTGAAGTGTGTCATTATATACGCCATCATAATAATATACACTAGTTCCAATAGAGACACTATCACCAAAACAAATAGTTTGATTATTTGTTCCTATACTTGCCGAGATTGAAAGAACTGTAAGATTAGTTGTAACAATACTATCACAACCATATTGAGTATTTAAGGTATCTATGTAAATACCTGTTGTATCATAAACACTATTTCCTATTGCGTATACCGATCCACTACAAATAGTTTGTGGATTGCTAAAAATAGAATTTGGATAAACTACTAAATTGGTAAAGACTAAACTATCACAACCAATAGAAGAAGTTAAACTATCTGTATATAAACCGCTTGTATTATAAACACTTGCTCCAACCACTATGCTATCTCCTGCGCAAATGGAATAATTGCTTGGCTGAGATGATTGTTTGATTTCAATATCATAAAAGAAATAATAATATTGCCCGCCAGCAGATGAATTTGTAATAGCAGCCAAAGGTCCAAAATTATAAGGATAATTTACTCCAGTATTATTTCTGAATAAATTAGTGCTATTGCCATCAATACCTAATTGATAGTTGGCGCCAGATGATAGAGGGAAGTTAAAATAAACTCTATGCCCACCAGGAATTACATTAACAGTGGTAGAATCCAAAACATTCCCGTTATCATCTCTAATTTGAAATGTAGTAAGGGTAGTATCCTGTGCGTATACCATTGCAGAAATTAATTCTGAAGGCATATAAGTACTTAATTCTAAATATTGAGAACCATTATAAAAGCTCCCGCCACCAACTGTATTATTAACAATACCTCCGAAAATAGAATTAAACTGAGAATAAATTGTTAAATTGGTATGTACAATGCTATCGCATCCAATGGAACTTTGTATTGTATCAGTATAGCTTCCAGTAGAGTTATAAACCGAGCTTCCTACTACTACACTATCTCCATTACATCTAGTAAAACTCTGATAAGTTGGTGTCTGAACCGTAAGATTTGTTGTAATAATACTATCACATCCTGCTAAATTTACCAGAATATCAATATAAGTACCTGATTGATTGTAAACATTTGTATCTACAACCACACTATCTCCATCACAAATAGTGGTATCATTTATTACATTAGAAACAGATGAATTTAAAACAGTTAAATTTGTGGCAATAATACTATCGCAACCGTTAAAAGCAAGTAAAGTGTCTGAATACACTCCTGTTGAATCATATGTACTATTTCCTACAGCTATAGATAATCCATTACAAATAGTATCTGTAATTGAAGTGTAAGAATTGGTAGAGCTATCACAAACACAAGTATTGTGAAAACCAATATTTGTCCAATCTTCATTAGCTAATACTATCCATTGTGAATTTACTGGATCTGTTCCAGCAGCATTTGTCCAAGATGTATCTCCTTGAGATATTGGACATTTTCTAATTAGTGTATGGTTTCGTGTTGCAGCTCCAACCCCAGCAACATCCCAGCCTTGTCCTGGATCTGCATCCCAATCTCCAATCCAATCCAAAATGACATACCCTCCAACAATTGGTCCAACAGGAGAAGTAGGCTCTGAACCATACACTAGCGCCATTCCGTCATCACCATTACTTAAAGAACCATAATCCATATCAGCTTCAGCTTGTATTAATGAATCTGCAGATGGATGAATAACAACATAAACATCATATGGTAATACAACTGCCCCAGAATCAAAATCTACCCAAAACTCATATATACCATTATAATTTGTAGAAGAACTATTTACCCTAGCAAAAGCGTAATTGGTTAAATCTACAGTATCGGAAGTTGGGTTATATATTTCAAAGTATTTGTTATTACTACTCCCCTCTGCATATTCTGAAAAGAAAAGATTCTCAGCTGGTGGTAAAGGGTAGATACAAGATCCATCATCACAGCTAGCGTTTACATTAAAATTAGTAGCAGTTGAATCTGTACAACCATAAGTAGTTAAGCAAGATCCATCATCACAAGTAGCTAGTGAATTATAGTTACATGCTAATGAATCGGTGCAACCATCCGGGAAAATACAAGAGCTATCATCTACTGTAGCTAAAGAGTCATAATTACAAGCTAAACTATCTGTACAACCGGCTATTCCATATAAGCAGGAACTATCATTACAAGTAGCTAAAGGATCATAGTTAAGTGCAGTTGAATCTACACAACCATAGATACAATATACACATGAACTATCATCAATAGTAGCAAGTGGACTATAGTTTAGTGCAGTTGAATCTGTACATCCAGGCACTGTTATTGGGTTTACAATAATAATACCTGTCATCCCTATACCAACATGAGGATCACATTGATAATCATATGTGCCAGTCATAGTAAACACCCACTGAAAACTCCATGCAGAGGGACTTACACTATTCCCAAAACTTTCTGGATTACTAGGAAAAGTATCTTGAGTGGCGTTTACATTGTGATATCCCCCTGTATTATTCCATGTAACCGTATCACCAATATTAATAGTTAAACTATTTGGAGCAAATGTGCTCCCTACAGTGTTAATTGTATATGAATTTTGTGCATGTAACGATAAGAAGTAAATGGAAAATAATAAAAATAAATATTTTTTCATGGTGTTAGTTTTTTTGAGAGCTCAAAAGTACATTTTTTTTAAGTATGTTTATTATTGATTCAATTTTTATAAATTTAGCCCATGAATGATTTTTTGGTAGAATGTTGTGCAAACTCTATTCAATCTGCAATAAATGGCGAATTAGGTGGAGCAAATAGAATTGAACTATGTACTCATTTAGAAGTTGGTGGGATTACCCCAACACGAGAAGACATCATTCGAGCAAGAGAATTATTAAACATTCCTTTACATGTTTTGATTCGCCCCAGAAGTGGGGATTTTGTTTTTTCTGAAAAGGAAATGGTACAAATACTTGCCGACATTCAGTTTTGTAAAAAATTAGGTTGTGATGGAGTTGTAATTGGTGCGCTACACAAGGATGGCTCAATAAATAAAGAGCAAACAAAAGCAATGGTAAAGGCCGCAAAACCTGTGCAGATTACTTTTCACAGGGCTTTTGATGAAGGAAATAATTTACAGCAAAATTTGGAAGATGTGATTGCTTGCGGTTGTGAATTGTTTTTAACTGCCGGGCAAAGTGATAATGTAATTGATGGAATTTCTAATTTGGAACAATTGGTAAAATTAGCAAAGGGGAGAATTACTATTTTGGTTGGAAGTGGCGTGAATCAAAGTAATGCAGAAGCGTTATATAAAATAGGAATAAGAAATTTTCATCTTTCAGGAAGCATGAAAAACCAGAAAGGAGAAATAGAAACTGATGCCCTACTTATTAAAGCAGTAATTGATAAACTAGAACAAATTGTATAAATACCTACTCATAGTATTGGTGATTTTTTCTTCTTGCAAAAAGCAAGAAGGACCTATTTTGTTACAAGAAATAACCGATTGGAAATTTGAATATGATGGGAATTGGTACAAAGCGGAAGTTCCTGGAAATAATTTTTCTGATTTATTAAACCATAACTTTATCTCCGACCCATTTTATGGCACTAATGAAGATAGTGTAAGGTGGGTATCCGAAAATAATTGGCACTACAAATCCTACTTTTCAGCACCTAAAAACACTTTAAGAAATAAAAAGCAATATTTGGTTTTTAATGGCTTAGATACTTATGCAAAAGTCTATTTGAATGATTTCTTAATCTTGGTGGCTGATAATATGTTCAGAAAATGGGAGGTAGATGTAAAAGGCATATTAAAAAAAGAAAATGAATTACGCATACTATTTGAACCTGTTTCAGAAAAAGAAAAAGAAAAACAAACTGTTTTAGGATATAGTTTACCTGGTGGAGAAAGAGTCTTTTCGCGAAAAGCAGGCTTTCATTATGGCTGGGATTGGGGAGCAAAAATATCGCCAACAGGAATTTGGCGTAAAGTTGAACTGCAAAGTTGGGATGATTGCAAGATAAATATTGTTTATGTTGTGCAAGATCATTTAACGGATTCGCTTGCTAACTTAACCGTAGGTATTAATATAGAATCTTCAACTGAAAAAACAATTACCCTTAAGGCTTATGATAAGGTCTGGAAGGATTTTAAATTGAAAAAAGGGAATAATCAACTTTCCATTATCATTCGCATTCCAAATCCAGAATTATGGTGGCCAAATGGCTATGGAGAGCAAAAATTATATGACATCAATATTTCTATATCAGATGAAAATAGGCTGCTTGATAGCCAAACAAAAAAAATTGGTTTACGAAAAATAGAATTAATTACTGAGCAAGATTCAATAGGAGAAAGTTTTTATTTCAAAGTAAATGATAAACCTATTTTTATGAAAGGAGCCAATTATATTCCTCAGGATAATTTACAAAATAGAGTAACAAAAAACCATTATCGCAACTTGCTAAATGATGTAATTAAAGCCAATATGAATATGCTCAGGGTTTGGGGAGGAGGGATTTATGAAGAAGATATTTTCTATGATTTATGCGATTCGCTTGGGATTCTAGTTTGGCAAGATTTTATGTTTGCTTGTGCTATGTACCCTTCTGATTCTTTGTTTTTGGAAAATGTAAAAGAAGAAGCCATCCAAAATGTGAAGCGTTTACGGCATCACCCTTCCATTGCACTTTGGTGCGGAAATAACGAAAATTCAGAAGGCTGGCACAGGTGGGGTTGGCAAAATACTTTTACTGAAAAACAGAAAGCCGAAATTTGGAGTGGCTACCAAAAAGTATTTCAAGAAATTTTTCCACATATTGTTGATATTCATTCCCAAACTGCTTACTGGGAAAGTTCTCCAAAATTTGGCAGAGGAAATCCTAAACATCAATTTCAGGGAGATGCACATTATTGGGGCGTTTGGCATGACGGAGAACCTTTTGAAAATTTTGAACAAAAAGTACCGAGATTTATGAGTGAATTTGGCTTTCAATCTTTCCCTCAGTTTTTAACCATTGCCACTTTTGCTGATAGTTTGGATTGGAATTTAAACTCAGCCGTGATGCAGAATCATCAAAAACATCCGAGAGGAAATTCCCTTATCACTGAATATATGGCAAGAGAATACAATGTACCAAAGGGTTTTAAAAAGTTCATTTATGCAAGTCAAATCCTACAAGCAAATGGTATGCGAATTGGTGTGGAGAGCCACAGAAGAAATCAACCATATTGCATGGGGACTTTGTATTGGCAACTGAATGATTGTTGGCCAGTAGCCTCATGGAGTAGCCGTGATTATTTTGGCAATTGGAAAGCATTACATTATACGGCTCAAGATGTATTTTCTCCTGTTTCATTATCTCAAAAATTAGATGATAATGACATGATAAGCGTTTGGATAATGACTGATTTAATAGAAAATATTCAAGACACTTTAATCATTAGTATTTATAAACTGGATGGGGAGATTACGCATAAAGTAACTGAGCCAATCAACAAAAAAGTAGAAGGATCAGCATTGATTTACGCCCAAAAAATCAAAGTAAATGACAATCAATTTATAGTTGCTGAACTCAAAAATAAACAACTAAAAGCAAAGTCTTTATTTGCTACTGAAACTAAAAACGTAAATTTTAAAAAACCAACTATCTCTTATCAAATAGAAAAAAATACCATTACATTGCAAACAGATATTCCAGCATTTGAAGTGTATTTACATGGTATAGAAGGTCAATTTTCTGATAATTTTTTCTCACTATTACCAGGTGAAAAGAAAATACTTAAGTTTGAAGGAAAAAAATTAAGCAAAAATAAATTACTAATTTGGTCGCTTTATGACCTTAACAAATAAGCCATGTCAAACAGAAGAAATTTTATAAAAGGAGGAGTATTAGGTGCTATTGGAGCCTCTATTTTTCCAAAACTAAGCATAGCCAAAATGGATAAAACAAATCCTAATTCTGACAATGGATTCCCTATGGTTATCTCTACTTGGCGACATGGAATGCCTGCCAATGAGGAGGCAATGGAGGTATTGCAAGGTGGCGGAAAAGCCATTGATGCAGTTGAGGCAGGGGTTCGTATTCCTGAAGCAGATCCTGAATCCATGTCGGTAGGATTAGGAGGATTGCCAGATAGAGAAGGAAAAGTAACTCTAGATGCCTGTATCATGGATGAAACAGGAAATTGTGGCTCGGTTAGTTTTTTACAACATATCAAACATCCTATTTCGGTAGCACGATTGGTGATGGATAATACTCCTCATGTAATGCTTTCTGGTTCTGGCGCCTTGCAATTTGCTTTAGAAAATGGATTCAAAAAAGAAAATTTACTCACTGAAAAAGCAGAAAAAAGATGGAGGGAGTGGCTGAAAGAATCTGAATATAAACCTGTCATTAATGTGGAAAACCATGATACTATTGGTCTTTTAGCATTGGATAAAAAAGGCGATATCTCTGGAGCCTGCACTACTTCTGGGCTTTCTTGGAAAATGCACGGGAGAGTTGGTGATTCCCCAGTGATTGGTGCTGGAATGTTTGTGGACAATGAAGTTGGTGGTGCCTGCGCAACAGGAGTTGGAGAAGCCGTGCTTAAAACTTTAGGTTCTTTTTTAGTAGTTGAATTAATGCGACAAGGCGCAACTCCACAAGAGGCTTGTGAAGAAGC
>Ga0114993_10005340_pt1 | contig 12434 bp, 15 predicted proteins | sample ArcticOcean_MG_C_FD_87042 | JGI IMG/M metagenome (GOLD analysis project Ga0114993, IMG submission 87042) | Marine microbial communities from western Arctic Ocean - ArcticOcean_MG_CB2_150 | ecosystem: Environmental > Aquatic > Marine > Oceanic | place: Arctic Ocean: Canada Basin | collected...
ACTTCCGGAAGATGTTGCCGCGACTTCAGCTTCATCTCCTCCACCGCAACCAATAAGTGCGGCTCCACCTAATCCCATCATGCCTAGTGCACTTCCGCGCACAACTGCTCGTCGAGATATCGGGCGTCTTGACCAATAATTTCCGGACATCGAAAACCTCCTTCACAAGTCACCATATTTTAGATGACTGTTGTTGATAGGCCGAAGTATGGGTGATAACAAAACGTTTGTCAACTCTACCTATTACGACGTTCTAGTAGCCTAATTAAAACAATTCGAGTTCAGGCTATACTGACTGTCATGAATCAACTCTCATTTAAGACAGAAGACATAAAATTTGCGCATCTCGCCACTATTTATAGCCTTGGTTTACCTGGAAATTCCGCTGAAGAAATCGCCCGAATGAAAGAAATACGAGATTTACTAAAAAACGATATTCATAAAGCCACATCAACAATTCCCTTATCAAACGCTGATATTATAAAGCTTGGTGCCGCCCTGAATGGTGTCATCAACGAGCTCAAGCAGTTTGCTATAGGTGATGGTCGCTCGATGGTCCCTGAATTCAGTCAAACGGTACAAGCATTATTCCCAGAGACGAAAACAAACCCAAGTTTCGCGATGGATTTAATTGAATCACCAGTAAAATTAAAACAGCGCCTTTCTATTAACATTAACGACGCCTATCAGGCAATCGAACAAGCTCAACAGAATCCACAAAAAACAGAGCCTCGTTGGAAATTTTGGAAGAAAACATTAACTTAAGTAATCATCGTCTGAGGGACTAGTGCTGCTGAACCAATAAACTGAACCACATATTCAATAACTAACTCGCTGCCACGTGCCACGTAACGATGATAAAGGGCCAACAAACTAACAACCAGACTAAGAGCCCTCTGCAGATCTATCTACTTCACATTACAGGTTCATCAACGAGATACCCAGAAGAGGCTCGTAATATAGCCCGCACGGTGTGTTTAGATAATTGGTTACTAAATTTTAATCAACTCTCATCGAGAATAGCCTACGACTTTCTAGCATATCAAGAGAAATAGAAGTCCATTATCAGCGAATATTTATCAATATATGGCCGAATTATCATCTCAACTCAGGCCTAAAGGCCTTAAACACGCTGCGGTCAGCAAGCTGGAAGCGACAAAAATTAATCTAGGCAGGTACTTTTGATCGAGCAGCATCTTTATCGGTGAACCACAAAGCATTGATCTCTGTATATGCAGCCTCTTCTTCTGGAACATCTTCTTCTGCATAAATAGCAGATACCGGACAAGCAGGTTCACACGCACCACAGTCAATGCATTCATCAGGGTCTATGTAAAGAATTTTATCGATACCTTCTTCAAAATGTATGCAGTCCACTGGACAAACATCAACACATGACTGGTCCACGGTGTCAATACAGGGAGTTGTAATCACATAGGTCACTGTTCAAAACCTTTCACTACTAAGTACTGCTTACGAAGTCAATAATGCTACTGCTGAGGGAGTTATGTCAACTCCTGCCCTAAACATCAAGAGAATTGAAGTCCAAGCCTTCAAGAAATGGGAGATCTTCGTGTTCAATAATTGAGCCACCCTCTTGCAAGGGAAGCGCCGTAACGTTCACAATGCCATCAGGCTTCAGATTAACTCGAAGCGCATGACCACCGTTGTGGCCTCCGAGTCCCTCCGACGCGCCACTGTATGCAGCGATGGTTCCTCCGGCAGCGACTCGGGTCATTTGTTCCCAATGACCTAAAGCTACATAGTCTCTCCCGCTAGCCGCGAGTTCGCTCTCCAATATATGAAATGAGTGATGAAGTAGTGCCTTCGGGTGAATGAAATGACCATGACCAACCGCAAGTGACCAAGCATAATCTCCTCGATCAGGGATTCCCTCAAAAGGAGAGAAATCCATCAATGTCTCTGTGTGGGAGCGGCCCCAAATCTCAAGATTTAAATCTTCAAACACAGCAGTCTCTCCGTCACGCCCACGAAGGAGAGTGACGTTAGGAGCTGAAGTAGCCAAATCAAATCTGTCGTAGACAGAATAAGGTCCGACATGATCATGATTGCCGGGACCAATAATTGTTGGCCGATTCAGTCTTGCCAGTTCTGACGCAGCAAATTCTAAGGTTGTTTCCTTAACGCGAGAATTATCAAAAAAGTCTCCCGCGATTATAACCAAATCAGCATCTTCAGCTATAGCCAGATTTACAACCGCGGTAAAAGCCTCCTCTAGGTGAATACTATCGCCACTGTTTCCTGCGTCGTACGCACCAAGGTGCACGTCACTCGTATGTATAATCTTTAGATCCGGGCGTAAATCAGTAGTCATCTTTCACCTCTATCATTCATTAGCACTAGGGTATATTTACAATCATTTTCATTCAACTATTACAAAATGCTATTTTACGATAGGCATTTTTGGTTGCATAGAATCCAAACTATCCGAGAGAGCTTGTGGAAGTCCGGAAATAGGAACTCGTATTTGCTTCATGCTGTCCCGCTCCCTGATAGTAACCGCGTCGTCATCCAATGACTCAAAGTCCACAGTGACACAAATTGGAGTTCCTATTTCATCTTGTCGTCTGTATCGCCGTCCGATCGATTGTGCATCGTCAAATTGTGTTCGGAATTGCGTTTTCAATCTGTCGTGCACACTTTTTGCGGTTGGGCTTAATTTTTCATTCCGAGATAACGGTAAGATCGCAACATTCACTGGGGCCACATTAGGCGCAAGTCTCAGTAGAGTTCTCGTCTCATCACCTACGATCTCTTCATCATAGGCATCCAGTAATAGGGTAAGCATCAGTCTATCCACACCGGCCGCCGGTTCGATCACATGAGGCACAATATGCTCGTTTCGCTCTTGGTCGAAAAAAGTCAATTTCTGTCCTGAGTGCTTTGAGTGCTGTGTGAGATCAAAGTCTCCTCTATTCGCAATTCCTTCAAGCTCGCCCCAACCCCAAGGGAAATGAACTTCTATATCCGTGGTTCCCTTTGAATAATGAGAAAGTTCCTCGTCTGCGTGTGCACGGAGTCTAAGGTGCTGTGGACGAATTCCTAAAGAAAAGTACCAGTTAAGTCTTTCCTGTTTCCAATACTCGTACCATTCAGCAGAATTCTCCGGATAGCAAAAAAATTCCATCTCCATCTGTTCAAATTCGCGAGTTCGAAAAATAAACTGTTTGACTGTTATTTCGTTTCGAAATGATTTTCCAATTTGCGCAATGCCGAAAGGTAATCGTTGTCTCATTGAAGACTGTACCTGTGAAAAATTCACGAACATTCCTTGGGCAGTTTCTGGACGCATATACGCGCGTCCACTTTCGTCTGAAACCGGACCGACTATCGTGCTGAGCATCATATTGAACTGCTTTGGGGCGGTAAATCCTTGATCGCTTTTACACGTAGGGCACGACCCATCTGGGCTCTCCTCAGCCAGTAAATCTTCACGAAATCTAGCTTGGCAATTCAAACATTCAACTAAAGGGTCGTGAAATGCGTCAAGGTGGCCTGCAGCAGACCAAACTTTAGGGTTCGTTATGATTGCGGCTTCAAGCCCAACGATATTGTCACGCTCCCGTACCATAGATTGCCACCAAAGCTCTCTAATATTTCGCTTAAGCTCGACACCCAGCGGGCCATAGTCGTAGGCAGCAGCAAACCCACCGTATATTTCCGCAGAAGGAAATACAAACCCCCGACGTTTCGCCAGAGACGTAATTTTTTCTATGTCCGCTTTCATCTCTGAAGGCGCCTCGACTCCATTGTCAGTCATAATCCACACCTCTCGTTCGCTATGGTTAAGTTAACTCGAGTAGACCTTGAAACCAACTCCTGATTTGAGCAAATCATTAGCGCTATAAAGATCTTAAGAATGGATTAAATTGTATTTCATTACCAATCGTTGTTTCGGGGCCATGGCCACTGTAAATCACCGTATCGGCTGATAGAGTCATGAGGTGATCTTTAATTGAATTGATTAACAGCTCACTATTTGAACCAGGGAAATCAGATCGCCCGATTGAGCCTTGGAACAACACGTCTCCGGTGAACACTTGGCCATGCCCATAAATACAAATATGTCCCGGTGTATGTCCAGGAGTAAATAAAATCTTATATTCAATCGAATTCCCTATCTGAATTTTGTCACCATGGCTCAAATATCGATCTGGTTCACGTGGCAATAAAATTTCATGACCATACCAAGTTAAGGCTGAAGGGGCCTGCTGAGCGATGAGTGGGTAATCCAATTCATGCATAGCGAATATCGCCTTTGGAAAATTAGAAAGAATGTCAGATACAGCCCCGCTGTGGTCAAGGTGAGCGTGTGTAACTACAACCGAGGTCACATTCCAGTTATTTTGCTTAAATTGCTCAACCAGCTCGGAACCGTTATCGCCTGGATCAATAATCATCACATCTTGAGTTTGTTCGTCACCCACAACATAACAATTCGCTTGCAGCCTACCAACAACATAGTTTTGAAAAATCATCTACTAGGTCTTAATAAATCGCTCAACAGGTAACACAAAAACCACAGCTCCACCTGCCGTGATCTGGACAATTCGCGACGAAAAAGCTGCATCGCCCGCAAGTGGTAACCCTTGAAGCGGCACCATCTCTTCCCTCTCTTGACATTCTGACTTGACAATTTCAAGAACTTGATCGACATCCACATGATTTACTCCGCTCAGCAAAGTAGAAGATCCTTTTCGAAGAAAACCGCCCGTACTTCCAATCCTCGTAACACTGAACTGAGCCTGAATCAGAGCACTGCTCAACGCATCCGCGTCATCTTGAGCAACCACCATTAGTACAATGCGATCCACCTGTGATTCTGTAGACATAAATTCTCTGACATCCTCTCTAAACGTCTCGCGACAATATAGAAATAGTAATACATCTCAGCAATCTTAACTGAGAGGTAGATGTGAATCAGACAGGTCTTTTGGAACTAACTTCGGCTATAACGTTTATTAAATCGCTCAACGCGCCCCGCCGTATCAACGATTCTTTGTTCACCTGTGAAGAAAGGGTGACAATTAGAACATACATCGACTTTCAAATTTTCCTTGGTCGATCTGGTTTCCCATGAAAAGCCACATGCACAGGAAATACTAGTTAAAACATATTCCGGATGAACTTCACTCTTCATAATAATTATCTATCCTCAAAAATTATCACCCACTACTAGGCAGGATTAATTGACACTTTTTTTCTCCGACCTTTAGCGTAAGGCGCAAAGTCGACCACTCCATCAATTTTTGCCCAGAGCGTATGATCTCGCCCCAAGCCTACATTGTCGCCCGGATGAATCCTAGTTCCTCGCTGTCGAACTATGATAGACCCCGCGGATACGACTTCACCGCTATATTTCTTTACGCCCAGACGCTTACTATTTGAATCTCGTCCGTTAGATGTTGAACCGCCAGATTTTTTATGGGCCATATTCTACTTCTCTCTGAGATACCTAAACTTTGATCTGATTAATTTGAAGACGTGTCATCAACTGGTGATGACCTCTCTTTTTCGCCTGCCGAGTTTTATTCTTAAAATGGAAAAAGAGTACTTTGTTAGCCCTAGTTTGTTCGACTAGCTCTGCAGACACGATCGCACCTTCAACCGTAGGTGTTCCGACTCGTGTATCGCCTTCTTCTCCACCAATCAAAAGGACGTCGTCAAACTTCAAGACATCCCCTGGATTTCCCGTGATACGTTCCACGTCAAGCACATCGCCTTCTTCAACGCGATATTGTCGTCCCCCAGTACGGATGATGGCGTACATCAAAACCTCACAACTTTTATTCAATCAATAATTCAAACGAAACAATAGAATATGCCGGACCGCTGCCTAACGTCAATATAACGCTTTAATCACGAACCCCATACAAGACCAGGTTTGCCTTGATTTGGTTTCTTATCTTGATCTTCCTTAGACTTTCTTGCGGTTGTCGCGCTAGGGCCAGTAGGCGTAACGTCATCAACACGGGAAGTCCTATACTCTCCCGTTGGGTCTAGAATGGCAATTAGGTCTTCCCCTTCGATCGTTTCCACCTCGATCAAATGCGCAGCAAGACGATCTAATACTTCTCGCTTATCGCGCAAGATTTGTTTACATCTCTCATGCGCCTCCGCTATAAGTCGCTTGACTTCCGTATCAATCTCTTCCGCGGTTTTCTCTGAATAATCTCTCTCTTCACTGATGTTGCGACCGAGAAACACCATCGATTGACGTTTACCAAAAGTACGAGGTCCCATCGCTGCTGACATGCCCCATTGGGTAACCATATTTCGAGCAATTTGCGTTACTTTGCCAATATCATCATGTGCGCCCGTGGTCATTTCACCAAACACCAACTCTTCAGACACGTGCCCACCTAGAGCCATGGTCATCATAGCTTCATAATAGGAGCGATCCTGTAGTTGTCTGTCGTCATTGGGCAAAGACCTGGTAAATCCACCTGCCATACCCCTAGAAACGATCGTCACTTTAAACGGGACATCCGCATTATCAGAAAAATACCCGGAAACGGTGTGTCCCGCCTCATGATACGCAATAATTTTTTTCTCGACAGGTGTAATAACTCTAGATTTACGCTCAGGACCGGCTATGACACGATCTATCGACTCATTCAGTTCATCAGAACTTATTCGTTTTAAATTTCGTCGAGCGGCTAGAATCGCGGCCTCATTAACTAGGTTGGCCAAATCTGCTCCGCTGAAGCCTGGTGTTTGCTTAGCTACAGTTTCAAGATTCACATCAACGTCAATTGGCTTGCCCTTGGAGTGCACATCTAGCACTTGTCTACGTCCCTTAACGTCTGGTAAAGCAAGCATGACTTGCCGATCAAATCTGCCAGGTCGCAATAAAGCCGGGTCGAGAACATCTGGTCGGTTAGTAGAAGCAAGCACAATGACATTACCCTCGGACTCAAATCCATCCATTTCAACCAGAATTTGGTTTAAAGTTTGCTCACGTTCGTCATGAGATCCACCGAGGCCAGCACCGCGTTGGCGACCCACCGCATCAATCTCATCAATAAAAACGATCGCCGGAGCTTGCTTCTTTGCTTGGTCGAATAAATCTCGCACACGGGACGCGCCGACACCCACAAACATCTCAACAAATTCTGAACCAGAAAGGTGAAAGAATGGCACACCAGCCTCACCAGAAACCGCACGTGCAATCATAGTTTTGCCTGTTCCTGGTGGTCCAACGAGTAATACTCCGTGAGGAATCCGTGCACCAAGACTTGAAAATTTTTCCGGATACTTAAGAAATTCGACAACTTCACCAAGCTCTTCTACAGCCTCATCTTGACCGGCAACGTCATCAAAGTTAGTCGTTGGTTGCTGATCATCAAACTTACGAGCTCTGCTCTTACCAAACGACATCGCTTGATTATTTGCGCCTCCTGCCTGTCGCATCATGAATAAAATCAATGCACCCAAAATAATTAACGGAAGAAAAGAAATAAATGCACCAAGCACACCAGAAAGTCTACCTCCCCCTGATATTTCGACTTCTACCCCATCTAAACCTACCGAAACGGCATTCCCTCGCAATATCTCCTCCAAAGAAGAGGATGTTTCTTTCCGTGATATTACTGGCTCAACCTGGTCATTCAAATAGACTCGCAAATTGTCATCGTCGACTGAAATTTTACTGACATTACCTGCTTGAGCCTCGGCGATTACCCAAGATAGTGGGCGAGCTCCTGTCCCAGTCTGTGGGCGGACTAAAAGAACCACCACCAGAACAAGAGTAATCAACACCAAAAAATAAATAAAAAAGTTTCGAGTCGAGCGAGATTTCATTAAAGTTGCTTCCCTTAGATCTTAATTAAGGGCAAGAAATGCCAAAATTAGAAAATTTTAGACACCCCGCCACACCTCTTAGTCAACTGTGCAATTATAGCATGCGCATTTATGGTCAAACGAGTCCGAAAAGAACCTAGGCTATATCTGCTCTAGTCCTCGTCCTCTTGATCTATATAGAGCTTGCCGTCCCAAGCCCAGTCCTCAACGTCATGCTCGGTAAAAATCACATGTGTTGACGCGGGTTCAGTATGTGCAACATTGCAAACAGCGTCAGTAATCAAACGGACAAGTTCTCGTTTCTGGGCTAGTGAACGTCCTGGTAACATTTCAATTCTCACTATAGGCATAACTACTCCACATCTGATTAAACTTTACTTAAGGGGCTAATATAGATGAATATACTATGAAAGAGACCATTTCGAATAATCACTCATCTGCAAGAAATACCGTAAACGTTCAATCACGACCCGACTGGACACACGAGGACGAACATTCTCGAAGTTTTTCACCTTTAGTTGCCGGAGTTGATGAAGTAGGGCGTGGTGCCTTGGCAGGCCCAGTGGTAGCTGCCGCAGTAGTCTTCCCTCCAGCTTTGAGTCGTGCTGAACCATGGATCGCTCGAATCAACGATTCAAAAAAACTAAATCCCGCATCGCGACTTGAACTCGCCAACATAATTACAAACAAATGCTACGTAGGCATCGGAGAGATCTCTCCACATGTAATTGATGCGATTAATATCCGGCAGGCAACACTTCTTGCCATGAAAAAAGCCGTAAATAGCTTGCATATAAAGCCTGAACGAGCAATAATCGACGGAATTGACTGTATAGGGCTTGGTATAGAAGAGCTAAGTATAATTGGCGGGGATACACGTTCGGTAACGATCGCCGCGGCCTCAATAATAGCAAAAGTTAGGCGAGACGAAATCCTTACTGATCTTGATATTCGCTTCGGTGGGTATGGTTTTTCTGAACATAAGGGATATGGAACTCGACGACACATCGACGCTATTAATGAGATGGGGCCTTGCATTGTGCACCGCTTTTCATTCAAACCTATAAAAAATGCTCTAACTCGAGCGTAGAAGGAGTTCCAAATGATCCAAATGAATGATCGAGCCAAATTACTTGGTGTGGCTGGTGAGCGAATTGCGAGCGAATACCTAGAAAAGCAAGGTTACTTCATCCGAGAAAAAAATGTCGAGATTTCTACATCAGACTTGTCGGGGCAAATTCCAGTAATCGCTGAAAAAGGTGACCTGACTGTATTTGTTGCAGTTAAATTGCGAACAAGCAGGAAAATGGGACCGAGTCTAAATAATATCTCTCCTGCTAAGCTTGCTAAGCTTCGAGCACTGGGAAACGTCTATGCAAAGAAGAATAAGATTCCAGCCGAGCAACAATTTCGGGTGGATTTGGTCTCAATTGAGCTCACCGTTGGTGGCGATGTTGGATCGCTTACACACGTTGAGGGTGAGATTGAAGCTGGCCTAGAGATCGTGAAATAGTTTAGGCTAAAGAATGTGGCTATTCGATTAGATCAGACAGAAATACGCCAAGTGGTCAATAATGTTAGGTAAGATAAGTACATATGCCTATATACACATTCAAATGTAATGACTGTGAGCGAAAAGTAGATGTGCTTGTTCGATCACGGTCTCGAATTGGTGAGGCTGCCTGCCCAGCGTGTCACGGAAACAACCTACACCAAATAGTTGCAAGAGTTGCCAGAGTACGATCGGCCGGTGAGCGACTAGATAATATCGATGTCGATGCCGAACTCGGCCAACTTGAAGGAAAAGATCCTGCTGCATTTTCCAGGTGGGCGAGAAAAATGGGGAATCAATTTGACAGCGAGTTGGGGTCTGATTTTCAGGAACTTGCTGACAGAGCAGATGCAGGAGACGACCCGATTGAACGGTTCGATGCTGAACATACTTTGCGATACCGAATCGATCAAGCAAGAAATCAATCTGCAGGCAATTCTGACGACTTTTCGATTTAAAATCTGATAAGGAATATTCAATGCCTCTTTTTGAATACCGCTGCACTGCTTGCTCGACATTGACGACTGTTCTAATCCGAAATGTATCAGAAAATAAAGCTCATCCGATCTGTGAATCATGTGGCTCCACAAGCCTTATTAAAGTGATGTCAAAAGTGGGACGGCTCCGTTCAACTCAAGATGTGATTGATGAGAAAGGTGCGCCAAGAGAAGGGCAAGCATATGAGGACCCCAGACAGATAGGGGCCTGGGTAGAAAAGCGCTTTGAAGATTACGGCATGCCTATCCCTGAAGACACTCGTAATATGATCGATGCCGCACGAGACGGAGTGTTTCCGGATGAGATATCTGACATCTAGAAGTACGAAATTATCTAGTTATCTCTCTACATATCGCCATTAAGACTGTGCACTGTTAATATCGCTCTAGAATTTCATAAGGGTCTTGATGATCGAGGTCGAGGTCGAGGTATATAAAGTCACCTCTTCTCGCCATTAGGATAATTCACCTAAGAAAGGGATTAGAACATTGGATACAAATATTGAAAGCTTTTTATATATTGCTTTAGTGATCGGCGTGATCGCGATAGGATTTGCTCTACTCAGGGCTCGTGCGGTTATGGCAGTAGATGACGGAAATGATGCTATGCGAGGAATCGCTAGCGCGATTCAAGAAGGAGCTGCATCCTTCCTAAAGCGAGAGTATACGTTCCTTGCTGGCTTTGTTGCAGCTATGTTTGTGGTTCTCTTAGTCTTCATTGACTTAGATGCGCTTACAAAGTTAGAAGATGTCAAGAATCCAGACACGTTCAAATTCGCCACATCAATTTCATACGTAATCGGTGCAATTCTTTCTGCTGGGGCTGGCTATCTAGGTATGATGATTGCGGTCCGAGCTAACGTTCGCACGGCCGCATCAGCACAGAATGGGCTTAATAGTGCTCTAAAAGTAGCTTTCAACTCTGGAACAGTCATGGGAATGACTGTTGTTGGACTCGGGCTGATGGGACTAACATTGTTATACCTAATTTGGCAGGATCCAGCACCTTTGGCCGGATTCGCGTTCGGAGCTTCTTCAATCGCCCTATTTGCCCGAGTTGGTGGCGGCATTTTCACTAAAGCGGCTGACGTCGGAGCTGACCTCGTCGGTAAAGTCGAAGCAGGAATTCCCGAGGATGACCCGAGAAACCCCGCAACAATCGCTGACAATGTTGGAGATAACGTTGGAGATGTTGCTGGGATGGGAGCAGACTTATTTGAATCCTACGTGGGATCTATGGTTGCAACTATGACTCTAGCCGTGCTTGCTGTGGCTGGAGCGTCGTCAGTTGGAAGTAAAGAGCTTTTTGATGGTAGTGCCGAATATGCTTCTAAACCCATTGTTCTCCCAATTTTAATAGCCGCAATCGGCATAGTCTCCGCCATCATTGGCACATTCTTCGTAAGAACAAAAGAAGGTGCAACCCAGGGCGGTCTGCTCTGGGCTCTAAGAAATGGAGTATTCGCTGCCTCAGGTCTTGTATTAATTGGAGCAGCTATAGCGATTCAAGCTCTTGAATTAGATTGGGCTCTGTTCTGGATAATCTTAGTAGGCTTAATAGCAGGTCAAATCATTGGTACAGCTACTGAAGGTTTCACCTCGTCAGAGGGTTTCAACATTGGTCCAATCAAATACAGTCCTACGGTTGACTTAGCTAAACAGGCCGAAGCCGGTGCAGGTCCGATTATTATTGGTGGCCTTAGTTTAGGAATGTTATCCACGGTAATTCCAATGATCACCGTGGTTATCGCATTGATTATTGCCAACAGTCTAGGTGGCTTCTATGGAGTAGCGCTAGCTGCGGTCGGTATGCTGGCTCCATTAGGCATAACTTTGGCCACCGACGCGTATGGCCCAGTTGCTGACAACGCCGGCGGGATAGCCGAACAAGCCGGTCTCGATCCTGAGGTGCGTGATCGAACTGACGCTCTTGATCAACTAGGAAATACTACTGCCGCCACTGGCAAAGGATTTGCCATTGGCTCGGCCATGTTGACGTCAATAGCACTCTTAGCAACATTCGCTACGGTTACTAATCTTGGATTAGAGGATCTCAGCCTACTAAAAGTAAATGTCATGGCAGGCTTACTTATTGGTGCGTTAATGCCTTTTGTATTCTCTGCACTATCGATGGGTGCTGTTGGTCGTGCTGCACAAGCGATGGTAGAAGAAGTAAGAAGACAATTTCGCGAACACCCAGGGATTATGGATGGGTCCGAACAACCTGACCACCAGCGTGCTATTAGAATTTCAACTGATGGCTCGCTTCGAGAAATGATCGTACCTGGGTTCTTGGCCGTATTAGTCCCAATCGTCGTCGGAATTATTTTCGATGCCCCCGGCCTTGGTGGGCTTCTTATTGGATCAATCGCTGCTGGTTCGATGTTAGCGATTATGATGTCAAACTCTGGCGGAGCATGGGATAACGCCAAAAAATATGTCGAGGAAGGCCATTTTGGCGGTAAAAACTCTGAGGCTCACAAAGCCGCTGTAGTTGGAGATACCGTTGGCGATCCGTTTAAGGACACGTCTGGTCCATCACTCAATATATTATTGAAACT
>Ga0114993_10005341_pt1 | contig 12432 bp, 9 predicted proteins | sample ArcticOcean_MG_C_FD_87042 | JGI IMG/M metagenome (GOLD analysis project Ga0114993, IMG submission 87042) | Marine microbial communities from western Arctic Ocean - ArcticOcean_MG_CB2_150 | ecosystem: Environmental > Aquatic > Marine > Oceanic | place: Arctic Ocean: Canada Basin | collected...
CCGGCTTGATGATTCCGGCTTTTTCTTTCGCAATTAATTCGATCGTATCGCCGAGTATGGCAACGTGATCGAGGCTGATTGGGGTCATGACCGATACCAGTGGTGTGATGATATTGGTCGAATCGAGCCTGCCGCCGAGTCCAACTTCGATCACGCTTATATCGGCATTCGAGTTATTGAAATGGCAGAACGCCATCGCTGTTTCGAGTTCGAAAACTGAAGCTCTGCCGATGTCGCCATCTTCGGATACTCGTTCAACTGCGGGCCATAGATCGTTAACTAGCTGGGTGAAATCGTGCTCGGAAATCGGTTCGCCGTTGATTCGTAATCGTTCGGTGATTCGGTGAATCGATGGTGATGTGAAGAGGCCTGTCGTGTATCCGCTGGCGGCGAGCGACCATGCGATCATCGCCGATGTGCTGCCCTTGCCTTTACTGCCCGCTACGTGAACGTACTTCTGGCCGATGTGCGGATTGCCGAGATACTTAAGGAGCCGTTCGATGCGTTTGAGGTGGAAGTCCGGCGGGTCGTTGGTGCGGGATTTTCTCTCGAAGTCGGCGAGCGAGAGTAGCTTCGAAACAGCTGCCTGATATTCGATATTCACGCTACCGTTGGATCTTTCGGGAGTTTGGTGCGACATTGGGTTCGATTATCACGGTGTATGGGACTGAATGTCACTCTTATTGGGGTTCACCGGTGGGGTTTTGCGTGCCCCATTGCTAGTATTGACGCTCCGAAGATCGATTGTCTGGAAAAACAGGGCTATCCAGCATTTTTGACACTTTTTGATTCAATGCCCGATCGCAATTTAGAAGAGGCTCGGCAAATTCGTGAAATACCGCGACCTTATAGACAGCGCAATCAAAGGCCATGGCGCCGATTATTGCGAAGTACGAATAGAAGAGACTGATAATTCGCGACTTACCTACCGCGGTAAATCGCTTGAAACAATTGCGCAAACCAGTGGTTTGGGCGGGAACGTTCGAGCCGTTACTAAAGGTGGCTGGGGATTTGCTAGTTTCAACAGTCTCGACGATCTGAAGGCCAAGATTGGAGACGCCGTTGCACAGTCGAAGGCTGTTGGCGGGACGAAGACTGAAATTGGCGAAGCGGATCCTCATGTTGACGTGGTTCCGGCTCACATCGTTCACGATCCCGCCGATGTTTCTCTCGATGAGAAAAAACGGATCATGGATCACTACAACGATCTTGTGTGGTCGGTAGATGGCATTAACAGCGCCGACATTATTTACGGCGACACTTCACGCAAAACGTTCTTTGGAAGCTCTGATGGTTCGTATATCGAGCAAGAACAAGTCCACGTTATTTCACGAATTTCGGCGCAGGCTCGAAGCGGTGGTGACGTTCAGCAGGCCGGATTTAGTCTTGGGTCGCAGGGCGATTTTGATCTGATTCGAGATCTGGATGAGCAGGTGGTCGACGCTGCAAAGCGAGCGGTTGCGCTGCTGGATGCGAAGTCGCTTGAGGGCGGTGAGCGCACGGTAATTCTTGATCCAGTGCTTGCGGGCGTGTTCGTTCACGAGGCGTTTGGGCACCTTTCTGAGGGCGACAACGTGTATGAGAACGACAAGCTGAAAGAGATTATGTACATGGGTCGTAAGTTCGGTGGAAAGCACCTGAACTTCACCGATGGTGCTGCGATTCCGGGGTTGCGGGGCAGCTTTAAATATGACGATGAGGGGACTCCGGCTACTCGAACGGCACTTGTTCGAGAAGGTGAGCTGGTAGGTCGCCTTCACTCTCGTGAGACTGCCGCGAAGATGGGTGAGAAGCCGACCGGTAACGCTCGGGCGATTGGCTACAACTTTCCTCCGATCGTGCGCATGACGAACACGATAATTGAGCCGGGTGAGGCGACTCTTGAGGATTTGCTTGAGGGCGTTGAAGATGGCGTTTACGTTCGCAATTGGTACGGCGGGATGACGCAGCACGAGATGTTCACTTTCTCGTCGGGCGAGGCGTACATGATTCGCAACGGCGAGATTCAGGAAGCTGTTCGTCCCGTAATGCTTACCGGAAACCTGTTCGAGACATTGAAAAATCTCGATGGGATTGGAAACGACCTCGGCATGAACCAGGGCGGCGGTTGCGGCAAGGGTGGTCAGTCGCCATTACCGGTTTCGAACGGCAGCCCGCACATACGTATTCAAAAATGCCTGATTTCAGGGGCGTAGGCGTGTTGTTATCGACAGTTTGTGACCAGATATTTCGAGAGATAAAACATTGAGCGAATCGCTACTAAATGCCGCTGCGGCAAAATTTGATCAGGCCGAGGTTTACCGGATTGAGATGGAGAGTCATCCCGTTTCGTTCGAGGCGAACCGGCTGAAGGAAATCATGCGTCGTGACACTTCGGGTGTTGCGCTTCGGGTGATCGATGACGGTCGGATTGGATTTACTTCGACTACCGACGCTAGCCGTGAATCGGAACTAGTGGATCGGGCGGCAACGCTGGCTCCGTTTGGATCCGAGGCTTTGTTTGAGTTTCCTGCTCCGAGTGAATATCCGACTGTCGATATTGTCGATGCCAAGATTCCTGCGGTTTCTCAGCAGTCGATGATCGACGTTGGACAAGGGCTGATCGAACGGCTGATGGACGAGTGGCCGGAGCTGCTTTGTGACGCCCGCATTGGGTGGTCTACGGGGCGAGGTCGGATCATGAATTCGGCCGGGATCGATGCTGAGTATGAACAGACGAGCTACTACTGCTCGCTGGGTGCTCAGCTCATTCGTGGCACCGACATGCTGAACGTTTGGGCCGGATTCGGTTCGAGTCATTTATTCGGCGAAGTTGAGTTGGATCGACTGTTGCAGACGGTTCGACGATCGCTGCGATGGTCTAAGGAGACCGCTCAGGCAACGGCCAATAAAGGCGATCTTCCGGTGATATTTACGCCTCGCGGTGTTGGCGCAACGATGATTCATCCTCTGCTTTCGGGGTTTAATGGCAAGAACGTTGCTAACGGATCATCGCCGCTGGGCGATCGCTGGGGCGAGAAGATTGTTGACGAACGAATAACGATTTTTGATGATCCACTGATTAGCGGTGCGAGCGGCAGCAGGCCGTTTGACGACGAGGGTGTTGCGAGTCGTCGACATGCGCTGATCGAAAACGGTGTTGCAGGCGGGCCGTTACTGGATCTGCAAACGGCGGGTCAGCTCGGGAAGACGTCGACTGGAGCAGCTGGACGTGGGCTTGCGAGCACTCCTTCGCCAGGTACTTCTGTGATCGACATAGCTCACGGTGACACTCATTTTGAAGACATGATCACCGGAATTAAAGAAGGCCTTATCGTCGAGGAACTTCTAGGTGCTGGGCAGGGTAACGAATTGGGCGGAGATTTCCGTGCAAACGTTTCACTTGGTTATAAAATTGAGAACGGTGAAATTGTTGGTCGGGTGAAGGACACGATGATTTCAGGCAACGTCTACAAGGTGCTGTCACAGGTGGAGCAGGTGGGCGACGCGGCAGAATGGGTGTTCGGATCGATGCGATCGCCTGCCATTCAGTGTCTCGGTGTTGAGGTTGCTGCGAAGGACGAATAGAACGTCGTTGGGTCGGCGCGAACGTACGCTGGCATCTAGAGGGCGCAAGAAAACGTAAATATGGGTCTAGACGAATTTCTAAATCAACTTCCTGAAGACGACGACGCAGCGATTAACTATGCGTCGCTTCCTGAGCTGTCGAAACTTACGGGTCCCGAGGCCGAAGAGTTCGGGCAGCTCTGGCTGGAATGGACGCCTGAACGGGTGTTGGAGATTGTCGATCGCATGGTGGCTCTTTGCGATGAGCAGCCCGACGTCGAGTTCGAGGCGATCTACAAGCAGGGAATGCAACACACGAGTACCGACGTTCGGTTGAGCGCACTAAAGGGGCTCGAAGAGAGCAGCGATCGTGCGTTGGTCAAACCTTTGACCGACATGCTTACGACCGATCCTTCAGTGGAGGTTCGGGCTGCCGCTGCGGTACCGCTGGCGTATCTTTCTGCAATGGCGCAATCGGGCAAACTCGGTGTCAAAGACGAGGTCATTTTGACTCGCGTTCTGTATGCCGTTCTTGAGGACGAGCGAGAGGTCCAGACGGTGAAGCTGAAGGCGCTTGAAGCAGTTTCGGTGTTCGGTGGTGAGCGTCTGATTCCGTTTATTGAATCGGCATATGCGCTGCCAGACGTCAGGTCACGGCAGAGCAGTATTTTCGCTATGGGGCGAACGTCGGATCCGAGATGGGTTAGCTACGTTCTTCCCGATCTTGAACATGATGACGCTTCGATTCGCTATGAGGCGGCGATGGCGATGGGTGAGTTGGGCGACGAAGAGCATTTGCATTCGCTGGATGTTTCGCTGGACGACGCCGACCTAACGGTTCAGCTGGCGGCGATATCGGCTGTTGAGCGCATTGGTGGCGATGTCGCCAAGAGTCAGCTTGAGCAGCTGCTGGTGAGTTCGGAGCCCCGTGTTGTGGAGCTTGTACAGCAGGCTTTGCAGGCGATGAAGGATGAAGAGGATCTTGATGAGGTTGTGACTCAGGAGATGGCTCGTTCGATGTTCGGGGCTGGCGATACTTTGCCGGGGATCGATACCGAGGGTTACGAGCCCGCCGAGATCGAGGGATGGGCGAATGCGCCTGATCCGGGCGATGTGGATGACTTCGGCACGGGTGTTACTGATGAAGCCGAGGATCTTGGGCTTGACCGTGGTGATCCGTTCGATATCGATCTTCCGCCAGAAGACCCGTGGGACCACGAAGAGAATTTCTAGTGCTGAGGGCACTTTTTCTTTGGGATTGGTTCCGGGTAGTCGGACGCGACTAAATTGTCATGCTGAACTTGATTCAGTATCCGCGGGAGTCGCGCAGAGGGTTGGCTTTAAGGCGTAGTGAGCAATGCTGGCGGTGAAGAGGTGCCTACGTCTTTCACAGATCCTGAATCAAGTTCAGGATGACAGTGTAGGGGCGATAGATCTTTTGCTATTGTCGCCTTGCCTGGCGGAAGGCTAGCTGAGCGGCTCCTAGTAGGCTTACGTCGTCTCCCAAGCGAGTTGCGGTTAGCGGGGTTGCTCTGCCGTAGCCGGGGAGTGATTTTTCAATGACCATTGCCTTGAGCTTCTCCCAGTGTCGTTGGAGTCCCTGAACTACTCCGCCACCGATTACGAGTGCTTCCGGGTTGAAGACGTTGATCAGCATGCCGAGTCCGATGCTGACGTTTTCAATTGTTAGATCGACGACTCCCTGCGCTACCTCATCGCCAGCATCGGCTGCATCGAACACCATGCGTGAAGTAATGTATTCGGGATTTCCGTCGGCCATTTCAGCTAACGGACCTTCGCCTGTGAATCGTTCTCGGGCGATTTTTGCGATGGCGGGTCCGGATGCGTTACCTTCGAAACAGCCGTCGCAGCCCACGTTGCACTTGTAGGCTCCGGTGCGTACTGCGAGGTGACCCACTTCGCCTGCACCCCCGGCCGAGCCGGTGACCATTTCGCTGTTGGCGATGATGCCGCCGCCAACGCCGGTGCTGATAGTTACGTAGATAAGATTTTCGGCACCGACGTGATCGCCGAATCGGGTTTCGGCTAACGCGGCGAGGGTGGCATCATGGCCAACCCAGACGGGCATGCTCATCGCTTCGGATAGCGATGATTTCATCGACTTATCGTGCCATCCGGGCAGGTTGGGCGGGTGGTTGTAGGTTCCGGTGGCGGGTCGGATGGGGCCTGCGGTTGAGACGCCTACTCCTACGATTTCGGCTCCGGAAGGCGCTGTTGCCCGTGCGGCTTTGAGTAGCGTGGCGAGTCGGGAGCTTGCATCGTCGATGCCACGTTCGGGTTCGGTGTTGATGGAACCGCGCCCAGTCATGTGGCCTTCGGCGTCGACGAGTGCGGCTCGGATGTTGGTGCCACCGATGTCAGCAGCGAGTGCGTATTGCAGATTTGGATTTGTCACGTTTGGGATGGTAGCAAAGAGTGCCAGTGGCACCCTTTGTTTTGGGTGAGGTTTGTCGGTAAATTTGTGGGTGTGGAGGCTAATTTGAATGGGACTGGATGTCGTCGAACGACTTGGGCTGGCGTCGCAGTCTCGTTTTGCTCCGGGCGTCGTCTGACGACTTGGTCGCCGCTGCAGTCTCCCCCTCTAACTCCCCCATTCCGGGGGGAACGTTTGTTCCGGGCGTCGTAGGACGACTTGGGCTGGCGTCCGTCGTGAGCTGTCATCGGTCTACCCTCTAACTCCCTTCCTGCCTGAGAGGGAGGGTAAGACAATTCCACCTTGGGGGCGCTCGTTAACACTTTGTGCTTGTTGTAAGTGGAAATCGAGTTCATCATTTAACGATGCCCGAAATAGTTCACGACATAGATTTATCCGCAATAGAGCACCGACCCGGTCAATCGCCCGACCTCGAAGCCAAGCGCCTGCGCGCCTGGGGACGTTTGGCCGACGATGAAAAAGAGTGGGTGCTTGCTGCCTGGGACCTGACGGGGATGATTCCTTCGGCTCCTGCATTTCGTGAACTGAAGAGCGCTGCCGACCGTGTGCTTTATGTACTGGTTGGAACTGAAGAGAGCCTTACGCCGGGTGAGCTGGTTTATTTGATGATCGCTCGCTGGTTCCGAAATATTGATCCCGCAACGGCGCGAGCCAAGATGGCTCAGCTTGTTGGTCAGGGCTATGCCCGGTATACGGGTATTGGTCGCACGATGGGGACTGAGGCCGGACTCGAACTTCTCGAAGAGATGGCGTTGCCGCCTCGACAACCACGTGAAGGCGAATTGAGTTACAGGGCTGAGAGTGATCGCCGAGAAGGTGTTCGAGAGCCCCGGCGAAGCACGGGTCCTCGGAAGGTTGATCGTGGAGAGTCTCCTCGATCTTCGTTCGGTGATCGAAGTGCGCCGACAGGACGATATCGTTCAGAAATCGACGAGGGAGAGGCGCCGCGTCCGTCTCGTGGCGAATCACGAGGTGAGTCACGAGGTGACCGCGGGGGCGATTCGCGCGGACCAAGGCGTGACGATGATCGTGGTGGATACTCCCGAGGTCCAAGCCGTGATGACCGCGGCGGCGATTCCCGCGGCCCACGACGAGATGATCGTGGTGGATATTTTCGAGGCCCAAGTAGCGATGACCGTGGTGGATATTCCCGAGGTCCAAGTCGTGATGATCGCGGTGGCGATTCACGTGGCCCGAGTCGCGATGACCGTGGTGGATACTCCCGAGGTCCAAGCCGTGATGACCGCGGCGGCGATTCCCGCGGCCCACGACGCGATGATCGTGGTGGATATTCCCGAAGCCCAAGTCGTGACGATCGCGGCGGCGATTCACGTGGTCCGAGGCGGGATGACCGCGGTGGCGATTCCCGCGGCCCGCGACGAGATGATCGTGGCGGATCTCCTGAACGCGGACGAGTCAATAACGATGGTCCGATTATCGACGGCAACCAGCCTATGGAACGCCGCATAAATAACGATGGCCCGGTTATTGATGGTCGCGATGGTGCTGAACAGCGCATAAACAACGACGGCCCGGTAATCGACGGCCGCGACAAGAAGCCTGATTCTTCAGAAGAGTAGGCTTCTCGCCGCTTCTAACTCTAGATAGAGTTTCGGTAGTCTTCGGCGTTGTCCTGAGGTGCGTAGCCGATCGTCTTTTTGGCGTGGTCGGTGTCCCAGAATCGCCAGATGTTATCGGAAACTCCGTAGAAGATTTCGAATCCAAGAGGCTGCGTCAGGCACTGTGAAACCAAGTGTGCGAGGTCTCGGTGGCTGAGCCATGTTGCAAGCATTCGAACGCCTACTGGCTTGTTGGGTGCGTTGGCGGTTCCGATGCGCAGACAGGCAACTTCGAGCCCGAAGTGTTCGTGATAGTAGCGCCCTGTTGCTTCTCCGAATGCCTTGCTTACTCCGTAATCGGAGTCGGGTCGGATGGGCACAAGGTGGTCGACTTGTTTGAATTCGCCGGCGGTCAGGCCTTCGTAATCACCAACTCGAATTCGGCTGTACGGCTCGTCCATTTCAAAGTTGCCTACGGCGTGGTTTGAACTGGCGAATACAACTCGCTTTACACCGTGCTGGCGTGCAGCTTCGTAGACGTTGTGAGTCATCGATATGTTGTTCTTTAGAACGTCGGGCCAGGGAGTTTCGACAGGGGCGTTGGCACCCATGTGAACGACAGCATCGACGCCTGCAAATGCCTTTTCCATGGAATCGTAGTTCGATCCGTCGGTGATGAGAGTTGGCACGTCTGGGGCGTGATCGGACGAGCGAGCGTCGAGGGCTGAAAATTCGAACGAGTCGGTGAGTGAGTTGATCAGCATCGAGCCAATTAGGCCTGACGATCCGGTAACGAGAACTTTCAATTTTGTTTCCTTGGTCTTTTAATTGCCCATTGTTGATGACTGGATAATACTTGTTGGAATGATGGTACAAATGATATTGGTGTCTTGATTGCATCATATGGCGATGGATTGGTGAGGCATTATGGATCTAGTTGCTCGAGACAGAGTGGAGTATCAATTCGAGGACGCTGGTCAGAACTGGCTCATATCGTGGTGGCCCGCTGATCAAGTTCCGTCTGGCAAATGGCATGGATCGGGCGCAATCTGTTTGAGCGAGTCCGAAGAAATAGTCATCATCAGTCAGGATGGAAAAAAATGGGAACTGCCAGCGGGGCGACCCGAGGGTGATGAGGATTGGCGAGCGACTCTCGATCGAGAGATGCTCGAAGAAGCTTGCGCAATTGTCGACGATGCAACTCTCTTAGGGTTCGCTCAAGGGCGGTGTATTTCCGGGCATGAAAAAGGGCTGGTACTCGTTCGTTCCTACTGGGTTGCGCGAGTGACTATCCAGGAATGGCGGCCGGAATACGAGGTTCTGTATCGCTCATTGGTTGCGAAAAATGCTGTTATGGAGTCACTAGATTTTCCCGCGGGACTTGAGCCGATTTACGCTCGGTGGATTCTTGAAGCTGGGATTGTTTAGACACGCTAGTGGACTAGTAAAACACGCCTCTAAATGGCGATGTCGAATGATGTATTCATAGGTTCATCACGTCAATTTGCCTGCCATCACGCCTGCCACACGTGATGAATGAGAACCTTTGTCCAGGGCGGTAGTGCACATGGGAGCGCAGCCGGACCAGCCCCCGACGAGTTCCCGCACTACTGCCTCTTTTCATTTAAAGATTTGTTGAATGCCCGACGCAGCGCGCTGTGTATGCGGTTTGCGCATTCCTTCGTTTTCTATCGAAACATTTGAATGTTTCCAGAGCGATTATTGACTGTGCTTCAGTTGCCATCACGAAACAACTCGCTGTTTTTGGTTGCAGACCGCAGATTGAGTTTCGCGGCATTATTTCGTGACAATCGATGCTTGACGGGGTGGTGATATGCGTCTAGCTTATTAGAATAAATGTTCTAATAAGCGGTGAAAGAGATATTCATGAAGATGCAAACCAGAGTAGTTGCGGTGGACGATTCAGGGAGCGCGCTGGCAGGTGATCGACCGGTGGCAGCGATGGCGATAGCCCAAATTGACGAAGATAGCTCGCCATGCCCGAGATGTTCCAACGATGCTCCGGTTCGTTTGGAAAAGGCCGACCCTCTGTCGAATACGTGTTTTCGGTGCCGAACCTGTGGTCACATTTTTAGCCCGCGCGATTAGTGAACAGTGATCGAATTTCGAAAACGGCACGGGCTTCGAGCCTTAATTCTGGCAATTCAGAACCGCCGCAATATTCAGATTCTGTGAGGGCGGCCTGGGCTGCTGATCCGGTGAGGTTGACTTCTCAGAAACTGGGCGCTAGTCCATGGGCAAAGCAGGTCGAGATACTTGAAGCTGTGCGTGATCACACACGGGTCGCTGTCCGTTCTTGTAACGGCTCGGGCAAGACATATATCGCTGCGCACGTGGTGCTTTGGTGGTTGATGTGTCATCCCGATGCGATCGTGATCACCACTGCGCCCACCGGTCACCAGGTGCGGAACATTCTTTGGCGGGAGATTCGCAGGGCGCACCACCAGAACGCAGATCTGGTGGGTGGGACGCTTCTCAGAACGTCGCTTGAGTTGGGTGATAAGCATTTTGCTCAGGGTCTATCGACCGATACTCCGGAGAGATTTCAGGGGTTCCACGAAGGGCACATCTTGTTCGTGGTCGACGAGGCTTCGGGTGTTCGAGAGGGGATATTCGAGGCGATCGAAGGATCGATGACATCGGCCGATGCGAAGGTTCTGTTGATCGGAAATCCAACTTCGCTCAGAGGTACTTTTTACGAGGCGTTTCACAAGCGTCGGGGTCTGTGGAAGACGATTCATATTTCGGCTTTTGACACGCCGAATTTGGTTCAGGATGAAATTGTGATGCCTTCGCTTATCACTCCCAATTGGGTGAATGATGCGGAGCAGAATTGGGGCACGGAGAGCTATCTGTACCAGGTGCGAGTTATGGGCGAGTTTCCGACTGAGTCGGAGGACACGCTGATACCGCTGAAGATGGTCGAGTTCGCGGCAAACCGTGAAGCTCTGGATGGGTCTGATGATGTCGCTGTTCAAGTTGGCGTAGACGTTGCTCGGTTTGGCAGCGACCGCACTGCGATTTGCGTGCGTCGAGGCGGCCAAATTATTTCGCTTGAGTCGTTTCGTCGGCAGGACACGATGGATACGACGGGTCGAGTTGCAAAGATGGCGAGGGAGTTTTCGCCGAGTGCGATTCGGGTCGACGAGATCGGAATTGGCGCGGGGGTGGTTGATCGACTCAAAGAGCTTGAAATTCCGAATGTCGAGGGCGTAAATGTGGCTCGGAAGGCGAGTAAGCCGGAGCAGTTTGCGAATCTTAGGGCCGAGTTGTTTGACGGACTAAGAGAGCGTTTTATTGCTGATCGTATTCGGATTCCAAACGACTCCGAGTTGATCTCTCAACTTGCCTCGATCAGGTATTCGTTTACGAGCAGTGGGCAGATGCGGATCGAGGGTAAAGATGAACTGCGATCGAGAGGCGAGAAGAGTCCGGATCTTGCAGACGCTGTGATGCTGGCTTTCGCTAAATCTGCTGATAGGGGGTTCGGTTTTTGGGCGGGTCCAGAAAACGAAGAAGCTTCGGCTGATCGGATTAGTTAACTACTACTAGCAAGGGATGAAGAATGAATTTCGGACTGCATGTTGCGACGTCGATTGGTTCTGGAATTGGGCGATTATTTGGTTCTCGATTCGAGGGCGCTGAAAAGGCGAATCGCTCAACACGAGTGACGGTTGATCGATTCGATGCTGTGGACGGTGTTGGTGGCGAATGGGCGTCGGCTCGGTACGGCGATTATTACGCTACTTCTGCGGCGATTTACGCTGCGGTTCGCACTCGTGCCGATGCTGTTGGGCGTGCTGAATTTCGCGTTGAGAAAGTTACTGAGTCGAATGGCGTTAGAGCCTGGGAGCAGGTCGAAATCAGTCATCCGATGCAACGTCTGGTCGATCGTCCAAACGGATCGTGGAGCTGGGGCGAGATGATCAGAGCTATCGAGTCGAATATGTTGCTCTGGGGCAGCGCTTATTTAGGCATCGAAAAAGACGAATCTGGAGCTGTGAGTGAGCTTTGGTCTTTGCGTCCGGATCGCATGCGGGTGATTCCAGATGTTCGCAAGTATGTTCGTGGTTTTGTGTACGAGCATGCTGGTGAACGGGTGGCTTATTTGCCAGAGGAAATGGTGTGGTTCAAGCAGTTTAATCCGCTAGAAGAATTCGCCGGATTATCGGCGGTTGCACCTGCTCGACTTTCGGTTGATATGGGATTCGAAGCACAGCGATTTAACCGGAATTTCTTTGCGAATTCGGCAACTCCGGGTGATCTTGTGATTACCTCCGACGAGACGCCTACCGACGATGAAGTGTCGGAGTTTTATTCACGTTGGGATTCACAATTCAAGGGTTCGTCGAGATCGCACAGGCCAGTTCTGCTTGGTCGGGGCATGGATGCCAAACGACTGGGTTTGAGTCAGCGTGACATGGAGTTCTCTAAGGCGCTTGAGTGGTCGGTCGAGGAAGTTTCAAGGGCGTTCGGAGTGCCGACGGTATTTCTGGGTGAGCTAGAAAATGCCACACTTTCTAACGTACGCACTTTTGAGCGGTTCCTATGGCGAAATACGATAGTTCCCGAGTTGAAGTTGATCGAGGACTGCTTGAATCGCAGTGTTGTGCCGGCGTTTGGTTTGTCGACTCATGAGTATCGGTTCAAGTTCGATATTGCTTCTGTTGAGGCACTGAACGATTCGGAAGATTCACAGGTTGCTCGAGAAGTGAGCCTGGTGAATGCGGGTGTGATGACGCCGAACGAGGTGCGTGCGAGGCACGGGCTGTCGACGGAGGAGTGGGGCGAGGCGGCTCGGGTTGGGTGATGGTCAACTCGAATTCCTCGTAATCCGTTCTCAGGATCGGC
>Ga0114993_10005347_pt1 | contig 12428 bp, 11 predicted proteins | sample ArcticOcean_MG_C_FD_87042 | JGI IMG/M metagenome (GOLD analysis project Ga0114993, IMG submission 87042) | Marine microbial communities from western Arctic Ocean - ArcticOcean_MG_CB2_150 | ecosystem: Environmental > Aquatic > Marine > Oceanic | place: Arctic Ocean: Canada Basin | collected...
AAGTCATCCCGTTAATTCAGTTTATGATGTTCATCATGGGTTATCGAATGCTATATTTATGCCATACGTTCTAACTTATAATAAAAGTGAAATTAAAGATAAGATAATCAAATTAAGTGAGTATTTAGATCTAGGAGATAAATCTTTTAATAGCTTTTTAGAATGGACTCTAAATTTAAGAAAGGAACTTAAAATACCTCACAAACTATCTGACGTTATAGAAATAAAAGATAAAGATTTAGACAAATTATCTCAAATGGCTTTAGAAGATCCTTCTACAACTGGAAATCCAAAAGAACTTAAATTAAAAGATATGAGATTAATGTATCAATACAGCCTAGAGGGAAAATTATTTTAAATTATTTTTTTAAAGTTTTCATAAATAATTCTAGCACTATTATTAAAATCTTTTAAATTTTCTTGAACATCTTTTTTAAATTTTTCAAGAGCATTTAAACCTAAAGTTTTTTCAAGGGCTGATTTGTATTCAGGTACGCACGCCCATTGAGGAACAGCTTCACTTGTTTGTTCTACGTGAAATTGTAAACCAAAAGCTTTTTCTAATGAAAAAGCTTGGACATTGCATGCAGGAGAAGTCGCCAATATACTGGCAGCAGAAGGTAAATCGCATACTTCGTACGAATGCCACTGCAAAGCTTTTAAATTTTTTTCTAAACGATTAAATATTGTTTTATCGTTGGTTATAGAAACATTTAATACTCCTATTTCAGGAGTTTTCATTTTTCTAACTTTTCCTCCTATGGCTTCACTAAGCAGCTGGGCACCAAGACACAAGCCTAGGTAAGGTTTTTTTTTAACAGAAACAAAATTATAAATATTTTCTTTTTCCATTTTTAACCATGGGTAGGTGTTTTCCTGCCATGTGTCCATGGGTCCACCCATTACAATCATTGCATCATATTTTTCTAAATTTGGCATCTTTTCATTTTTATCTAATTCTATAGTATCTATTTTAATATGGTCTCCTTTCATGAATTTAAGAAATATGCCCGGATGTTCAATATTTATGTGTTGTAGAACCAAAAATTTCATATAATCCTGCAATGAACAAATTAAAGATATTAATTGTGGAAGGCAATACAAAAGAAGAAAATATTAATTTTGGTATCGCAGGTTGTGTGCCTCAATCTGAGAATTTTAAATCTCACGTAAAAAAAATTGAACCAAATTCTGAGATAGAAATAGTAGCTCCAGGAGATAATCAATCTATTTCTAAGATTGTACAGTCATTAAAAAAGTATAATGGAGTTATTTTAACAGGAAGCACTTTAAGAGTTAATGATAATAGTAGTGAAATTAAAAAACACATCCAGTTTGCTAAAAAATGCTTTGAAAAAGAAAAAAAAATTTTCGCGGCCTGCTGGGGTCTGCAAATTACAGTTACAGCTGCAGGAGGAAAATGTAGAGTATCACCAAATGGCCCTCATATCGGTATAGCAAAAGATATAAAGTTAACAGATGAGGGAAAAAAACATGATTTGTTTTCATTAAAACAACAAAAATTCACAACACCAGCTTTTAACCATGATGAGGTTGAAAGCCCACCAAATAATTCAATCTTATTAGCAAGTGATAAAATTAATAAGTTTATGGCTTTGCAATTTAATGTTGGTAAATCAGAAATATGGGGATTGCAATATCATCCTGAAATCCCTTATGACTACATGATAAAACTTATTAAGCACAGGGCAAAAGGGTTAATTGACAAAAATCTTTTTAAAGATATTAATGAAGTTAACTCTCATCTTGAAGCAATTGAAGAAGCAAAGACTGCGCTTAAAGATGATGTAAGAACAATTGAACTTAAAAACTGGATAAATCATATTAAAAAATGATAAAAAAAATATATATCATCCTATTCTTATTTTTCTGTGTTTGCGCAAACGCAACTGAGAAAACAACAAGTTTTTCAACAGAAATCTTTGAAACCGCTAAAGCAGATGGAAAAACAATAGTAATTAATTCTTACGAAATTTGGTGTGGTACTTGTGCGGCACAAACTGTAATTTTAAACCAAGCTAAAGAAGAATTTACTGATGTTATTTTTTTAAGTTACGAACAGGGAAAAAATAAAAATATAGCAAAAAAATTAAATATAAAATTTAGAACAACAATTGTAGTTTATAAAGGAAACAATGAAGTCTCTCGTATAATCGGTCAAACAGAAAAAGAAGAAATTTATTCTGCAATCAAAAAAGGAATTTAAATAATTGATTAAAAAAGAAGATTTAATAAAATATTTTCAAGATGGCTGTAAAGTAAAAAATAAACTTAACATCGGTGTAGAGCATGAAAAATTTCTATTTAATAATAAGTCAAATAAAAGAGTTAATTTTAAAACAATTACAAAAGTTTTAAATTTTCTTGAACAATTTGGCTGGGAACCAGTTAAGGAAAAAGGGAATATTGTAGCTTTACATAAAAAAAATAAAAGCATTACAATTGAACCAGGAAATCAAATAGAACTTTCGGGAGAACCGCTTAATTCTATACATCAAAATTGCAGTGAATCTTATAAGTTTTTAGCCGAGTTAAAAGAAGCTTGTAAAAATTTTGACTTAAGAATGATGGCTACTAGCTTTGATCCTTTTTCAAAATTAAAAAATGTTCCAAAAACATCCAAGCAGCGTTATCAAATAATGACAGATGAAATGCCAAAAAATGGAAAACTTAGTTTAGAGATGATGTATCAAACTTGTGGAACGCAAATAAATTTAGATTATACATCTGAAAAAGACTTTATAAAAAAATTTAAATTGAGCTCCTTTCTAGTTCCGCTCTCGACAGCAATTTTTGCTAATTCGCCAATAAAAGAAAGTAAATTAAATGGGTATTTATCTTACAGATCATATGTTTGGCAAAACACTTCAAGAGGGGGGTTGCCAAAGCTTTTTTTAGAAGACATGGACTTTGAAAAATATGTAGACATGGCAATTAATATTCCCTTATTGTTTGTTTTAAAAGAGGGAAACCATTTAAAAACACGTGGAGAAACATTTAGAGATTTCATGGATGGAAAGCTTTTAATACTGAAAAATAAAAAAGCTGATTTAGATGATTTTGAAACACATTTAGCTACTATCTTTAATGAGGTTCGTTTAAAAAAATATATTGAAATTAGATCTTTGGATACTTGCGAGTGGGATTGTCATTGCAGTGGACCTGCGTTTTATACAGGTTTAATGTACGGAAGTTTAGATGAGTCTTTAGAAATTATTAATCAATGGAAAACGTCAGAAGTTTTAAACGCCTATATAGAGGCACCCAAAAAAGGTTTAAACACCATTATTAATAAGAAAACATTATTAGAATGGGGAAAAATTTTTCTAAAATTAGCAAAGAAAGGACTGAGTCAGAGAGCAATCAAAAACAGCGATAACAACGATGAATCAATTTTTTTAAGCAGCATAGAGAGTGTATTAAATAATAATAAAAACAAAGCTAGCATTACAATTGAAAAATTTAAAAAAAAGAATGACTTAAAATTTCTATATGAAAAAATATAATAAAATTGTTGCAATACAAGGTGACCCCATCCAAAGAATTAATACTAAAACTGATACAACCCTACTTCTAGCGCTCGAGGCTCAGAGAAGAGGATATAAAATTTATTATTATGAAACGAAAGATCTTACTTTTTCTTGCAATGAAGTTTATGCTTTTATTAAAGAGGTTACATTTAATGAAAATAAAAAAATTTTTTATTCAACAAAACGTTCAAATTTATTTAAACTCTCAAAAGCCAGTTTTATCTTAATGAGGCAAAATCCACCATTTAATATGGATTATATAACAGCAACATTTTTATTAGAAAAAATACCAAAAAAAACACAAATAATTAACAATCCGTTCGCAGTAAGAAATATGCCTGAAAAACTTTGCTCTATTGATTTCTTAAAGCTAATGCCCCCAACAATCTTTACAAAAAGTATTGATGAAATTGGTAAATTTAAAAGAAAGTATAAAAAAATAGTTATTAAACCTACACATGGTTATGGGGGTAAAAATATTCTTTTTATAAACAAAACTATGAAAAAAATAAAAATACTTAATTATTTAAAAAAGAATGAACACGTGATGGTCCAAAAATTTATTCCTAAAATTAAACATGGGGATACGAGAGTTTTTATAATTGGAGGAAATATAAAGGGTGCAATAAGAAGAATTCCCAAAAAAGGTTCAATTGTAAGCAATATAGGACAAGGTGGTGAAGCGGTAGAAACCACATTAACAACCAAACAAAGTCACATTGCAAGAATAGTAGCAAGAAAACTTAAAAAAAATAAAATAGTATTTGCTGGTATTGATTTGATATCAAACTTTTTAACTGGTGATATTAATATTACGTCGCCAACTGGATTAAAAAATTTTAAAGATTTAACTGGAAAAGACTTAGCCGTTGATTTTTGGGATTATTTAGAAAAAAAGAATTAAAACAATCCTTCAATGTCGCCTTTATCATTTAATTTAATAGAGTCTGCAGCTGGAACTCTAGGCAATCCAGGCATGGTCATGATTGATCCACAAATAACCACTATAAATTCTGCTCCGCTAGATAAGCGAACTTCTCTTATTGGCAATACGTGGCCTGATGGAGCGCCTTTTAAATTTGGATCAGTTGAAAAGCTATACTGCGTTTTAGCTATGCAGATTGGAAATTTTCCAAAACCGTCTTCTCCCATTTTTTTAATTTGGTCTCTGATTTTAGTATCAGCAACAACCTCACTAGCGCCATAGATTTCTTTTGCGATAGCTTCTATTTTTTTCCAAATAGGTGTTTCCGCTGAGTATAAAAACTTGAATTCATTTTTTTTAGATTTATTACAAATTTCTACTACATTGTTAGAAAGATCTTTTGTACCTTCACCACCTTTTGCCCAGTGCATGCAAACACTCGCTTTTACCCCAATGTTATTACAATGCTCTTCAATAATTTTAACTTCTTTATCTGTATCGGTAATGAAATGATTTATAGCAACAGTAACTTCTAGACCAAATTTTTTAATATTTTTAATATGTTTTTCAAGGTTAGGTAAGCCTTTTTTTAAAGCTTCTAAATTTTCTTTTTTTAAATCATCTTTTTTTAAACCACCATGCATTTTTAATGCTCTGATGGTAGCTACAAGAACAACACAACTCGGTTTAATATTAGCTTTACGACATTTAATATTTAAGAATTTTTCAGCACCAAGATCAGCTCCAAAACCTGCTTCAGTTACAACGTAATCAGATAATTTTAAAGCTGCTTTCGTGGCTATAATTGAATTACATCCATGCGCTATATTAGCAAAAGGACCTCCATGAATTATAGCGGGGTTATTTTCAAGAGTTTGAGTAACATTGGGTCTTATTGCTTCTTTTAATAAAACTGTCATCGGGCCATCAGCATTTAAATCTTTTGCATAAATTGGTTTTTTATCACGAGTGTAAGCTATTGTAATATTTCCAATTTTTTCTTCTAAATCTTTTAAATTGTTGGACAGGCAAAAAATTGCCATTATTTCGGATGCAACTGTAATGTCAAACCCATCTTCCCTTGGAAAACCGTTTGCTACTCCTCCAAGATTTATATTTATAGAACGAAGCGCTCGATCATTTAAATCAACAACGCGCCTCCAAACAATTCTTCTAACATCTATATTTAATTTATTTCCCCAATAAATATGATTATCAATTAGAGCTGACAAAAGATTATGAGCAGAAGTTATTGCATGAAAATCACCAGTGAAGTGCAAATTAATTTGTTCCATTGGAACTACTTGTGCGTAACCACCTCCCGCAGCACCACCCTTCATTCCAAAAGAAGGTCCTAGGCTAGGTTCTCTTAAACAGACAATAGATTTTTTTCCAATTTTATTTAACCCATCGCTTAAACCAACTGATGTTGTTGTTTTACCTTCTCCCGCAGGAGTTGGGGTAATTGCAGTTACTAAAATTAGATGGCTATTTTTTTCTTTTAATTTATTAATATATTCTAGGCTGATTTTTGCAATATGGCGGCCCATAGGACTAAAAGCCTCAGATTCATCAGGGACATTTAATTTAGCCAGTATATTTTTAATAGGCAGCATTTTAGCTGCTCTTGCTATTTCAATATCAGATTTTACACTACCCATCGGCACTCCTATATCTAAAAAAATATATTATGTATACATTAATATTTTTAAGGTCTTTTACAATTTATAAAGGTTATATAAGATTATTCTAATGCAAAAATATTCAATATTCAGTTTAATCAAGAATGCCTTAACTAATCATGAAAAATGGGAAGTCGCATGGAAAAATCCTGAACCTAAAAAAGAGTATGATGTCGTGATTATAGGAGGAGGAGGGCACGGGCTTGCAACAGCCTATTATCTTGCTAAAGAACACAAAATTACAAATGTTGCTATTTTAGAAAAAGGATGGATAGGAGGAGGAAACACAGGAAGAAATACTACCATACTTAGATCTAACTACATGTTGGATGCTAATGGACTTTTCTATGAACATGGAATGAAGCTTTGGGAAAGTTTATCTCAGGAATTAAATTATAATGTTATGTATTCACCCAGAGGGATCATAAACTTAGCCCACTCAGACGCACAATTAAATACATATTCGCGCAGAGGAAATTCAATGAGGTTAAATGGAATTGACGCTGTGATGTTAGGAAGAAAAGAATTAAAAAAAATGATTCCGTTTGCTGATTTTTCTACCACAGCAAGATTTCCAATTTTTGGTGGCTTGATGCAGCCTAGAGGTGGAACGGCTAGACATGATGCTGTTGCATGGGGGTATGCAAGACAAGCAGATTCAATGGGAGTAGATATTATTCAACATTGTGAAGTTACTGGTTTTGATGTTAGCAATGGAAAAATACAAGGAGTGCAAACTGCTAGAGGAAATATAAAAACAAAAAAAATAGGCTTATGTGTTGCTGGAAGCACTTCTTTGTTGGCAGAAAAATTAAATATGAAATTACCCATTGAGGCTCATGTGCTTCAAGCATGTGTTTCCGAACCTGTAAAACCTTTTCTGGATCAAGTGGTAACATTTGGAGCAGGACATTTTTATTGTAGTCAATCAGATAAAGGTGAAATGGTTATGGGTGGAGACTTGGATGGATATAACAGTTATGCTCAAAGAGGAAATCTTCCAACAATACAACATGTTTTATCTGAAGGAGTAGCTATGTTTCCAAATTTAAGTAGGTTAAAAATATTGAGAACTTGGGGAGGGATTATGGACATGTCTATGGATGGATCTCCAGTTATAGATAAATGTCACATAGATGGGTTATATTTAAATTTTGGTTGGTGCTATGGAGGATTTAAAGCTACACCAGTATCTGGTTGGACTTTTGCTCATACAATAGCAGAAGATCGTCCACATGAATTAAATTTACCATTTAAATTAAATAGATTTAACACCGGTCACCTTATTGATGAAAAAGGCATAGGTACAAAAACTTGGATAGGTTAATAAAAAATGTTAGAAATTAATTGTCCTCATTGTGGAAAAAGATCTCAGAATGAATTCTCTTATGGCGGAGATGCAAGTATAAAAAGACCTGAGTTAGGAAAAGAAATTTCTGACAAAGATTGGGATAATTTTGTTTATTTTAGGAAAAATCCAAGAGGAAAACATTTAGAATTATGGCACCATATAGCAGGATGCAGACAATGGTTTAAAGTATCAAGAGACACTGCAACACATGAAATTTATGCAACATCAAAAATAGAAGAGAAGTTATAGTTTAATGTCCCAAAAATTTAGATTAGAAAAATCTGGTTATATAAATAGAGATAAAAAAATTTCATTTAAATTTAATGGTAAAAAATATTTTGGATATGAAGGCGATACTTTAGCGTCAGCTTTAATTGCAAATGGGGTTCATCTAGTAGCAAGAAGTTTTAAATACCATAGACCAAGGGGGTTTATTGGCGCTGGAGTCGAAGAGTCTAACGCTCAAGTGCAACTATATAGCGGAGCCAAAACAGAACCGAATGTAATAGCAACAACAGTTGAATTAGTTGAGGGGTTAGTCGCAAAAAGTCAAAACTGTTGGCCTTCAGTATCTTTTGACTTTGGAGCAATTAATAATTTTTTAAGTAAATTTTTTCCAGCAGGTTTTTATTATAAAACTTTTATGTGGCCAAAAAATTTCTGGCATAGAATTTATGAACCAATAATTAGAAAAGCTGCCGGATTAGGAATCGCTCCTCTTAAACCGGATCCAGATAGATATGAACATAAGTTTGAATTTTGTGATATTTTAGTTGTCGGTTCAGGACCAGCAGGATTAGCGAGTGCGCTAGCCGCTGCAAAAAATGGAGCTAAAGTTATTGTTGCTGAAGACAAACCAAGATTTGGAGGAAGTTTACTAACGGAGGAAGTAACGATAGGAAACAAAAGAGGAAAAGATTGGGCTGATGAAGCAATTACACAATTAAAATCAATGGACAATGTAATTGTAAAAAACAGATCTCAAGTATTCGGATATTATGATCATAATATGCTAGTAATGATTGAGAGAACAAAAGATCATATTGAAAAGCCAACTCAATTTACTCCACGACAAAGACTTTGGTACATAAGATCAAAAGAAGTTATAATTTCTACAGGTTCAATAGAAAGACCTTTAGTTTTCGGTAATAATGATAGACCTGGTGTGATGTTAGCATCGGCAGCAAAAGAGTATATAAAAGTATATGGAGTTATCGTTGGAAAAAAACCAATTATTTTTACTAATAATGATAGCGGATATGAAACTGCAATAGAATTTAAAAAAAATGGGATAAACCCGTTAATTCTTGATGTAAGAGATCCGTGTGAAAGCGAAACCATAAAAGAAGCAAAAAATCTAAATATTCCTATTAAATTTTCTCATGGTGTTGTTAACGCGCAAGGTTATAAAAAAGTAAAATCAGCTCTAATTGGAAAGTTAAATAAAGAAAAATCAGCTTATGAAAATTTAGAAAAAGTTGATTGTGACTGTATATGTGTTTCAGGAAATTGGACGCCAACGGTTCATCTTTCATCGCAGTCAGGGAATAAATTAAAATTTGAAGAAAAAGTTAATGCTTTTGTTCCAAATCAGTCAAAACAAAAAGAAAGCACAATAGGATCTGCAAATGGGTCTTTCACTCTAGAGAATAGTTTAAAAGAAGGTTTTAATAAAGGTTATGAATTGTCAAAAAAAATAACTGGAAAAGATTTGAAAACTTTAATACCAGCATCGAACGAAAAAAGTTATGCAAAACAAAATAACTTTTGGTGCATGCCTCTTCCAAAAAATAAGAACTATAAAAGATGTGTAGATTTTCAAAATGATGTTTATGTCTCGGATATAGAGTTAGCTGTGAGAGAAGGCTATAGATCTATTGAACACGTAAAAAGATACACAACGCTAGGAATGGCCACAGATCAAGGAAGAACAAGTAATTTAAATGGCTTACAATTAGTTTCTAATATCGAAAAAAAAATAGTTCCAGAGGTAGGTCATACAACTTTTAGACCCCCATACACACCAGTAACAATAGGGGCAATAGTTGGAAGAGAAGTTGGAAAACATTATCGCCCAACAAGAAAATCTCCAATGCATTCATGGCATGAAAATAATAATGCCATTTTTGTTGATGCAGGGCTTTGGTTAAGACCCCGCTATTATAAACAAAATAACGAAACTTTATCAGATGCTGCAAAACGTGAAGGTATTAATGTAAGGAAAAATGTTGGCGTTTGTGATGTTACTTCACTTGGAAAAATAGATATCAAGGGCCTAGATAGTGCTGAGTTTTTAAATAGAATTTATACAAATGCCTGGATGAAGCTACCAATTGGCAAAGCACGCTACGGAGTAATGTTGAGGGAAGATGGAATTGTGTTTGATGATGGAACAACAACAAGAATTTCTGAAAATCACTACCACATGACTACAACAACTGCACAAGCAGTTAACGTTCTATCTCATTTAGAATATCACTTACAAGTAGTGTGGCCCGAGCTAGATGTTAATGTTTTATCAATAACAGAACAATGGGCTGGAGTTGCTATAGCTGGACCTAATTCAAGAAGTTTGTTAAGTAAGCTTTTCCCAAGTATCGATGTTTCTAACGAAAAAATTCCTTTTATGGGATTTAAACAAGCAGATTTGTTTGGGGTTCCTGCGAGAATTTTTAGAATTTCTTTCTCTGGCGAATTAGCTTACGAACTAAATGTTGAATCTGGGTATGGCGTTTTTATGTGGGAAAAGATAATGGAAATTGGAAAAGAAATGAACATTGAGCCTTATGGAACTGAAGCACTTTCAACATTAAGAATTGAAATGGGTCATGTTGCAGGTTCCGAAATTGACGGAAGAGTCATCCCTTCAGATATTTCTCTTGAAGGAATGCTTAGTAAGAAAAAAGATTTTATTGGGAAAAGATCATTACAAAGATCTGCTTTTTTAAACCCTGAAAGAGAAAAAATTGTAGGCGTAGTTCCGTTAGATAAAAAAACAATGATACCAGAGGGTTCACATTTAGTAAGCAATAACAAAGCCACATTACCCAATCCAAAACTTGGTCATATTTCAGCTTCTTGTTGGAGTGTTGAATATAACAATCCTTTTTCTTTAGCTATTTTAAAAGATGGAAAGAAAAAAATTGGACAAAAACTTTATGCACTCTCACCTTTAAAAAACAAAAGTATACCTGTAGAAATAGTATCTTCGCACTATGTTGATCCGAAAGGAAAAAGGGTAAGGTCATGACAGCTATTTCCCCTTTACAGTCTATCCATAAAAAAGGTATTTTTGGTGATCATCAAAAAAAAAATAAGAGTGAACTGTTAAATATATTAGAATTAAAAAATTTATCAGTAGTACAAATTGTTCATTACAAAAAATCAAAACTTAAATTGGAAAATGTTCAATTAGATAATTTAAACTTTCCTGTAGAAAGTTTAAAAGTTATAAATAATAAAGAAACCAGGATATTGTGGAGTGCACCAAGAACCTGGCTAGTTCTTTCTTCCAACAATAAAATTTTAGATGTTATTAAAAAAAATTGCGGTGAAGAGAATTTTGGAATTACAGATATATCTCACTCACGAGCTTTAATACAAATTAAAGGCCTAAATGCAAAAGAAGTATTAAAAAAAGGGTGCCCTCTTAATGTTGATGCGTTGAGAAAAAATAGCTGCGCTGGATCAACTTTTCATGGAATAACTATTGTAATTGACTTTCTAAACACAGATCCAGATACATTTAACTTAATTACTCTTAGAAGCTTTGGAGAATCTTTTTACCATCATATTACTGATGCAGCATTAGAATTTGGTTACCTAGCAACTTAGCAAGAAAACAGCATAATATTTTTTTTTATCACACCAATATTTTTTTATTTTCCACCCCGAAGATTTAGCCAATTTACTAAAAGAAGAAAATGTGAATTTTTTAGATGTTTCGGTTTGAATTTTCTCATTTTTTTTAAAAAAAAATTTTTTAGTCCCAATAGAAAAATTTTGATTCTTTTTAGATATTACAAAACTTTCCATTGTACTGTTTGCTTTGTTCAGTTGAGAAATATATGTAAAGTCATTTATTTTAAGTTTAGTGTGCATTTCATTATTCATTCTTCTTACCAGATTAAGATTAAAACGTGCAGCAAATCCTCCAGAGTCATTATATGCTTTTTCAAGAATCTTCTTATTTTTAATCAAGTCAGCGCCAACAAATAAATATGAGCTGTTTCCCAATGTTCTTTTAGCATTCTTAAGAAATATTTTTTCATCTCCGTTATAGAAGTTTCCTATTGAAGACCCTAAAAAAAAACCAATTTTTACTTTTGTAATTTTATTAGGCAAATTAATAAATTTATTATAATCACAATATGTTGGTATTATTTTCAATCTAGGAAATTTTTTACGTAATATATTTGAAGACTTGTTTATAAAATCAAAAGAAATATCAAGAGGAATATAATACTTAACTTTTTTATTAAGCAATATACTAATTTTGTCAGTAGAGCCGCTCCCAAATTCAATAAATGAAGTAAGACTCTTAAAAGTTACATTTCTTTTACTTGCTATTTTTTTTAAAATTTTTTTTTCAATTCTTGTAATGTAGTACTCTTTAGATGTTGTTATTTTTTCAAAATACTTGCTTCCCCTAAGATCGTAATGAAATTTAGATGGAATTTTCTTTTCTTTTTTTGAAAAGTTTTTTATTATTTCTTTAATAAATATTTGCCTTTCATTTTTCATATCTTTTTATTTTACCAAGTATTCAGTTATCCATTCAGCTTCATTAATATCTATCTTAATCAGCTAAACCATCCGATCTAGGTTTGTTTCTTTCAATATGAATAGGCAACACTTTTCCATATATAGCTTTTGAATGTTCAGGAGTATTTACTCTCCAAGGATCCAGAACATAAGCT
>Ga0114993_10005348_pt1 | contig 12428 bp, 13 predicted proteins | sample ArcticOcean_MG_C_FD_87042 | JGI IMG/M metagenome (GOLD analysis project Ga0114993, IMG submission 87042) | Marine microbial communities from western Arctic Ocean - ArcticOcean_MG_CB2_150 | ecosystem: Environmental > Aquatic > Marine > Oceanic | place: Arctic Ocean: Canada Basin | collected...
CGAAGCATCCCAATGACCCCGCCGGTGTGGAGGCAATGGGAATGGTGTTGGCGGGCGATGGAAAAAAAGCCGTGGCCGCGTTGCTTACAGGGAAGGACGCGAGACAAGCCGCCGCCGTGGCGCACGCTTTGGGAAACAGCAACAACCAAAAAGTCATCCCGCTTCTCGCGCCTTTGGTGGTGGATGCCGCGATCCACGCGAACGTGCGCAAGGAGGCGGTGAAAGGTTTGGCGAATTTTGAGGCGGGTGCGAAGCAATTGCTGACGCTGGCGAAGACGGGGAAGCTGCCGCAAAATACAAAGTTTACAGCCAGCCTCGCGCTGAGCACCGCGCGTTGGCCATACATCAAGGCGGAGGCGGCGAAGGTGTTGCCGCCATCCTTCGGTGCGAATGCGAAGCCGTTGCCGCCGGTGGCGGAACTGGCCAAACGCAAAGGGAATATTGCAAATGGCGCGAAGATTTTTTTGCGCGAAGCGGTGCAGTGCGCGCGTTGTCACAAAGTGGGCGATGCGGGAATCGAAGTGGGGCCGGCGTTGACGGAGATTGGTGATAAACTGCCGAAGACAGAATTGTACGCGGCCATCCTCGATCCGAGTGCGGGGATTTCGTTTGGGTACGAGGCGTGGCTGGTGTTAATGAAAGACGGCAACGCCGCCTTCGGCATCATCGAAAGCGAAACGGACGATGAGATTTACGTAAAAGGCCCCACCGGCGCGGTGACGAAACACTCGAAAGCAAACATCAAAAGCCGCACACAACAGCCGGTTTCGCTAATGCCGCCGGGATTGCATTTGACGTTGAAGGAGGCGGAGTTGGTGGACTTGATTGAGTATCTTTCTTCGTTGAGAAAAAAATGAGACACGGATTTCACGGATTAACAAAGATTAAAAAACCAATCTGTGAAATCCGTGTCCCAATCCGGCGAATATCCCGCCCAGTTTTTCGTCTGACAAGGCCGAAACACAAAATTATGAAACAAATCCTAAGCATCATTCTGATCGGCTTGGCGCTGCCCGCGCTGGCTGGAGATTCCGAGGAGAAATTGCGCAAGCAACTCGACGGTATCAGTAAACAAATCAAAGCCCTCCACGCGACCCATAAGGAGCTGTCCGAAAAACGGTCGGAGGTTATGAAAAAACTGCACGCCATACACATCGAAACAAAGGCGAAGCAGGCAGCGGAATTCAAAAAACGGATAGAGGCCAAGCGCAAAGAACGCGGCATCAAAAAACCTTCCGCTGAGATCGCCCACAAAAAAGCGGAATGGGCCGAAAGAATAGCCGCTAAGAAAAAGGCTGAGGTGGCCAAGAAAAAGCCGGTTCGGCCGTCGAAAAGAGACTCCAAAAAACCATCAGCCAAGCCCTTGAAAAGAACGCCCAAAAAGCCAACGGCCAAGCCTTCCAGCGACATTACCAAGAAAGCTGCGGCATCCCGTGCGAAATTTCTCAAGCGCTTTTACGCTAATTGCGATGGCAAGGTAACCAAGGACAAAGCCAAAGCCGTCCTCACTGCCGAAGCCAAGAAACGCGACCGCGACCGGAAAAAGAAATAATCTTTTCCCCCACCAAATTTGGCAGAAATCAATACGGGCTCGGGCCCGTATTTTTTTTGATAATTAAGCCGGCAATTCCATCACGTGCACGGGCGAGTAGTTTCCGATGTAATTGCCTTCCTTGTCGAGGCGGCGACCGTTGCCGTTGCTGCCTCGGTTGGTGCTGGTGAGGAGGAAGCGGCGATTGTCCGGGTGCAATGCGAGGGCGTGGATGTTGGCGATTTTGGTGTTGGAATAAAACGATTCCTTCTCGCCGGGGCGAACGAAAAACGTCGTGCCTCGACCCGTCACGCCGCTGGTGCCGCAAAGAAGATAGCCGTCGGGATGCTCGGCGACGTCGGTGATGAAGGCGTCATTCTCCACGCCGAATTGGTAGCGGTGTTTTGATTTTCCGGTGGCGTAATTGAGCCAGTCGAGCGTGGGAATGCCCTGCATGGTTCCCCCATCGGTGGGCGCGCAGCCGACGGCGAGGAGCGTTTTTCCGCCGTCAAGAAACACCAACCGCGTCAGACCGCACACGTCCTGAATGCGCGCAAGCTTGTAAAATCCTTCCAGTGTGAATTCGCGTTCGATTTTTTTCGCGGCAAAATCCCACACGCGCACCACGCCTTTCACATCGCCAAAAACCACGCGTTTGCCGTCAGGCTGAATGGCCACAGCGAAAACTTCTTCCGCGCCTTTCCATTCCGCAACGCGTTTGCCGGAGTGACTCCATACCCGCACAGCGCCGTCACAGCCAACGGTGACAAGGTGATTTCTATTCACGGCAAGCTGCCGCAGCCAGCCGTCGTGGGCATTCTTGATGTTCCAGTGTTCTTTGGGGTTTTCACCCTCGTAATCGGTGCAACGCAGTTGACCCCAGCTGTCACCGGTGAAAATTTGTTTGGCTTTCGGGTGAAATCCCAACGTGCCGACCCACGCGTGGTGGCCGTTCATCGCGGACAAAGGTTGCCACTCTATTTTCTTTTCGGTGACCGTTTTTTCGCCGTCCTTCGTTTTTTCTTTTTTTTCCATCACCACCTCGGCTTCGTACCAGCGGTGGACGTTGCCATCCATGCCGCCAGCGATGAGGTGGGTGCCGTCGGGACTGAAGCGCGTGCAAAGCAGTTGTCGCTCGGCCTTCAGTTCCTGCAGCTGCTTCGGCTCAAGTTGTTTTTTCGCGTCGGCCATTAGGCGATAGCTCCCGGGATGACGCCCATGTCGTCGTGGGCAATGGGCAGCGGTTGGCCGCCGTTGTCGAATTCGATGTCGTGCGAGTTGATGCCAAGCGCGTGGAACCACGTGTGAAAAAGATGGCCGATGTCCCACGCGTCGCCTTTTACGAAGGTGCCCTTGGCGTTGGTCTCGCCGAGCACCACGCCACGGTTGAGTCCGCAGCCGGTCATGGCGATGGACCACGCCTCGGGCCAATGATCGCGCCCGGCGTGGCCGTTGATGCGCGGGGTGCGGCCGAACTCGCTCATGGCGATGACGAGCGTGTGGTCGAGTCGGCCGGTCGCCTCAAGATCCTCAAGCACGGCGGCTAAGGCCTGATCGAACCTGCCGACGAGCGAGGTGCTGCCGTTAAAATTATCACCGTGTGTGTCCCAGCCGTAGCTGTTCACCTTCACGAACCGACAACCGGCCTCGAGAAGTTTGCGACCAATAAGCATGTGCTCGCCGAGCAAGTGCTCGCCGTAGCGCTCCTTTTCCTTGCGCGGATATTTGGTGGTATCAAAAATATCGCTGCGCGCAAGCAGCGCATCAGCGGAGTCGAACACAAACGAATTAGCCTCGGTGTTTGCCTTGCGGCGCGGCTTGGCGTAGTTGAGATTCAACGCGCGGCGCAGCTCATTGCGGGCAGCGTCCTGCTCGACTGAAAGTGATTTGGGCCGGATAAAATTCGGCGGCGGCTGTCCATCGCCAAACGCCAGCGCGCCATATTTCGGGCCAAGAAAACCGGCGTCCGTGGGCTTGAACCCGCCGCTTCCAGGCTTCACCCAAACGTAAGGCGGCAAGCCGCTGGCAGTCGGCCCCATCAGTTTGGCGATGGCCGAACCGATGTACGGATAAATCACACCGCGATTTTTCGGGTCGCCGCGCTGAATCCGACCCACGCCGCGCGAGTGTGAATTATCCTTTGTGCAAATGCCGCGCACGAGGCAAATCTTGTCCATCTTCTTCGCCATGCGCGGCATCAACTCACTCACGTGCACGCCCGGCAGATTCGTCGGGATGCTGCGGAACGGTCCGCCAAACTGTGTGTTTGGCTTGGGATCCCAACTCTCGAGCTGGCTCATCCCGCCATCAAGCCAAATGAACAGCACCTGCTTTTCCTTTTTCTTGAGCACCTCGCCCGACGCCGGAGAAATCAAACCGCCCAATGCCCCCGCCGCGGCCGCGCCGCCCATGCCCCCCAGCCATTGCCGACGGGACAGCGCGTGCTCAGTTGCGTTGCAGAGTGGGTGGTTCATTTTTTTAACACACAGGGCACAGAGACATAGATCTCCACAGAGAGAAAACTTTTCCATTCCTCTGTGCTCCCTGTGTCTCTGTGGTAAAAACAAAAACCATCATCATTCAGTGGTTCACATAAAACTCCGTGGACGACAACAGCGCCCACACCAAGTCGCCCAGCGCACGGTCGCGATTGGATTGCTTTTTCAAGTATGACTTCACCATCGCGCGCTCGCTAGCGGACGGTGTGCGCGACAGCACGTTCATAAAAACTTCATCAGCAATTTTCTCTGGCTCCTTCAGTTTCGCCAGTCGGTCCACTAAGTTCCCCTCACGCGGCTTCACCAGCCACAACAGCGACTCGTTGTTACGCAGGAACAGGGCGGCCTTGAGCGTAGCGTTCACCGCCAACTCCGGCTCGCGCGGCGCATTGGCGAAGGTGGATTGAAACAGATCCTCAAAATTTTTCAGTGAATGCTCGTCCTCTTCTTCCAGCTTGGCCACTCGTTCCTTTTCGCCGGTGGCGAGCAGCATGCTGAGCAGCAGGGCCTCGGCGGCGATGGGGCGTTCCTTCGCCGCCACGAATAAATGCCGAGGCGCATCACCGCCCTTCGGCAGCACGCTGTTGCGTTGATAAGTTTGCGTGAGCGCAAGTTCGTGGAAGAGCCACTTGAGATCTAACTTATGCGCGACAAGTTCCTGAGCTAATAAGTTGAGCAGTTCCGGATGCGACGGCGGATTTTTTGAATGCGCGAGATCCAGCGGCTCAACGAGACCGCGCCCCATCATCAGAAACCACGCGCGGTTGGCGATGTTGCGGGCGAAAAATGGATTGTCCGGCATGACTATCCGCAAGGCGATTTCGCGAAGCGGACTGAACGCCGGAACGCCAGTGATTTTCTTTTTGCGATCCGCTTTCACCACCCATTCCTTGCCTTTTTCAAAAACTGGAATTGCAATCTCCTCGCCGAAAGGCACTCGCGGGCCGGTCGCCTTTTTTGTCTCACTAAACACCGAGCCGAACTCCATCTTCCTTTTCAGCAAACCCTCCGACGCCCAGGCCACCCGAATGGTTTCGTTGGTGCGCTGTAAACGGACATTCGATAACGCCGAGTACAGCCCTTGGAAATCCACCTGCTTGTAATCCTTTACCGTCAGATGCCGGTGGCACTGCGCGCATTGGAGGTCCACGCCCATGAACATCCGCCCCACATCGCGCGTGAGTCCAGGATAGTCGGTTGGGTTCTGCCCATATTTCTCCAGCCGTTTGGTGAGGAAAAAACCGGCGCCGCGTTTTGCCTCATTCAAAAAATCCGGCGCAACCATTTCGCGGACCATCACGTCCCACGGTTTGTTTTTGGCAAACGAGTTGGCCAGCCACTTGCGCCATTCTTCATCCTCACCGCGCCGCTCCATCAGCATCACGTGAAACCGCTCCGCCATAGTCTCCGCCCAAAGCGGCCCAGCGAAAAGTTGGTCAATCAGTTTCGCGCTCTTGGTTTTGGATTTGTCCGAAAAATATTTCCGCGCGACCTTAGCCGTGGGAATTCGCCCGGTGAAATCCAAATAAACCCGCCGCAAAAACTCTGCATCACTTGCCGTCCCAGCCAGCGGCTGTTTCCCGGCCTTTGCCGCGATCAACTTGTCCACCCGCAAATGCAAAGCCTCGCCAGCGCCAACTTGCAGAGCACCGAGACACAAACCGATAATCATCGCGTGGCGCATTTATTTTTGACGTGGCAATCCGTCGACTGCTTCAACTCGCTCCATGGATAATTAGCTGACTATTTCTTCCCGGCATCCTCCAATTTCGCGAGAAACTTCTTTGGGTCTTTATCAAAATACTTTAGGCAACCGTCGCATCATAATTTTACAGTCACCCCCTCATGTTTGTGGACAAACACACCGCCCATACTATCCAAGTCATCACCCGAAACAACGCAGGTCATGATGGAATACCCGTCATTCCCACCCTTGGCACCACTGCTACCATTGCCATCGTGATCATGGCCGTCGTGGTCATGACCATCATGATCATGACCGTGATCATCTCCACATCCCATCAGCAAGCCCGTGGCAATAAGTACAGCAGGAAAAAACTTGGTAATCAGATTATTTTTCATCGGGCGAACCCTACCGGAACTGCTTGAAATGAGCCAGACTTTTAATATGCATCGCGGATTGCATTCTAGTCTGGAATGTGGTTTTTCTGACGCCATGCAACGCATGCTTTTGGCCTTGGTGGTTTTGTTGAATTGGGATGTCTCCGCACAGGAAGCGAGGGGCTTGGATATTTATTGGGTCGACGTCGAGGGTGGCGCGGCGACGCTCATCGTCACGCCAGCCGGGCAGTCGATCCTCATTGATAGCGGCAACCCCGGAACCCGCGATGCGGGCCGCATTCACGCCGTGGCCACGAAACAGGCGGGGCTCAAGAAAATTGATTTCCTCATCACCACCCATTTTCATGGCGACCACTTTGGCGGTGCCGCGCCGCTCAGCCAATTGATGCCCATCGGCATCGTGTACGACAACGGCATCCCCGCACGCAACCCCGACCGCAACCGGCAGGATCCCGCGTTCATTCTCAAAGTGAAACCGTACAAGGAAATGAAAGTGGACGCCCGCGTGGTGGCGAAGCCCGGAATGGTGTTGCCACTGAAACAAATAAACGGCAACGCGAAAGCAAGCCTCACCTTCGTGGTCGCCGCGCGAAAGTTTATTGATGTGCCTCGGCGCGGCGTGAAGAAAAATCCACTCACCGGCACCGTGCCCGCCAAGCCGGAGGATCTTTCCGACAACGCCAACAGCGTCGCTTCACTTTTGGAACTTGGAGGCTTTCGTTTCCTCGATTGCGGCGATCTCACCTGGAACATGGAAGCCAAGCTCGTCACCCCCATCAACCGCATCGGCACCGTGGATGTTTACCAAGTGAACCACCACGGCCTCGCCAGCAGTAACAACCCCTTGCTCATCCAAAGCATCGCACCCACCGTCAGCGTGATGAACAATGGCCACACCAAAGGCTGCACGCCCAGCGCCTTCGCCGCGCTCAAGTCCGCCAAATCCATCAAAGCCATGTATCAAGTCCACCGCAACCTTCGCCCCGACGGCAAACAAAACAACACCGCCAACGAGTTCATCGCCAACCTTTCTGCCCCCGCCGAATGCAAAGCCTTCGCGTTGAAAATGTCCGTCGCCGCCGATGGAAAAAGCTACACGATTTCCAACCCTCGCAATGGTCAAAAGCACACGTTCAAAACCAGCAAACACTGAGCATGCCCGACTACTCACTTGAGAATTTTGAGCGCCCAAAACTACAAGCCCCCAACGGCGAGCAGCGCATCCTCCTCCACTCCTGTTGCGCGCCTTGTTCGGGCGAGGTGATGGATGCCATGGCGGCCAGCGGGATTGAGACGACGATATTCTTTTACAACCCGAATATCCATCCCCGCAGCGAGTACGAGTTGCGCAAGGAGGAAAATATTCGATACGCCGAAAAGCTGGGCATGGGTTTTGTGGATGCGGATTACGACACGGATAATTGGTTCGAGCGCGTGCGTGGGCTGGAACAGGAGCCTGAGCGTGGCGCGCGTTGCACAGTGTGTTTCGATATGCGTTTTGAACGCACCGCGCTCTACGCCGCCGAGCATGGGTTCAATTTAATCAGCAGCACTCTCGGGATTTCCCGCTGGAAAAACATGGAACAGATCAACGCCAGCGGCACCCGCGCCGCCGCGCGCTGGGGCGGAATGAATTACTGGACCTTCAACTGGCGCAAACAAGGAGGTGCCGCCCGCATGATCGAGCTCTCCAAGCGCGAGGAGTTTTATCAGCAGGAATACTGCGGCTGCATCTACAGCCTCCGCGACACCAACGACTGGCGCCAAGAAAACAACCGCGAAAAAATCGAACGCGGCGTGAAGTTTTATGGCAAGGACGAGGTGGGATAATTCAACAACCGATTCTTCCAATATCCCGGCTCACGAGCGCAGTGGGTGATGGTGATGACATGGATAAAGTCCGGCTCGATGGTGTACAACACCGCATAAGGGAAAACGCGAGTCAAACAGCGGCGAACATCTTCTTCGAAAAACGGATGGCGTCCGGGATCCGTCTCGATGACTTGCAGCGCCGCCTCAACACATTCCACGAAACTCAGCCCCAATTTTTCCTGTTGATCCGACAGGTAAACGGCGGCGGCCTCGTATTCCGCCAACGCTTCGTAGTGAAGTTCCAGCCTCACTTCGAAATCACCCGCCGCACTTGTGCCAAAGCCTCATCTTTGGGAATGGTATTAATGTCGCCGTTGCGCACTTCATCGCGCCTACGAATGGCTTCGGCGGCCCAGTTGCCATGGAGCACTTCATCTTCGGAATCCGCGATGCTCTCAATCAGCCTGTCGGCGAGAATCACCTTGTCCGCCGTTGTCAAGGTCGAGGCATCGTCTGCTAGTTGGTCAACGGTTTTCATAGTAATTCAGTTCTCATCCAATTAGGGTTGGTCGCGCTCGAGCCAAAACGAAGGTGCGGATGCCGAGCCGCTGAAAAGTCCGAACGAAATAATCATGTAATCGGTGCGTGTCATTCGATTGAAGCGGAGAGCCATAATCAAAATTGATAGGGCGCAGTGAATCCCAACCAAAGTCAGAACACCGCGGAACATAACCCCGCCATTCAGTATCAGAGAGGACATCAACAGCGCGACGAAATAGATTCCGATCGCGTTTTTAATCGCCTCGAATGCCATTTTGTTGCGCTGTTTCCGTAATTGCATAGGCGTAATTTAGCATATTTTGACCGACTTGCAAGTCAGAGCAGCAACGCCCCCACCGGCACGGCGTCTTCGTGCAGTTCGGTAAGTTTGATTTGCGGGCCGTTGCCATAAATTTCCATTAAAAATTCCGGTAGCGTGTCAGCAATGCCTTGGCGGAGGGGTTCGCCAATGAGCGCGAGGCCTCCGCCGAGGGTGATGGTTTGCGGATGAAACAAATGAGTGACGTGCGAGAGCGCAAAGGCAAGGTCGCGGGTGAGAGTGTTTAGAATAGTTTGCGCAACCGAATCATTTTGCGAGAGGGAGACGGCGAGGTATTTAGCTTCGCCGCCAGTTTCGGTTTCGACGAGTTGGGCAAGGTAGGATTCGGGCGCGGCGGCAATGGCTTCGCGGATGGCGCGATCCACCGCCCAGCCGGAGCAACGATCTTCCACGGTGGTGCCATCCGCATCCAATCGCAAGTGCCCCACCTCCACTTCGCCGGGAACAGCGCCGTGATAAATTTTGCCAGCGAGCACCAAGCCGCCACCCACGCCGCTGCCCATGTTTATGTAAAAGGCGGGATTCAATCCCCGCCCCGCTCCGCGCAACGCCTCGGCCAGCGCAGCTGTGTTCGAATCATTTTCGATGACCACCGGAAGGCCAGTGAGTTCGTGTAACCAATCGCGCAACAGGAAACCACTCCAGCCCTCGACTTGATGCGAAACTGCTACGGTGCCTGCCGCAATGTCCACCGGCCCGCCAAAGCCCACGCCGATACGTTCGGGTTTATGAGCGTCAACAAGCGCGGGCAATTCCTCGGCAATGCGTTCGCGGATGACGGGGCCGGCGCCTTCGGGATCCACGCTGAACCGGCAGCGATTAACGATATTGCCCTCCGCATCGCCAACCACAATTTGCTGCTTCGTACCGCCAATCTCAATGCCGATGCGAAGTGGGGTGGTCATTATTAGATGAGTTTCAGTGACTTCTCAGCTTCTTCGCTGAGAGCAGCTTGGCGGGCGGCGTTTTTGGGGTCGATGAGTTTTTCGTCGTAAGAGGGGATCATCGATTTCATTCGCTTGTGGCCGGCTTCGGTTTTTAGTAGATGGCCGAAGCAATCCTGAACGACTTCAAGAATAATGTTTACGGAAACGGAGGCGCCGGGGGAGGCACCGAGTAGGGCGGAAAGGGTCTTGTCTTGGTCGGATAAAACCTCGGTGCCGAAGTGGACGATGCCGGCGTCGCCGTCTTCTTTTTTGATGGCTTGCACGCGGATGCCGGCGTCGATGAGTTCCCAGTCTTCGGCTTTGGCGTCGGGGAAAAAATTCTGCAGTTCCTTCATGCGCGTGGTCATGCTTTGGGTGCCTTGCTGCATCAGATAAGTCACGAGCGGGATATTGCCTAGGCCCACCTTGATGAGTGAGGCGATGTTGTCCAGCCGGATGGAGCCGGGCAAATCCATAAAGCTGCCGCCTTCGTGCAAAAACTTGGTGGTCCACGCGGCGTACGGGCCGAAGAGCAGTGCTTTTTTGCCGTCGATAATCCGAGTGTCCAGATGCGGCACGGCCATCGTCGGCGCGGCCCCCGGCGACATCCCGTATACCTTGGCCTCGTGCTGCTTCACCAACTCCGGTTTGTGGCTCACCAACCATTGGCCGCCGATGGGGAATCCGCCGAAGCCTTTGCTCTCGGCAATGCCGGATTTTTGCAGCAACGGCAGGCTGCCGCCGCCCGCGCCGATGAAAACAAACTTTGTGTGATTGCTAAACTTGCGGCCGGATTCTAAATCCTTCACCTCCACCGCCCAGCCTTCCGCCGTGCGCGTGAGGTCGGTGACGCGATGCCGCAGCGCATAGCCGCACCCGTCCTGTTTGCCCAACCACTGCACGAGCATTTCAGATAACGCGCCGAAGTTTACATCCGTGCCGCGGTCCATCTTGGTGGCGGCGATGGGCGTGTCATCGCGACCGGAGAGCAGCAGCGGCGCCCAATCGCGGATGGTCTCGCGATCGTCGGTGTATTCCATGCTGCTGAAAAAATGATGCGCGCTCATTCCCGCGTGACGCGATTTCAGAAAATCCACCTGCTCCTGCCCGTACACAAACGCGATGTGCGGCAGGGCGTTCACGAATTTTTTGGGGTCGTCAATCATCCCGTTGCGCACCGCGTACCCCCAGAGATATTTCGAGTGCTCGAACTGCTCAAAAATCTCGATCGCCTTGCTCACATCCACCTCACCATCCGCGCCGCGATCGGGCGTGTAGCTCAGCTCGCAAATCCCCGCGTGGCCGGTGCCGGCATTGTGCCAGCCGTTCGAGCTTTCCTGCGCCAATTCCTCCGTCACTTCATAAAGCTGAATCTTCAAGTCCGGCTGCAGGTTTTTCAACAACGCACCCAGCGTGGCACTCATCACACCACTGCCAATCAACACCACATCCGGATTTTCAATATGTTGCGAGCTACTCATAAATGGCCCGCGACGATGCGCAAAATTGCCCCACAAGCCAAGCAAACGGTGAATTGATTTTTGCGCGCAGCGGCGTATACTCGATGCAGATGCTGACGCGACTCACATTGCTCGTTTTAACCACGGCACTTTTATCTGGCTGCACAGCCGTTTCCACGGGCATTCAGTATGTAATTATTCGCCCGTTCATCAACAACCCCAAGCCCCTCCACCACGCCGCCCAAACCGGTGACGCCGAAGCCACCCAAAGACTCATATCCAACGGCGCGAACGTAAACGCAACGGCTTACGGCCCTGCGTGGACGCCTCTACACTTGGCCGCGCGCGATGGGCATCTCACGGTGGTCAAACTACTGGTGGCCAATGGTGCGAAGGTGAACCCAAAAGATCGCGCAGGCGATCGGCCGCTCGACCTTGCGGCGGATCACCCCTTGATTGCTGATTTTCTGCGCCAACACGGCAGCATCACAAAAACTGAATCTGACAAGCTGAAATGACACGACTGATATCTTTGATTTTTTTGACGACTTTTCCGCTTGCTGCCGCTGAATTCCCGGCGGCGGACTTGGAATTTTTTGAAAATAAAATCCGGCCGTTGCTCGCCGAGCATTGCTACAAATGTCACAGCGCGAAGTCCAAAAAACTGAAGGCGGACCTCCGGTTGGATCATCGCGCGGGAGTCATAAAAGGCGGCGACACCGGCGCGGCCATCGTCACCGGCAAGCCGGAGCGAAGCCTCCTCATCGAGGCCATCGGCTATGACAACGTGGATTTGGAAATGCCGCCGAGCAGCAAGCTGACCGCCGCGCAAATCGCCGACCTTACCGAATGGGTAAAACGCGGCGCGCCGTGGCCCAAGGAATCCGTGGCCGACGGAACCCAAAAAAAATTCAACCTCGCCGAACGCAAAGCCAAACATTGGGCGTGGCAGTCGGTGAAAAAGCAGACGCCGCCCAAGGTGAAGCAAACCGATTGGCCCGCTTCGCCGATTGACCATTTCATTCTCTCAAAACTTGAGACGACGAAACTCAAGCCCGCGCCCATCGCCTCAAACCGCACGTTCCTCCGGCGCGCGTATTTTGACCTCACCGGACTGCCGCCCACACCGCAAGCCATCGCGGCCTTCGATCAAGCCGCAGACGACAATCGGCAATCCGCAATCGAAAATCTCATCGATGAGCTGCTCGCCTCGCCGCATTTTGGCGAACGTTGGGGGCG
>Ga0114993_10005349_pt1 | contig 12427 bp, 11 predicted proteins | sample ArcticOcean_MG_C_FD_87042 | JGI IMG/M metagenome (GOLD analysis project Ga0114993, IMG submission 87042) | Marine microbial communities from western Arctic Ocean - ArcticOcean_MG_CB2_150 | ecosystem: Environmental > Aquatic > Marine > Oceanic | place: Arctic Ocean: Canada Basin | collected...
AAACGATTGGCCTTGATCGTATGGGCGGTACATCAGCCCCTCCATGGTCCGGTTGGTTGTCCAGGATAGGGACTCTCGGAGCACATGCCAACCCTTTCTCAACAACCACGGGAGCCACTGTCAGAAACCTTCGAGATCTCGACTAATTGCTCACGCTCCTAGAAGGCACTTGTGGCATGCACCAGCACAAGAATGGTTCTTACAGTCCATGCCGAGTTCCAATGCTTTGCTCAGGATCTCGGGCATAGCGCGTTCAATCGCCCGAGCGTAGCCAGCACCTCCTGGGACATCGTCGTGAAGGTAGACCTCTCCGTGCAGATCTGTACCACGACGCACCGGGCGAACGCCAACGCGTAGTTCGGCCGGATCGATCTGGAGAACGACCGAGGCTGCATTGGCCAGAAGAGTTCCAAACGAGTTCCAGATTGCGGAGCCATGGGGTTGTCCATAGGGAGCATCGAGTGTATCGCCCAATTCGGTTCCGAGTAGAAGAACTTCAGAGTGATATCGGTGGCCCATCACCAACATATTGGTGAAATCTGTGCGGTTAGGGCATTCGCTTCCCACGCGCGGGCCGCGGTTGGGACCTCTGTTCGGAGGGATATTTACTGGATACCTGTGCGGCCCTGCTGTTTCTGGATCAAGACATCTTCCGCACGTTTGGCAAATGAGAAACCCGGGCCTGTCAGGATTCGGACCTTTGTTGACCACCATTAACTCCCCGACGTTAACGTGAGTAAAGATTCTTGGCGACGCCGTTAAAGGCTGGCCACTTTCGAAGGATGTAGCACCAACTAGAAGACGGGCGGGACTCGCGACACCGGCGCCTTCAGTTCCCCCACCCTTAAAGGGTCTACGCCCACCGTCAACCAACGAATGATCCACGGCAAAACCACGAGGACTAATGTACGGATAGGGAGCAATATCCAAGCTCCCGCAAGTGGCACATTCGTCGACATCGGAACCGGGCAGGGCTACCTCCACACCCTTGCAGTTGAGGCACTCGATCAACGTACCGTCTGCTCGGTGATTCGGAGTCGTGTTGTAGGGATCGTAAACTGCTTGGCTCTTGTACACCCACGTACTGGGGTGTTTTCCCATGACAACTTCAGATCCCGGAGCATATTCAGCAAGTGCGATCTTCAGATCTCGCTGCATGGCCCCACTGCTTGAAGTCCAACTACTTCTCGCTCCGTTGCCGGAGTCAGGCAGGGCCAACGAGACAACGTCTACCGGAAATGCGTACTTCGGAAGTAGGCCAGAAGAAATTAGAAATTCCAGTAGTTGAGCGTCTCCTTGCAAACACGCATCGACCTGGGCCGTGATCTCACGTTCTAGCGAGAGCAACCATGGGGATATTTTGGAATGGACTTGTTGAGGCGAGAATGTGATTGCCCGTGTCTCCAAGTCGTCCTGATGCAACTCGATGAATTCTCGCAGTCTGCTCGCCACGCCCTTTTCCAAATATTCGTTGACAGTGCCCCATGTAGCAAAAAGTGAGGTTTTTCCCAACCCCGTTGCCGCGCTGTGAAAGAAATCTTGAAGCACCATGGCTCGGACGTGTCTTTGAGTAATAACCGGATTATCGATATACAACTCTGGGATTCTTGGAGGTGAACTAACGATCTCTGGCGGGCGATCAAAGTAATACTGGTCGTGGCTCTTGTCTTGAGCGAAAGTGAGGACGGTGGCTAGTGCATTGGCACGGCGACCCGCTCTACCGGCCCGTTGTTGGTAGTTGGCAACGGTCGGTGGTACGTTACGCAGACCAACCTCAAGCAGACTACCGATGTCGATACCCATCTCCATTGTTGTTGTAACGGACAAAATGTCTACTCTTTTGTCAGCTGGGGACTCGTGCTCGCGAAAAAAACCTTGGAACCATCGCTCTAGCCGCCTGGCATCCTCGCCACCAATCTGACCAGAGTGTTCATGCGCAAGCAGCGGATAGGGGTCATCGAACCGCTGGTTTGATAATGAATACTCCGCTGAATCGCGGTAGAAGTTAGTGATGTCTTCGGGCCGGATCTGCTCTGTAGCTTTGCCACAGCGAAGGCAGACTTCCAGCAACGCTTCACTCATTATGTACGCACAAGCTCTGCACCGGGCGACGGTGGTACCAGTGGGCGCGAGGTCAAAGGAGTCTAGCCGGATACCGAAAGGGGGCCGGTCGCCGATTGGACCGCCAGCAACCTGCAATATTTGTAGTCCTTTCAGCGCCGTCCAAAGCTCCCCCTAAAGCTTCTTTAGCCAGTTCAATACCGCAGCCTCAGAATGCATCCGTCCAACTCCGACCAACGCCATACCAACTGAGCGTACGTATCGTCCCAGCTTACGATATTGGGAGAGGTTGAATGGAACAACATGGCCTTCTTTTCTTGCTCCTCGAACCATCACATTTGGTCCGTCGTATTCCCACTGATCTTGTTGCCAATCCCAAGGTTGCTGTGGCGTTGGAGGCAGCAAGACGTTCTCAGTTGCAATAAGCCGAGCCACAGATCGCAAAAACAGCGTTGATTCCGTTGTGCTTAAAGGCGCAAATGAGCCACTGAGCGGTTCAGGGAGGTGGATCCGCCAACTGGCAAGACCCAAGTGCTCCAGAGAGAACTGTTCCTCAGATATTTCGCGGAACAAATCAACGGCGAACGACTGGTTGAGTTGTGTCAAGACCGTCTGGTCGCCCTTAGAGTACCGCTCGAACAAGTCAGGGTATCTGTCAGTATCAGGATTGATCTTTCGTTCGAGCTGCAGTGTGGTCACACGCTGCCTCAGCAATCCAAAAGACACCGGCCGGTCAGGGACAACGAAGCCTAGGCCCTTACACTTCGTGCATGACTCCTGGGTGTCAACACCGACCTGGCCGATCACAAAGGACTCCACCGCTCTCTCGACCGCACCCAAACCTGACCTTGCACCCCCATAACGGCTCATGATCGACTTCAGGTTGCGACAGATCCAAAACGCTCACTTTTCGCTCCTTAAATACCCCTGAATCCGTGAATCCGTAAGGACGGATTGTCCCCGCAGGCCCATGGTACAGGCGTATACTCCGTGATATCGGCGCACAGCGCCGTTCACCCCGGAGGTGAGTATGCGCTTCCAGATTGTTCAAGGCGACGAGTCATTGACCAGCCACTCTGGCTTAGCGTTGGTGGGCTCCACCCTGGAACGGACCGCGATACGCGAGCGTTGTCAGGAGATCAAACTTCCCGGCCACCCAGTTCCCTTTGTCCGCAATGCTGACGTAGTCACTGCAATGATCGGGCTTCTCTGCCTCGGCAAACCAGAATTCGACGCCATCGAACCCTTCTTCACCCGTGCTCTGGACCTGGACGCCGTGCTCTCCAGCCCGACTCTGCGCCAGCGGCTTGGTCAGTTGGCCGGCGAGGTGGACGATCTGCTGCGGGAGGTGTTCGAACACGGCACCAAGCCATTGGCCCCTCTTGAGGCCATGGAGCGACCTCAGCACGGTCCTCCGTAAGATTTCTATTTCCAGTGGAAACCAACGAGAAGATAAGGCGACGCTGTCAATGGCGGTCCCGGTGGTTTCGAAGATCCAAAACCCAATCGTTGAGGCGTGTGATGTCTGCCTCAACAACCTGCGGGTCCGGGACATCGGTGTGCAGGACCCCCACCTCATCGTGTACGAAGTCAGAGCAACGGCTGATCTCGCGAGTCACGGTTCCGATATCCGATTCGTCAATATCGAGTGTAATGTGCCAAGACCGCCATCCTGTTGAATGGCGTCGGGTCGATTGCCGGGAACGCGCGAGGGAACCGATAGTCGGAATGAAGCTCTTTCAATAGCTTTAAGCCGCGTCCGTACCGAAATAGGCGACCAACGAATCCAAGTACACCATCATTAAACGAGTGTTGGACGACCGATTGGGGTGCGTAGGCTAGCGACCCGAGATGTCGGAGGCGAAGGGCGATGTCGACTTAGGTGGTTCAAGCATAGTGTGGCATGCAGGCTCGTACCTTTCGGCGTTGCTCATGGCAGGCTTCGACAAGCTATCAAGTAACTGCTTTAGTCAACCTTGATTTGTGGGCAGCGCCCTCACCCTCACCTCAATCCTCTCCCTCAAGGGAGAGGAGGAAGAGCATCGCCCCTACCCCGTCATGACTTCTTCGAGGGCCGCGTAGTTCATGTGGCAGAGGTGGGCGTAGAGGCCGTCGCGGTCGAGGAGTTCGTCGTGGGTGCCTTCTTCGATTAGCTCGCCCAGGTTGAGGACGACGATCTTGTCGGCGCCGCGAATGGTCGAGAGGCGGTGCGCGATGACAATGGCCGTGCGGCCCTTGAGCAGGGTTTGCAGGGCCGCCTGGATTTGCGCCTCGGTGTGGCTGTCGATGTTGGCCGTCGCCTCGTCGAGGATGAGTATCTTGGGGTCGGCGACGATGGCGCGAGCGAAGCTGATAAGCTGCCGCTGGCCGACGCTGAGGTTCACGCCGCGCTCCTCGAGGTAGGTGTCGTAACCGTTCTCCAGCTTCTCGATGAAGCCGTGAGCGCCGACGGCCTCAGCAGCTTCGATCATGTGCGTGTCCGACACGTCACCGTGGTTGTACTTGATGTTCTCGCGCACGGAACCTGAGAACAGGAACGGCTCCTGTAGCACCATGCTCATCTGGCTGGCGAGGGATGTTCGGGTTACGTCACGCACGTCGTGGCCGTCCACCAGGACCGCGCCGCGTCCTCGCTCCACGTCGTAGAAGCGCGCGATGAGGGACACGAGAGTCGTCTTGCCCGCGCCGGTCGGCCCGACGATTGCGACAGCCTGTCCTGGCTCGATGCGAAGGTTGAGGTTCTTCGTCACGTCCTCGCCCGGCTTGTAGGCAAAGCTAACGTCCCGCAACTCGACTGCGCCCTTGATCGGCGGCAACTCTATGGCACCCGGCGCGTCGACCATGTCCGGCTCCACGTCCAGCGTCTCGAAGATGCGGGTGCCGGAGGCCATGGCGCGCTGAAGCTGCGTGTACTGCATCGTCAGGTTGCGGATCGGGTCGAAGAAGCGCTGAATGTACATGATGAATGCGATCAGCAGGCCGATCTCAATGGCGCTGTTGGTCACCATGCTCGCGCCGAAGTAGAGCACCAGGCCGATGGACGCGGCGGGCAGAAAGTCGACCATGGGCAGCACGGCCGCCGACAACTTTCCCGCACTCAAGAAGGAGTCGAGGTTGTCGTGATTCTTCGCGTCGAACTGGCGCAGGTTCTCGTCTTGCCGGTTCATCGCCTGCACGACGCGGACGCCGGAGATATTCTCGTTCAGCGACGCGTTGACGACGGATATGGTCGTCCTCGCTCGCACGAAGGATTTTTTCGCGAATGGCTGCCATACCACCATCGTGATTATCAATAATGGCACGACCGCCAATGAGATAAGGCCCAGTTGGACGTTGAGCAGGAGCATGACGATGATGATCCCGCCCAGGCTGAGGAAGTCGCCCAGGGTCATGACGATGGTGCTCATGAACTCTTGTAACTGCCAAACGTCGCCTTGCACGCGGGACATGATGCGGCCGACTTCGGTCTTGTCGAAGAAGCGCAGCGACTGCTTCTGCATGTGGGAGAACATATCGCGGCGAAGCGCCAGGAGCACGCCCTGACCGGCCTTGGTGATCGTTATGTCCTGCACGTAGAGCGCGATCCAGTTGATGACCGCGTTGCCGAAGAACAGACCGACGATTATGAGGAGCCCGCCCTTGTCGTTGTCGGCGATGTACTGGTCGATGCCGAGCTTGACGAGCCACGGCACCGCGACCTGCGTAGCCGCGAAGACGAGCATCGCCGCGATGGCGATTGCCATCAGGCGCTTCTCCGGGAGGATGTACGGCAGCATCCGCTGGATGACTTTGGGGTCGACGGCGTGCCCGAAGACTTCCTCTTGCAGTCCCTCCACAGACGTGCCCTGCGGACGGCCCATACTACCCATCATGATGCGGCCCTCCCCGCGACGGCCGGCGGAGGCACGTCGAACTCCATCATGACGTCTTCTTGTGGACGAAGCTGAAGGTCGTATATTTCGCGATACATGCCGCCTCGCTTCAAAAGCTCCTGGTGGTTGCCTTGCTCGACGATGCGCCCGTCCGTGAGCACGATGATTGTATCGGCCTTGTGAACGGTGCTGAGGCGATGGGCGATGATAAAGGTCGTGCGACCCTCCATCACCCGCTCCATGGCCTCGCGTATCTCACTCTCGGTGCGGGCGTCGACGCTCGACGTGGAGTCGTCCAGCACGAGGATCGGCGGGTCGAGCAGGACGGCGCGCGCGATGGAAAGCCGCTGCCGCTGACCGCCGGAGAGCGTCACGCCGCGCTCGCCCAGCACTGTCTCGTAGCCCTCAGGCAGACTCTCGATGTGCTCGTGAAGCCTGGCTACCTTAGCCGCCTCAATAATGGACTCACGGCTCGCATCTGGTTTGCCGTAGGCGATGTTGCCGGCGATAGTGTCGGTGAACAGAAAAACGTCTTGCTGGACGATGCCGATGTTCCTGCGCAGCGACGCCAGGGTCATGTCGCGTACGTCGGTGCCGTCGATGGTGAGCGCACCATCCGTCACGTCGTAGAAGCGCGGGATCAGGTTGGCTATGGTGCTCTTGCCGCTGCCGGGCGGGCCGAGCAGCGCGATGATGCGTCCTGCCGGCACGTCCAGATCGAGGTCTCGCAACACCCGCGACTCGTGCCGGTACTCGAAGTGTACGTGCTCAAAGCGAACATGGCCCGTCGCGCGCGGCATCTCGATGGCGTCGGCACGTTCTGCAACGGGCGACTCGGCGTCGAGCACCTCGAAGAGCCGCGTCCCGGCGGACATCGCTCGCGCGAGGTTGTTGACGATGAAGCCTACCATGCGGAAGGGCTGAGCCAGTATTTGCAGGTAAAAAATAAACTGAGCAAGTTCACCTGGCGTCAACTGGCCGTCGATCACACGGATGCCGCCGAACAGAAGGACGATGCCGAGCGTCATCAGGAACACAAACAGGACGAAGGACGAGTTCAGCGCGCTCAGTTTCATCGCCCTGTACATATCGTCGGCGACTGCCTGGTTATGCACCCTGAATTTTTCTTCCTCATAGTCCGTCGAGGCGAAAGCCTTCACGACCCGCGCGCCGGTGAGGTTCTCCTGGAGCACGGTGTTCAGAACAGCGAACTTCTTCTGGACTTCGAGCCAGGCGTCGCGCATTCGCAGACGCACGACGCTGGCGACAGTCATCGCGAAGGGCATGAGAGCAAGGCTAATGAGGCCAAGCTGCCAGTTGAGCCGAATCATCAGGATGGAGACGACGACCAGGAGCCCGATAAAATAGGGCGTTCTGACGACGACCAGGTTCACAAACATCCGAATCGCCTCAACGTCCGTGATGGCCTTGGACATGAGGTTGCCGGTGTGCTCCCTGTCATGGAAGCCGAAGCCGAGGTGCTGCACGTGATCGTAGAAACTGTTACGCAGATCGTATACGACGTGCTGGCCGAGCGACTCGCCCATATAGGTCTGGCCGAAGGAGAATACGCCTCGAACCGCGCCGAGGACGAGTATCAGAAGACTTGTACCGAGAATGGCGGAGTTGGAGACCTCCCCTGTCTCGATCATGAGCGCGATCTGATCGATCGCTTCGCCGAAGAGGCTGGGGAGCAGCACATAGGCGGCGGTACCACCTACGATAAATAGGTAGGCGGCGGCCAGGCGCCGTTTGTGGTTCAAGTTGAACCGGAGGATTCGTAAGAAGACTTGCATCTAGCCGGGCTTGCGCCGCCTCGGTAGGCTCCTCCAGGATCACAAAGTTCGGGGAAAGCGGCAAAGAAAAAGCGGGCACCGGGCCCGCTCAACGTCAACGCGCTTTTAGTGAGTATACGCCGTTCCCAGCCAGATTCAAGTCCCGCAGAGGTGTCTTTCGGGAATTCTTGTTCAGTGGTTGGGGTGAATTGAATCGGTGAAGGCGTAGGGTTTCCTTCCTGGGAAGGATGCCGACCCCACAATGTGCTATCGGTGCGATTCCAGGCGGTTAGGCCGGTTGGTCGTGCTTGCGAACCACCTCGTTTAGAAAATCGCCTGGAGTTAACATTTGTACCGATAGGTTGGCGGACTGCACAAGGTCAGTCAGCAGATGCTGCTTGTTGAGCGTCAAGAGGCACTTGGCCTGGCACGCTAGCGCCGCAGCGAGAACGTGGGCGTCCTTCTCAGTCGTTAACGGTACACAGCGTTCCAGTAGCTCCTGGCTAGGCGGCGGAACCATCACCGGATCAAGTCCAGCGAGCTGGCGGTACAGGCGCAGCAACTCGGTCTCTCCAAATTTCTCCGCGACATTGCGGCGTGCCTCCAGAAGCACGGCCGTGGACAACGCCGCGCGGTACGCTGTTCCCTGGCAAACTTCGAGGCAGACCGCCGACCCGCCTGACGGCGAGCGCGATGCCGCCACGAGAACGCTTGCATCCAGGAAGACTAGCCCCGAGGCCGGATTCACCTACAATGCACCGCGACTCAGCAGGTCGCGAACCTTGTCGGCCACACTGGGCTCTAATTTGTCCTCTTCGAGGAAGCGGGTGATTTCTTCATCCGTGTAACGTCGAAGTTGGGCCTGATCGACAACTGGGGTGATTTCGAGGTGATCGTCGACAAGGGAAACGTTAAGCAGCGTCTCCGAGTCGATTCCCAACGCGCGCCGGAACTCGATGGGTATGGTGATCTGCCCTTTGGCGAGAGGCTTAACGGTCTTACGTGTGGCATTAGAGATAGTCATTCTATAATTCCATATATCGGATATTTGGTATTTCTGTATATATTGTAGCTCATCTTGTCGGTCCGCCACCTACCTCTTGTTTGCCATCAAGCCGCTCAGGCCAGTTCGCTTCAACCCAGGGGAGCGATCACGTGCCAGTGCATATGGGGCGTGACGCCGGGCGACGCGGCGTTCGCGCGAACGTAAAAGCCCCGTTCATCGACCCCCGTTGACGCCACGATGTGCTGGACCGCCTTGAGCATCGACGTGAGCAGGTCGCCGTCCAGAGCCTTCGGATCGAGCAAGCCCGTCACGTGCTCCTTCGAGATCACGACGACATGGACCTCTGAGACCGGATGTGGATGGTGAAACGCGAGCACCCGCTCATCCTCGTAGATTTTTTGTATATCGAGCTTCCCAGACAGAACGTCGTCGCAATACCAGTCGGGACGTGCCATTGGGGTGCTTCCTCCGTGGTATGAGTGACTTGACGGGCCTACCATGCCGCGACAACATGTGCGACATTGTCGCATATAACCCAGTTGATAAGCCGCTGTATACACGGTACAGTATAGCATTATGCTGCGACAATACACGCGACAATGTCGCGTGTTCTGGGAGGGAGAACAGGATGCCTCAATGGGATGTCCGTTTCGATCTGAAGGTTGATTTCTCGAACCAAGAACTCGTTAGACTCGCCGCCGAGGCCCACGCCTTTGCTTCTGTGATTCGAGAGATTCCAATACCACCATATCTGCAGCAACGCCTAGATGCCGTTAATATTCTCCGCGCTGTCAGAGGTACGACCGCAATTGAAGGGGCCAACGCGTCAACAGAGGAAATACGGGAGATCATGCAGTCCCCTAGCGAAAAAATTCTCCCACCTTCGAGGGCGAGGGAAGAACAGGAAGTCCGTAACGCTCAGGATGCCATGTACTACGTGGCTACTATCCTAAAGAACGACCCCCTTCATCCACTAACGGAATCGTTGATCTGCGAGCTGCATCGACAGCTAACCCAAGGAATAGACTACGAGAGCAATATACCAGGCAGCTATCGCAGCCATGCTGTACACGCACAGGAATACCGACCGCCAGGAACTGGCGAAGAGGTTAGGGACCTGATGAAGCGGTTTGTCGATTGGGCAAACACTCCACCCGCATCGAATTGGGACCCAATCCTCCGTGCGCTTGCAGCACATTTTTATCTGATCAGCATTCACCCATTCGCCGATGGCAACGGAAGGACGTCGAGGGCCGTTGAGAGCTTCCTGCTATATCAGGGAAAGGTCAATGCTCGCGGATTCTATTCGCTAGCAAACTTCTACTATCAGAACAGGACGGAATACGTACAGCAGTTGGACCACGCCCGATTCACGTCTGGTGGAAACTTGACTCCCTTCATGCTATTTGCCACTAGGGGCTTGGTAGAGGAATTGAAGCATGTCCACAGCGACGTAATTGATGAGGTCAAAGTCATCTCGTTCAGAGACTACGCACGTGAACAATTCCTCACTGAAGGTCTGCTGGGTACCAAGGCGGGAGTTCGAGGGTTTGAACTCTTGATGCGGATAGACAGGGAGCCATTGCCACTAGCAGAGATATACTCCCTGCCGCAGTACAAGAACGTGACCATGCGAACCATCCAAAGAGATCTTAAGTTCCTGGGTGAGAACAATCTCATTGTGATCGAAAATGGAGAATTGAGACTTAACATAGATCTGATGAGTCAGTTCACCGCGATTGAAGAGTTAGAAGCGGCGATAGACGATGCCGAAGTGGATGATGAACTGTTTGAGTAATTCACCCTCAGTACAGCTTGGCGTGATTCACTTTCAGTCCCCAAAAAGAAAGGGAGTCCCTCTCACGAAGGACGCCCATTTAATACTGCCTATTTCGTAAAAACTAGCGCCCCGGCACCATGCCCTGGTCCATCCAGAAGGGCCACGTTGGCGGGCCGTCGTAGTAGAGCGCCTGCATATACAGGCGGCTCATGAGCTCCCAGCGCGCCAACATGATGTAGACCTCTTGCCGCTCTTCGGCGGAGAGACGGGCCATCTGACGCTCGAAACGGCCTCGGACTAGCCGTGAATCGCGCTCGTAGAAGGACACGAGTTCGGCCGTCTCACGCTCTCGTGTCCTTGGCGCGGTCTGCACCGGCTCGACCATAGGGCTAATGGTCGTGACGGTCACGCCGACCAGTTGGGCTGACGAGTTCAAGTGGTACGTTACCTGCACGACCAACTCGTTTGCCTGCTTGAACTGACCCCGGTCGATGAGCGTCCCGATCTCCTCGGTGCGGACGTTTGCCAGGTGCGCCTGCTCCTTGGCCTTTGCGATGTCCGACTTGGGCATCATCAGGGAGAGGTCTTCTTTGAAAGTCTTCACTGCGTAGAGCGGCTCGCCCGGAACGCTGCCCTCCGACGCCTTGCTTGCGCCGAAGGCTGTGCCGCTCACCAGAACAACTGCACCGAGGGATATGGCCGCAGTCCTCACGACCTTGCTGCGCCAATCCGTCAGCCATCCGAAGCGGCTTGTCTTGGGCGCGCGGTCTCTGTCCGCCAACGCGGCGGTAAACTTATAGTACGAGCGCTGCTTGGCCTCGGGCCGGTAGGTGATCGTCTCAGCGACCTGAATCGTGGCCGCCGAGGTTATCAGCAAGGGCTCTAGCTGGGCCCGCTCGCCAGGATAGCTGGCGAGACACTGCTCGACGGTCTCCCCGTCGGCGAGCCGTTCGAGGCATTCGTTTAGTACATCGTCCAAACGTCCACCCATTGTCATACGCCACCTCGCTGTGCCAATACCTGGTCCATCTGTGGGCCAAGGAGCGTTCTGAGTTTCTTTATCGCCGCGTGTTGTAATGCTTTTACTGCGTTTTCCTTCTTCCCCATCGCTTCGGCGGTCTCAGCCACCGATAATCCACCCGCAAACCTCAATGTCAGCACCTCCTGCTGCAATTGTGTCAACCCACCCATGGCGTTATTGACTTCCTTGATCGATATCTTCATGTCGATCTGCTTGTCCATGTACACGTTGTCGGACCCGATCACTCGCATCGCGTCGTCGAGGGAGGTATTCTTCTGCCGTCCCTTCTTGCGGTAGTAGTCGACCACAAGGTTGTGCGCGATACGAAACAGCCATGACGTGAACGGGTATCCCTGCCATTTGAAGGAGTTTATCGACTCCAACATTCGCAAGAAGACCTCTTCCGCTAAATCCTCCGCCTCGACAGAGTCGCCGGTCTTGAACATCACATAGCGATAGATCTTCGCGTAGTATGCCTCGTACAGGCCTGCAAAGGCTTCACTTTCGCCCTGCTGTGCCTGTCGGACCAGTTCCTCTATTACTTCTTTTGGCGGAGCATCGCTACGGGGGGGCATGGTCTGCTTCCTGATTGGGGGAGCTGCCAAGAGCACGTGATTTGCCTCGGTGCGTCGATGCTACAGTATACAACGCCCGTTTTGCCAATCGGGTAGTGTCTTTTGTATAGTGCGGCTATCGACCACTTGACCCGGTCACCCCTTCGATAAACTCAGGGCAGGCTCCGGGCGAGTTGAAGCCTGTCCTGAGCCACGCCGAAGGGGGTGAGTGTAGCTGACCTGCCCCCATTGGTTGTACCACTCGTTATGTTAGTCCGGCAAGTATCGGCATATGTACAGATGGCACGAGCGCCTCTGGTGCCGGTGGCATGTATCCCAGCGAGCTGTGCGGTCTGAT
>Ga0114993_10005350_pt1 | contig 12424 bp, 10 predicted proteins | sample ArcticOcean_MG_C_FD_87042 | JGI IMG/M metagenome (GOLD analysis project Ga0114993, IMG submission 87042) | Marine microbial communities from western Arctic Ocean - ArcticOcean_MG_CB2_150 | ecosystem: Environmental > Aquatic > Marine > Oceanic | place: Arctic Ocean: Canada Basin | collected...
AATTCAGAAGCAGTTTTTATACCTATGCCCGGAACGCCTGGAACATTATCCGAGGCATCTCCAGCTAATGACTGAACATCTATAACTTGATTTGGTTTAACACCAAATTTTTCAATGACTTCTTTTTGTCCTAAAACTTTATTTTTCATTGGATCGTATAATCTGACTTTGTCCGAAACTAATTGCATTAAATCTTTATCTGATGAAATAACTGTAACTTTAGCTCCCGCTTTAATAATTTGTTTTACATAGGTTGCTATCAAATCATCAGCCTCATAATTAAGTAGCTCTACGGATGGTAAATTAAATGCTTTTACAGATTTTCTAATATAATCAAACTGTGGAACCAAATCTTCAGGAGTTGCTGATCTGTTAGCTTTGTATTCTTTATAAATTTCATTTCTAAAATTTTTTCTTGCAGAATCAAATATTACAGCGAAATGTGTTGGTTTATAAATTGTGTCGTCAGAACGTGAATCTTCTAATAGTTTAAATAACATAGAACAAAATCCACTTACTGCTCCCGTTGGAAGTCCGTCGCTTTTTCTGGAAAGGGGAGGCAAAGCATAATACGCTCTAAAAATATATCCCGATCCATCAATAAGATAAAAATGATCAGTTTTTTTTATGAAATTCATAGATTAATATTATCCTATTTTAATTAGTGTTATGGATATATAAAAGCTAAATAATCATGAATAAAAAAAATGCATTAAAAGTAGAAAAATTAACAAAAATTTACTCAAAAAAATCTTCTGGTGAGGTTTTAGCATTAAATAATTTAAACTTAGAAGTGAAAGAGGGTGAAATCTTTGGATTACTTGGGCCTAATGGTGCTGGAAAAACTACTTTTCTAAATATCCTTGCTGGAACTGTAATTAAAAATTCTGGTAATGTTAATGTTTGGGGTTTTGATTTAGATCAGAATCCAAGACAAGTGAGATCGTCTATTGGAATTGTTCCACAAGAAGTAGTCTTAGATCCATTTTTTAGTCCAAGAAAACTTTTAGAGCTTCAAGCTGGATTATATGGAATACCAAAAAAAGAAAGGATCACAGACACAATATTAAAAATGGTTTCTCTTGAAGAGCAAGCAAATTCCTATGCAAGAAGTTTATCGGGTGGCATGAAAAGACGATTGTTAATCGCTAAAGCTATGGTACACAGACCTCCTATTTTAGTTTTAGATGAGCCAACCGCTGGGGTAGATGTTCAGTTGCGTCAAAACTTATGGACTAATGTTAAACAGCTAAATAAACAAGGAGTGACGATAATACTAACTACCCACCTGATGTATGAAGCTGAAGAAATGTGTAATAAAATTGCAATTATAAATAAAGGAAATTTAATTAAATTAGATACAACAAAAAATTTACTGGATAGTATAAAAACAAAAAAAATTATATTTAGAGTAGAAAAAGTAATTAAAGTTGATCCAGAACAAATGAATGGAATAAAATTTTTCTATAATACAAATAATGAAATAACAGTTTCTTATGAGAGAAAAAAACATAAGATTGATGAAATAATAAGCAAGGTTAAAAATGCAGGAATGGAAATTTATGATATATCTACTGATGAAGGTAATTTAGAAGATGTATTTATTGATCTTACAAAAAACTAGATTTTATCGTAACAAAGTAGTATCATATTAAAATGGAAGCAATTAAGAAAATTGAAATAAATAAACTAATAAAGTTAGTATTAATAACAATATGTGGAACTTTGCTACTAACAATTTCATCAAAAATTAAAATTCCTTTTTATCCTGTGCCAATGACTATGCAAACTTTTATAGTTTTGTTTTTAGGAATAACCTTGGGCTCAAAAATAGGTTTGCTAACTGTAAGTTTATATTTGTTTGAGGGAATTTTTGGATTACCTGTTTTTGCTGGAACACCGGAAAAAGGAATCGGGCTAATATATTTTGCTGGACCAACTATGGGATATTTAATAGGTTTTTTAGTTTCAGTTTATTTTGCTGGTTTATTTAAATATGAAAAAAAAATTATAAATAATTTTGCTAAATTATTATTTTCAGTAAGTTTTATTTATTTAGTGGGAATGATTTGGTTGGGTGTTTTAATTGGTTGGGATAAACCTATATTTAAAATGGGAGCGCAGCCTTTTTTACTGGCAGAATTATTCAAAATTTTATTATTACTATTTTTAATGCCTGTCTTGTTAAAGATTAAAAAATTAATGAAAATTATCTAGGGGACCTTTTAGAAAGTATTCTCTGTAGTGTTCTGCGGTGCATTTTTAGTCTTCGCGCTGTCTCTGAAACATTTCTATTGCACAATTCAAAAACTCTATGAATATGTTCCCATTTAACTCTGTCAGCAGACATTGGGTTTTCAGGAGGAATTGCTTTTGATTCTGGCGAAGCTAAAAGAGCACTTTCTACATCATCTGCATCAGCTGGCTTTGGTATGTAATCAATGGCCCCAGCTTTAACTGCGGCTACAGCAGTTGGTATATTTCCATATCCCGTTAACATCACAACTCTACTATCTTGTTTATTTTTTCGAATTGCTTTAACAACTTCTAATCCACTGCCATCATTTAAACGTAAATCAACCACTGCAAAAGCTGGGGGTGAATTCTTTGCCAGATTTATACCCTTATCCACACTTTCGGCTTGCATGACTTGAAATCCTTTTTTTTCCATAGCCCTAGCTAGTCTATCTCTTAATGGATTGTCATCATCCACAATAAGTAGTGATTTATCAGCAAAATCAGTGATTTTTTTAAGGTTTTTCTTTTCTTGTTCTGCTCTCATTATATTTTTTTTTAAAATTATTCTACCAAACATATGGGAGTCTAAAATAATTATTCAATAGGGTAAAATAGGTAAAATTATTGCTTTACATTACTTGTCATTTCTATAAATACGAATCTTAAGAACTTTTTTTATAAATTTTTTTTAATTTTTTGTTTAACAAAAAAGGGGATACATGAAATGCAAAAATTTAATTCGGTTGACCAGCTGGTTAACACTATTCGACCAGTAGACCCAATTTATTGCATAAGACCAAATTCTATAAGATCGGCTTGTAGCTGGTTCAAAAAAAGATTTCCAGGAAATATTCTTTACGCAGTAAAAACTAATCCTACAGAAGAAGTCATTAGGTATATCGGAGAAAGTGGAATAAGTAGATTTGATGTAGCTTCAATTAATGAAATAAAATTAATTAAAAAAATACTTCCCAACGCTCATGCTTACTACATGAATACTGTGAAAAGTCGTGAGCATATACAAGAAGCCTATTTTGATTATAATATTCGTGATTATGCGCTTGATACGAAAGAAGAGCTTCAAAAAATTATTGAAGTAACCAATAATGCCAAAGATTTAACGCTTTATATTAGAGTGTCTATTTCCAATGAGCATGCTGAAATTGATTTATCTAAAAAGTTTGGTGCGCTTGCGGGTGAAGCTTTAGGTTTATTAAGATTGGCCAAAGCCCATGCAAAAAAAGTTGGCTTAAGTTTTCATGTTGGATCACAATGTATGCACCCAATTTCATATGCTAAAGGAATTAGAGAAGTTGGAAATATAATTAAAAAAACAAAAATAATTCCAGATATCATTAATGTTGGTGGAGGATTTCCTTCTATTTATCCAGATTTGCATCCACAACCACTTGAAAATTATATGAGTGAAATAAAAAAAGCTTTTGATAATTTAAAATTAGAAAATAAGCCTGAGCTATTATGTGAGCCTGGTAGAGCTCTTGTTGCGGAAAGTGGTTCCTCAATAGTTAAAGTTGTTCTTAGAAAAAAGCAAAAAATTTATATTAATGATGGAACTTATGGAAGTTTATTTGATGCGGGCGTTTTAAATTTTATTCTTCCTACGAGAATAATACCAAATGGTAGATTAACATCTAAAAAATTAACTCCTTTTAGCTTGTATGGTCCAACGTGTGATAGCGCTGATTTTATGAAAGGCCCTTTCGTTTTACCTAACAACATAAAAGAGGGTGATTATATAGAAATTGGGCAACTTGGTGCTTACTCTTTAACTTTCAGAACTAAGTTTAATGGTTTTTATTCAGATAAAATTTTTGAAGTGAATGATAAACCCATGATGTCTATGTTTGAAAAGGACAGCACTTCTCGTTATCTTGTTGCTTAAATGAATAACCCAAAAAATCCGAAGCTAGGTCATAATAAAAAAACCTTTTTAAAAAAACCCGTTGAACATATTGATATTACATCTTTTGATTCAAGAAAAATTATAGAATCTATGGACAAGATGTCTTTTACTTCTAGAGATACTGCTAAGGCGTCAGGTATATTTAATGAAATGCTATCTGATAAAAATTGCACAACTTTTTTAACTTTGGCGGGATCAACCTCTGCTGCTGGATGTATGAAAATATACTCTGATATGATCAAGTATAATATGATTGATGTAATTGTTGCTACCGGCGCTTCAATTATTGATATGGATTTTTTTGAAGCTTTAGGATTTCGACACTACCAAGGTTCTCAATTTCAGGATGATACACAATTAAGAGAAAATTACATCGATCGAATATATGATACATATATTGATGAGGAGGAACTACAATCATGCGATAAGACTATCTGCGAAATAGCTGATAACTTAGAAGTACGATCTTACACCTCTAGAGAATTTATAAAAGAATTAGGAAAATATTTAAAAACTAACGCAAAGAAAAAAAACTCATTAATTGAAACAGCATACGATAAAAATGTTCCTATTTTCTGTCCAGCCTTTACCGATTCCAGTGCGGGATTTGGCTTGGTAATGCATCAAGAAAAAAACCCAAAAAAATGTATTACTATAGATTCTATAAGAGAGTTTAGAGAATTAACTGAAATAAAAATAAAATCTAAATCTTCAGGCCTGCTAATGATTGGTGGTGGTGTACCTAAAAACTTCGTACAGGACACTGTAGTTTGCGCCGAACTTTTGGGTAAAGAAGTTGATATGCATAAATATGCAGTTCAGATTACAGTTGCAGATACTAGAGATGGCGCCTGCAGTAGTTCTACACTTAAAGAGGCAAGCTCATGGGGGAAAGTTGATGTTTCAAAAGAACAAATGGTTTTTGCTGAAGCAACCAGCGTTCTTCCTCTTATAGCTAGCGACGCTTATCACCGTAAACAGTGGAAAGAAAGAAAACCTAAAAATTTTTCTAAAATATTTGGCTAAAAATTGAAATATCTTTCAAATAAAAAAGGGTTCTTAGGAACGGATAATATAAACAGTAAAAAATGGAATGTTGCGATGATTCCATTTGGTCTTGAAAAAACTGTTAGCTATGGAGGAGGAACTAGCAAAGGCCCAAAAGAAATAATTAAAGCTTCCCATCAAGTTGAATTATTTGATGAGGATTTGAACAGTGAGCCTTATAAAAAAATTGGCATAAAAACCCTAGCACCATTTAAAATAAAAAAAAATATGCTAGATGCTCTTAAACAAATTGAAAATATTAATAAAATTTTATTGGAAGAAAAAAAATTTCCTTTTACTTTGGGTGGAGAACACTCTTTAACTCCTGGAGCTATTAGACCATTCGTTAAAAAATTTGGTAAAATATTTTTACTACACTTTGATGCTCATGCTGACTTAAGAGATAGCTATAATGGAAATAAATTTTCTCATGCATCTGCAATTAGAAGATGTCTTGATAGCCCAAATGTAAATGTAATATCTTTTGGTATAAGAAATATTTCATCGACTGAGATTCCATTTTTAAAAAAAAATAAAAAAAGAATTAAAATTTTTTGGGCAAAAGATAAAGCCAACTGGGATTTGAATAAATTTAAGAAGTTAATTAAAAACAAAAAAGTATACTTAACTTTTGATGTAGACGGTTTAGATTCAAGTGTAATGCCTGCTACCGGAACTCCAGAACCAGGTGGTTTATTTTGGGATGAAACAATTAAGATCATTAAAATAGCTTCACAAAATTCTAATATTGTTGGTGCAGATATAAATGAACTATCTCCAATTAAAGGATTTGATTCTTATAATTTTTTAGTAGCTAAATTAGCCTACAAGATAATATCTTATGCCTTTAGATATAAAAATTTAAATAGAAAGTAAATTTTTCGTTTCCCACTCAATGGTCACCATTGCGCCATTAGTATTTTTACATTTTCCAAAGTAAACATTAGCTCGCATTCTCTCTAGTAGCGTTTTTCCAATAAAAGTTCCTAAGCCTAACCCAGATTTAGAATCTATTTTTTTATCTTTACTATGAATATATGGTTCACCCAAAAAATTTTTTATATCTTCGGGGAATCCAGGACCATCGTCACAAACTTTTATTTTAGTTATCTGTTTATTGCTTTCTATATTTATCTCTACTAGAGATTCGCTAAATTTTGATGCATTACCTATAAAGTTTCTGAGGCCATATGTAATTTCAGCTTTTCTTTTGATGACAGGGTCTAAACTATTATCTTTTTCTTCAATGTAAAATTTTTTATTTGAAATTTCTTTAAATGAATTAGTAATTTCAATTAATAAATCTTTAAGTTTTACATTTTCAAAAAATTCATCTCTTTTTACAGGGGACATAGAAAGTTTTTTTAATATTTCTCCGCATCTTAAAGATTGGTTATAAAGCAACTTAATATCTTTTGAATATTTTTTATCTTCTCCAATTTCTTTTTCCAGTTCCTTGGAAACTAATTTTATTGTAGATAAGGGCGTGCTTAATGAGTGTGCTGCAGCTGCGGCCTGAACTCCTATTGTTTTTAGTTCATGCTCTTTTGCTAAAACTAACTCTAGCTTATTAAGAGCTTCAGTTCTTTTTCTGCTTGCAAAACCAAAGCGCGCACCAAAGTAACATAAAAATATTAAACCTATTATCATCGCTATAGGAATCCCATATAAATAATAATTTGGAACATGAAAATGTAAATTACCTTCGCTTGGAAGTGGTAAATAGCTAACAGTTAAAACCAACAAAGATATTGCGGTTAAACAAGACAAATTAAAAGTGCTTCTTAAAGATAAAAAGGTAGATGATACTACTGCTGGTATAACTAATAATATGACGAATGGATTAGTTATGCCCCCTGTTAAAAAAATAAGTATAGCTAATTGAAATAAATCATACACTAAATATGATGTTGAACTAAAATTACTTAGTAAATTTTTTTTAATTTGAAACTGTAAAAAAATATTTGTTAAGGTGCCTAAAAAGATAACAAAACAGCAGTAAAAAAATAGAAAATTAAAATTTAAAACAAAATATACAAAATTTATGGTTATAAATTGACCAATAATTGCTATCCATCTCAAAGCAACTAAAGTTTTTTTGTCTAACTGAATGTTATCTTTTGATTTAAAGAATTCTGAAAATTTCATTCAGAAATTATATATCTAAATTAGAAACTTCTAAAGCTCGACTAATTATAAATTCTTTTCTTGGGGCAACCTCGTCACCCATAAGTATTTTTATTAAATCTTGATCTTTTTTTGATTTTGCTTTGGTATTATTACTATATCTGATCTGTAATAAAGTTCTTTTTTCTGGGTCTAAAGTTGTTTCCCATAATTCTTTGGGGTTCATTTCTCCTAAACCTTTAAATCTTTGAATATTTACTTTGCTTTTTTCACTTTCTAAAAATTTTTTGTATTCGTTTGAATTTTTCTTAAGATCTTTTTTGGATTTTTCTGCTGACTTAATTAAAAAGCTCTCTAAATCATCATCATTCTTAATATAGGTGCTCTTGGATCCTTTTGTAACTTTATAAAGTGGTGGTTGAGCAAGATAAACGTGATTTTTTTCAATAAGCTCATTAAATGGATGATTGTTAAGCAGAGTAATTAATAATGTTCTTATGTGAGATCCGTCTACATCAGCATCTGTCATTATGATAATTTTTTCATACCTTAAATTTTCAATATCAAAATTTTGTGAGCCAGTACCTAAGGCGTTAATTAAGGTAACTATTTCATTAGAAGACATCATTTTTGAAAATACCTTCGTTTCTAAATCTTTGCCATTTCCGTTTTTGGATTTTTTACCATTCATATCTACATAGGTATTTAATATTTTTCCTCTAAGCGGAAGTACGGCTTGAAACTTTCTATTTCTACCTTGTTTTGCTGATCCACCAGCAGAATCTCCCTCAACAATAAAAAGCTCTGTACCTTCTGATTTTCCTATTTGGCAATCCGCAAGTTTGCCTGGTAGACCGGAAAGTTCTAATGAACCTTTTCTTCTAACACCTTCTCTTGCTTTTCGAGCTACATCCCTTGCTATTGCTGCTTGAACTATTTTTAATATTATCACCTTTGTGATCCCAGGGTTTTGGTCAAACCAGGTAGATAATTTATCACTAACTATAGACTCAACAATAAATCTAACTTCGGACGAAACAAGTTTATCTTTAGTTTGTGAAGAAAATTTAGGATCGGGAATTTTTGTAGACAAAACACCTGTGAGACCTTCTCTTATATCTTCTCCAGACAAAGTAACTTTATTTTTTTTTAATAAATTTGTGCTTGTGGCATACTTATTTATAACTCTCGTTAAAGCGCTTCTAAATCCTAATAAATGTGTTCCTCCATCGTTTTGGTGAATATTATTTGCAAAAGGCAAGACATCTTCAGAATATCCTGCGTTCCATTTAAATGAGCCTTCAACAGCTACATTATCTTTTTCACCAGAAATATAGATTGGTTTTTTAAATAAATTAACCTGATTTTTATTTACTAGAGAAGTTTTATTGCTATCTAAAAATTCAACAAATTCTTGGATTCCCCCATCATATTTATTTTTATAAATCTTTTCCTTTTTTCCTCTTCTATCACAAAGAATTATGCTTAAGCTTTTATTTAAAAAAGCTAACTCTCTCATTCTTTTTTGTAATGTTGCGGAACTAAAATCAGTTTTAGAAAAAACTTCTTTCGATGGTAAAAAATTTATTAATGTTCCAGTTTTATTAGTTTTTCCAGTTGCTTTAAGTGGTGCAGTTGATTTTCCATCTTTAAATTCAATAGAATATTCTTTTTTGTCTCTAAATATTTTTAATGTTAACTTTTCAGACAAAGCATTAACAACGGAAACACCCACTCCATGAAGGCCTCCTGAAACTTTATAAGAATCATGATCAAACTTACCACCAGCATGTAGTTGTGTCATAATCACTTCGGCAGCAGACTTTTTTTCACCTTTATGCAAATCCACTGGAATCCCTCTTCCATCATCTTCAACAGAAACAGAGTTATTTGCATTAATAATGACTTTTATATTTTTACAGTGTCCTGCTAAAGCCTCGTCGATAGAATTGTCTACTACTTCATAAACCATGTGATGTAACCCAGTGCCATCATCTGTATCGCCAATATACATTCCTGGTCTTTTTCTGACTGCATCTAATCCTTTAAGTACTTTTATGGAGTCAGCGCTATATTTAGATGTGTTTTGTTTGATCATATTTATGAAATTAATAGTGATTTTAACATTTTTTTTAATTAAATAACATCTGCGGCAGATCTGCTCGTCGAATTACCGTTGATATTAAATGATTACTTGATGAAAAAATAAAAATTTATCTATAATAATTTTATCGAGAAATATCATGCTTTCATTGGCATAACAACATGAAAACTATTTTTATCTGACATATCTTTAATGAGAACGGGAGATCCAGTATCTTTTAAATTAATAATAATTGAATCATTTTCAATTTGAGAAGCTATATCAATTAAATATCTGCTATTAAAACTTATACTCAAATCATCAGAATTAAATTTAGCCTCAATATTTTCGACACCCTCTCCGCTGTTAGGGCTATTAACTGAAAGTTGAAGAGTATTTTTATTTATAGCCATTTTCAAACCTTCTTTTCGGTCTGAAGATACTGTGGTTACTCTCTCAATAGAATTTTTAAAATCATTTAATTTTACTTGTAATGTTTTATCGTTTTCCGTTGGTATGACTTTACTATAGTCAGGAAATCTTCCATCAATTACTTTAGAAATTAGAATACCGCTACCTATCTCAAATTTTATTTTAGACTTATTATTTGAAATTTTAATATCATTTGTATTTTGTTCTAAAAGCGAAATAAGTTGAAAAATAGTTTTTTTAGGCAAAATTATGGGCTCAAATTCAGTATTAGAATTAATTTCTAAGCTACTAGAAGATAATCTATGACTATCTGTTGCCACACCAGTTAAAAAAGATTTATTTTGTGAAGTAGTTTTGTGTAAGTAAATTCCATTTAAATAATGTCTTGTTTCATCATTTGAGATAGAAATTTTTGATTTATTTAGCAATTTAAGAAGATTTCGTGGAGCAACTTCAAAGGTAGTTTGTTTAAAATCCTCCTCTAATAAAGGAAAATTATCTGAAGCTATGCACAAAAGATTAAATTTAGAGTTTCCAGAAACTAAATTCAATTTATTTTCATTTTTCAAAGAAAGCTCAATTTTAGAATCAGGCTCTAATTTGCGAAGTATATCATACAATATGCTGGCAGAAGTAGTTGTTGATCCTTCTTTTTTTAATTCTAATAAGGGAATTTCTTCAGAATAAATAATATCTAAATCTGTAGATGTTATTTTTATTTTTGAACCATTGGCCTCTAGCAAAATATTTGAAAGTATCGGTAAAGTTGTTTTTTTTTCAATAATCCCATAAGCATTGCTTAATGATTTTAACAAAACATCTCTACTTATTGTAATTTCCATTTTTAAATTATTGAAGTCTCTTTTTTATTTCACTCACATTATGTTTAACTTCATTATCCTTATCTATTAATTCATGAATTTTTTTTACAGCATGAATAACGGTTGTATGATCCCGATTAGAAAATTTTCTTCCTATGTCTGGCAAAGAATTAGTTGTAAATTGTTTGGCTAAATACATTGCTATTTGCCTAGGTCTAGCTAATGATCTTGATCTTCTCTGAGATAACATTTCTTGCATGCCAAGATTAAAGTAGGTTGCTACAATATTTTGAATAGATTCAACAGTAATATTTTGGTTATTAGAATTAATAAAATCTTTTAGAATTTTTTTACAATCACTAATACTTGGTGATTTATTATTAATTTTACTAAATGCTAAAATTCTATTTAGCCCTCCTAACATTTCTCTAATACTTGTCTTGATTTCTGAAGCTAAAAAACTAATGACCTCTTCTGATATTTCGTAGTTTTCATTAAAATTATTTTTAATTTCATTTAATTTATTGTTTAATATTTTAATCTTTAAATCCAAATCTGGAGCTTGAATATCTATTACTAGCCCACCAGCCAATCTTGAAATGATACGCTCTTGTATTCTATCAAGATTTGAAGGCGCTCTATCTGATGATATCACTATCTGAGAACCTACTTCCATCAAGGCATTAAATGTGTGAAAAAATTCTTCTTGCATCGCTTCTTTACCCCCAACGAATTGAATATCGTCAATAATAAAAACATCAACTCCCCTAAAAAAATCTTTAAACTTAACCATCTCTTTATTCTTTAAAGATCTTATAAAGTGATACATGAATCTTTCCGCCGAAATGAACATAGTCTTCTTTTTATTGCTAATTTCTAGACCGATAGCATTTAACAAATGGGTTTTTCCCATTCCAACGCCGCCATAAATAAAAAGAGGATTATAGTGAGAGGATTGAATACAAACTTTCTTTGCAGCGGTGTATGCTAATTCATTACTTTCACCAACTATAAAATTTTCAAAACTATATTTAGGATTGAAGCGGTTATAGTTTAATAGTGAATTTTCCATTAAAGTAACTTGTGCGCCGCTAGGATAATCTTGTTTATTTGGCCTTTCCTCTTTAGCTTCAATTAAAAATTCAACTCTTTCAATACTTACTTTAAAAGTTTTTATTATATCTAGTATTTTATCTAGATATCTAGAAACTATCCAATCTCTAACAAATCTTGTTGGTGCAGATAAGACTACATAATGGTTAAATTCTTTCTTTAATTTTATATTTTTGATCCAACTTTCGTAAACATCATTACCAAAGTTTGTTTGAAATTTTTTAAGAACTTCAAGCCAATCAAGTAAATTCTCTTCTTGTATTGCAATTACATTTAAATTTTTGCTAGACATACTTTCTTTCATTGGATGTAAAATTTATAACTTATGGACCTTTCTAATTTTTTTTTTAGATTCATGCAATACTAGTAGGTTGTATTTAAAAAAAAATTTGGTTGTATTAAAAAAAATTGGGATTGAGTTAAAAAAAAGTTTTAAAATAATTAAATTCCAAGTAACAAATATTTTATATTCAACTCACAATATCATTAAACTACATTTTGATTTTTTTATGGAATTTTTTTTTTATCTAGTAAAAAAAAGTTATAATTTTTATTTTAATAACCTATAATTAATAATTTTTTAATTTTTTTTCAACTCTAGAAATTTTTCGAGAAACAGTTTTCCTTTTTTCGATACCA
>Ga0114993_10005352_pt1 | contig 12420 bp, 8 predicted proteins | sample ArcticOcean_MG_C_FD_87042 | JGI IMG/M metagenome (GOLD analysis project Ga0114993, IMG submission 87042) | Marine microbial communities from western Arctic Ocean - ArcticOcean_MG_CB2_150 | ecosystem: Environmental > Aquatic > Marine > Oceanic | place: Arctic Ocean: Canada Basin | collected...
AAATCAGCTTCCCGGTACTCATCAACATGAACGAGGGACTAATCGAGTACGTGCTGGTGACGGGCAAAGGAAAAACTCATGAGAGTCTACTGGTCACGCGCACCGAACCATTTCACATTCACGTGGCCATGCTGCTCCTCGGGGCCAAGGGCGCAAATGGGAAACAAGTGCCCGAGGATCCACGCAAGCCAGTGCCCGGCGAGAGCATCTCCATTGAATTGAGCTGGAATGCCAACGGGAAATTACTGCGCGCCCCCGTGGAAAATTTCGTGAACGATCGTCACAACAAGAAAGCGATGAAGCCGGGGCCGTTTACTTACAACGGTTCCATAGTGTTTGATGGAATGTTCATTGCACACCGCGATGGCAACCTGTTATCGCTGATCACCGACCCGGCCGCCCTGGTCAATAATCCCCGCATGGGGCGCCACGACGACGAGAACTGGGAAGCCCTTAAAAAAGGACTGCCCAAGCTGGACAGCAACGCGACACTGACCATCAAAATGCTCCCCGCCGCCCCAAAGAAAAATGACACCAAACCCGCACCCAAGTCGTCCAAATAAATTATGAAACAGACGCTCGCCATAATTGCCATTATTGCCCTGCCGAATTTGGCCTCAGCCCAGCAGGCTGACAACCCAAACCGTTCCTACAAGAACGAACTCCAGCGCAGCATCGACAAGGGCCTCATATTTCTCAAACAAAGCCAACATAAAGACGGCTATTGGCTGAGCCCGGATCATCCAGCCGTGACTGCGCTCTGCCTGATTTCATACCACTCCAATCCAGCCAAGCCAAAAAATTCCCCAGCGTGGGTGAAAAACGGGTACGTTCATATTCTAAAACACCAACAAAAAAACGGCAGCATCTACTCACCGGGTAAGGGCCTGGCCAACTACAACACCTCCATTTGCCTCATGGCACTGCTGGCCGCCGGGAACGAAAATCACACCTACACGATGAAAAAGGCCCGCGCCTACCTCGTGAAGCAACAGTGGGATCTGGGAAAGAAAAAGGAGCAGGATCATCCCCTCGACGGCGGCATCGGCTACGGCAACCGCTACCCCCACAGCGATTTAAACAACACCCTCACCGCGCTGGAAGCAATCTACTACAGTCGTCATCTTGTCAACGACACCCCCGAGGCCAAGTCAGATTTAAACTGGGGTGCGGCAATCCAGTTCATCCAGAACTGCCAGAATCTTCCCACCCACAACAAGCAGCCATGGGCGAGTGGCGACCCCAAGCAAAAAGGTGGCTTCATTTATTTCCCCGGCCACAGCATGGCTGGCGAGACCAAGGACAAGAATGGAAAAACCGCCTTGCGCAGTTACGGCAGCATCAGCTACGCCGGCATGATGAGTTACGCCTACGCGGAATTAAAAAAAGACGACCCACGCGTGAAGTCTGTCTTTAAATGGATCAGCGACAATTACACCATCAAGGAAAATCCGCACATGGGCCAGCAAGGGCTTTACTATTATTATTTCCTGATGACCAAGGCCTTGAGCATCCACGGCGTGGACAAGTTGACCGTGAAAGGAAAGAAGATCGACTGGCGACGCGAACTCTCGATGGAACTATTAAAAAAACAGTTGCAAGATGGCTCCTGGCAGAACCAGAACCCACGCTGGTGGGAAAAGGAAAAGCCCCTGACCACCGCCTATTCCATTATCACCTTAAGCTATATTTATAACGGCCTGTGAACACCGAGAATTCTGTCCGCGAACGCTACGCCAACGCCGCGCAGCAAAAAGAAGAAGCCCTCTGCTGCGCGGTCGACTACGACGCCAAGTTTCTCAAGGCCATTCCCGAGGAAGTCATCGAGCGCGACTACGGCTGCGGCGACCCCAGTAAATATTTAAAGTCGAGCGAAATCGTCCTCGATCTCGGCAGCGGCACTGGCAAAATCTGTTTCATTGCCGCTCAAGTTGTCGGCCCCAAAGGCAAAGTCATCGGCATAGACATGACCGACGACATGCTCTCCCTCGCCCGACACAACGCCCCCCTCGTCGCCGACAACATCGGTTATGCCAACGTAGAATTCCGCAAAGGTCGCATCCAGGATCTTGCTCTCGACCTTGAAAAACTAGATGAGGAACTCATCAACCGCCCCCTGAACGGCTTGAGGGGCTACCTCGAGGCCGAGCAAATTGCCGCCCGCCTGAGAACCGAGTCGCCGATGATTGCAAGTAACTCCATCGACGTCGTTATCTCCAACTGCGTGCTGAACCTCGTGGATCACATCGCCAAGCCGCAAATGTTCGCCGAGCTTATCCGGGTTCTGAAACCCGGCGGCCGCGCCGTCATCTCCGACATCGTCAGCGACAGTGACGTCCCCGCCGCGATGCAAAGCGACCCCGAGCTTTGGAGCGGGTGCATCAGCGGCGCCCTCCGCGAGGACAGGTTCATTCGCGCCTTTTCCAATGCTGGCTTCGACCCCGTTCAAATCATAACGCGCAGCGAAAAACCTTGGCGCAGCGTCAACAACATTGAGTTCCGCTCGGCAACCGTTGGAGCTGTCAAAAGAAAAAAATCGGGTGGCAGTTTTTTTATGCCGACTAGCGACCAGATTCCACTCGTTCAAACAGAATCGTGTGGCCCCAGCTGTTGTTGATTATTCCTCGGTTTCTGCCTCTTCATCTGCACCAGCCATATCCTCCTTTTGGGCGGAGATAACTGGGGCGATGTCCTGCAAGCGATCGCCGGAACCAAGCCGCACTATGCGGACACCTTGGGTGTTTCGGCCGGCTTCGCGGATGCCTTTGACGGCGGTGCGAACCATTTGTCCGGCGACGGTGATGATCATGATTTCGTCGTCATCGTGGACGGTCAATGCGCCGACGACCTTGCCGGTTTTCTTGGTCGTCTTCATGGTGATGATGCCTTTGCCGCCGCGCGACTGCACGCGGTATTCGCCAAAGTTGGTGCGCTTGCCGATGCCGTTTTCGCCGGCGACGAGCAGGGTGGCGTCATCTACGGTGATGGCCAATGCGATGACGTGGTCTTCCTCCGCTAGTTTGATGCCGCGAACTCCCGCCGCTGAACGGCCCATCACTCGGACGTCTCCCTCGTGAAAACGGATGCTTTTTCCTTTTCCGGTGATGAGCACTATGTCGTTCTGGCCGGTGGTGAAGCGGGCCTCGATGAGTAAATCTCCGGGCACAATTTTGATGGCAATGATGCCTCCACGTCGGACGTTGGCAAAGTCGCTGAGGGCGGTTTTTTTAACCTTGCCCGCGCGAGTGGCGAAAAAGATGAAACTCTCCTGCCTCCAAGTGAGATTTTCCTTGTTCGCGCCGTAGACGGCTTTGACGCGGACAATGTCGGCGATCTTCTCGCCGTGTTTAAGCTCAAGCAAATTCGCAATGCTGCGGCCCTTGGAGGCGCGGCCCATGTCGGGAATCTCGTGGACACGCTCGATGTACACGCGGCCGGTGTTCGTGAAGAACATCAGGTAATCGTGCGTGCTTGCGGCGAAGAGATGCTCAATGAAGTCGCCTTGTTCCTTTTCATTCTGCGCCTTGCGCGTGGCCATACCGATGACGCCCTTGCCGCCCCGGCGCTGGGCGCGGTAGGCGCTGATGATGGTTCGCTTGATGAGGCCGTTGTGCGTGAGCGTGATGATGACGGGCTCGTTGGTGATTAAATCCTCGATGGACATCTCGCCCTCGTCGGGGGCCAGATCGGTGCGGCGTGGCGTGGCGTATTTTTCCTTAATCACCGCCAGCTCGCCCTTGATGATGTCGAGCACCCGCTGTTCCTTGGCGAGGATATCCTGCAGGTCCTTGATTTTCTCAACCAGGCCCCGGTACTCAGCCTTGACTTTTTCATGCTCCATACCGGTGAGTTGGTACAGGCGCAGCTCGAGGATGGCGTCAGCCTGTTGCTCGCTGAACTCATAGCGGCCGTTTTTAAGGCGCGACTCGTTGCGGATTAAAATACCAATTTTCTCCACTGCCTTGCGCGTAAATTCATACGTGAGCAATTTCACCTTCGCCTCCTCGCGATTGGCGGACGAGCGGATGATGCGGATGAACTCATCGAGCTTATCCATCGCGATGAGGAAACCCTCAAGAGTCTCGGCGCGTCGCTCGGCTTTATCGAGATCGAAACGGGTGCGGCGCACAACTACCTCGCGCCGGTGCTCGATGTAGCAGTTGATTAAGTCCTTTAGGCCCAGCACTTTCGGGCGGCCGTGATCAATAGCCAGCACGTTGGCGGAGAAGCTCGATTCCAGCGACGTGTATTTATAAAGATTGTTGATGACAACCTTCGGCACGGCGTCGCGCTTCAGCTCAATAACCACACGCGTGTTCTCGTCCGACTCATCGCGCACGGCGGTGATCTCGGAAAGGATGCGCTCGTTGGCGAGTTGGGCAATGCGGGTGACGAGCGTGGCCCGGTTGACGTTATAGGGAATCTCGGTGATGACAATCTGCTGCTTGGAGCCGCGCACTTCCTCCACGCCCAGCTTGCCGCGAACCTTTACAGAGCCCTTGCCAGTGGAAAAATATTGCTCAATCGGAGACAGCCCGCAAATGGTGCAACCGGTCGGGAAGTCCGGGCCCTTCACGTGCTTCATCAACTGTTTGAGCGTGATGTCTGGATTGTCGATATGTGCGAAGATGCCGTCAATGATCTCGCCCAGATTGTGCGGCGGAATGTTGGTGGCCATTCCGACGGCGATACCGGTGCCACCGTTGACGAGCAAGTTCGGGAAGGCGGCCGGGAAAACCCTCGGCTCGGTGAGTCGCTCGTCGTAGTTGGGAACGAAGTCAACCGTGTCGCGATCCATATCGTCCATGAGAGCCGCGCCGAGATGCGTGAGGCGCGCCTCGGTGTAACGCATGGCGGCCGGGGGATCGCCCTCCACGCTGCCGAAGTTGCCCTGCCCGTCGATAAGTGTCTCGCGCATGGACCACGGTTGCGCCATGTTCACGAGTGTGGGGTAAATGACCGCCTCGCCATGCGGATGGTAGTTGCCGCTGGTGTCGCCGCAGATTTTTGCGCACTTGAAATGCTTGCGCCCTGGATAGAGCGACAGTTCGCTCATCGCGTATAGAATGCGGCGTTGGGACGGCTTTAGCCCATCGCGCGCATCCGGCAGCGCGCGGGATATGATGACGGACATCGAGTAGTCGAGGAACGAGTTTTTAATCTCGTCCGCGACGTTGATGCTTTCGATCTTTTCGTTGGCCGCGAACAGCGGCGTCGTTGCAACGGGTAAATCTTCGGAGCCCTTTTTCTTTGCCATGGATGCTTGGGGAAAGTCAGACGTCGAGGTTACGGACGTTGAGTGCGTTGTCTTGGATGAACTGGCGGCGAGGCTCAACCTCGTCGCCCATCAGCTTGGTGAACATCTCCTCAGCGGCTGATACGTCAGAGACGTCGATCTTCAGCAGTCGCCGCGACTCGGGGTTCATCGTGGTTTCAAAAAGTTCCTTCGGGTTCATTTCACCCAGCCCTTTAAAACGCTTTATTTGGAGGCCGCGCCGACCAATTTCCTTGATCGTGTTTAGGATTTCTCCGATGGAAAAAAGCGGGTGCACGCGTTCGCCGTCGCCCTCGATCATTTCGAAAAGCGGTTTGTCCTGCGCTGTGTAGTGATCGACTGAGAGGCCTTTGCCCGAAAGTTCGACAAGCAGTTCCTGCACCGCCTTGCTCTCGTGTAGTTCAAAGTGGGATGCGCGGCGGGAGTTGCCATTTTTAGCGGCGGCCTTAGCGGCATCTTCCCCATTACCGTTCGCCTCCGCCTCATCGAACAAGTTCAGGTCAGGATTCTTTTTAGAGAACTCCGCCAGCTCCTTTTCCGTGTGAAAATAATGCACCGTCTCGTCGTTGCCTTCGCGAATCTTCACGAGGTGCTCGGGCAGTTCGCCGGACTTTTTACGCTGCTCGATGTACTCCGAGAACTCGCCACCGTGCCGCTTGATGCCGCGCGCGTATTTGTCGAGCGTCTCGAGCATTTCCAGCACCTCGCCCAGTTGTTTGGGATCGAGTTTCTTTTTTGTTTTAAGATTCTTGAGCGACACATCCTCCGCGCCCAGCTCGATTAAAATTTTGTTCAACTCATTGTCATCGGCGATGTACTCGACGCGCTTGCGGCGCGAAACCTGATACAACGGCGGCTGCGCAATGTACACGAAACCGCTCTTCAAAAGCTGCGGCATTTGCCGGTAGAAAAACGTAAGCAACAGAGTGCGGATGTGGCTGCCGTCCACGTCGGCGTCGGTCATAATGATGATTTTGTGGTAACGCAGCTTGTTGATGTCAAATGCGCCCTCGCCCTCGGCATCGCCAATGCCAGTGCCGACGGCGGTGATCATCGTGCGGATCTCGGTGTTTTGCAGCACCTTGTCGAGCCGCGCCTTCTCGACGTTGATGAGTTTACCGCGAATGGGAAGGATGGCCTGAAACTTCCGGTCACGACCCTGCTTTGCCGAGCCGCCGGCCGAGTCGCCCTCGACAATGTACAGTTCGGTGTTCGCGGGATCGCGGTCGGAGCAATCGGCCAGCTTGCCGGGCAGTCCACCACCAGTCATTGCACTTTTGCGGACGGTGTCACGCGCCTTGCGGGCAGCCTCGCGCGCGCGTGCGGCGGTGAGCGCCTTGTCGATGACCTTTTTGGCCAGTGCCGGCGTGGTGTCAAAAAGATGCATCAAGCCATCGTAGGTCGCCTTTAAAACAATGCCCTCGATCTCGTTGTTGACTAGCTTCACCTTTGTCTGCGCGTTGAAACGCGGGTTGGGCAGCTTGACGCTAACCACGGCCACAAGCCCCTCGCGCACGTCGTCACCGGAGATGTTTGGATCCTTCTCCTTTAAAATGTTGTTGCTCTTGGCATACTGGTTGATGGCGCGGGTGAGCGCGGTGCGGAAACCGGTGAGGTGCGTGCCGCCATCGGGATTGGGGATCGAGTTGGCGTAGCAGAGAATCTGGTCGTTGTAGCCGTCGTTGTACTGCATCACAACATCGATGAACACCTCGTCGCGCTCCACCGCCACCACGATGGGCTTGGCGTGCACGAGGGTCTTGTTGACGCTCATCTGCCGGACAAACTGCTCAATGCCGTCCCGATAGAAAAAGGTCTCTGATTTGTCATCCTCACGCTCATCAACCAGAATAATCTCCACGCCAGGATTGAGGAACGCCAGCTCACGCATCCGCTTGGCCAGCAAGTCAAATTTGTACTCCAGCGTGATGGTGAAAATCTGAGGGTCGGGCTTGAAGGTGATGAGCGTGCCGGTCGAATTGCTTTTCCCAATGACCTCGAGCTTGCGCACGGTTTTGCCGCGGGCAAATTCCATGTGGTAAACCTTGCCATCGCGGTAGACCTCCACCTTGAACCACTCAGAGAGCGCGTTGACACATTTGGCACCAACTCCGTGCAGGCCACCTGAATACTTGTAGGCACCTTGCCCGAACTTGCCGCCCGCGTGCAGGTTGGTCAGCACCAGTTCCACGGCGGGCATCTTGAACTTCGGATGCGTGTCCACCGGAATGCCGCGGCCGTCGTCCTTGACGGACACCGAGCCATCAACGTGAATCGCAACCGAGATCTTTTTACAAAAGCCAGCAAGATGCTCGTCGATGGAGTTATCCATCACCTCGAACACGCAATGGTGCAGACCGTGCTCGTCGGGGTCGCCGATGTACATGCCCGGCCGCTTGCGCACCGCCTCCAGTCCCTCGAGCTTGTCGATCTTCGAGGCATCGTACTTGTCGACAGTCGGTACGGGCAGAGGCTTTTTAACCTCTTCCTTCTCCACAGATTTCACTTGTTTCTTTGCCGCCATAAACGGGGGTTGTCAGGCTCCTTTCGCACTGAAAAATCTGACGCCCAATTGTAGTATAAGTAGGTTTTCGCGCCAAACATTAATTTCAAAAAAATGCCCAATTGAACCAACATCTTGTGCCCAAGTAATTCACAGGCCCAACATGTGGAGGTTGTGAATAACTTTTCCTGAAATTACTGCAAAAAAACACCCGCATTTTGCGGGTGATGAAATTTAGATAATAACCCTTTCTAGCGTTTAGGGTTCTCGATGGAGGGGATTGTACGCTCGCTGCGCGGCTGCAGATTTGGGTTGCCATCGGTCGGGATGTTTAGATTCAGCACGTTCACATCCTCGGCGGACACTTCGCCCTCGGGGTTGATAACCGGCTCGGCAAAAGAAGGCTCAATTGCGGGCGGAATTCTCGGAGCCACAATTGGTTGCGTGGATGGATGAACCTCTTCACCCACATCGCTTGCGGGCGCTTGGAATTCGCCGGGCTGCGTGCCCACATTCGAAATCATCACTACAATAGCCGCCAAGCCGCCAACTGGAACCAACCACTGCCGACACCATTGCATCCAAGACGATGCATGCACAGGCTTGGGTTGGTGAACAACGGCTTCTGTCGCGTCGATTCGACGGGCGATCTGGTTCCAATAAAACTCGCGGGAATCCTCCATGACCAAAGGCACTTCGCCGGTCTCCATGATCACCTTTACGTTTCGAAGTTCCTTGGCCAATTCCCGTGCCTCCGGATTGCTTTCAACCCAGTTCGACACGCGGGACGCCTCACGAACCGGTAGTTCGCCGTCCAGCCAAGCCTGTAGTTTCAGTCTGTCCTCGTTCTGCATTGTCTCGATATCCCTATGACTCTGTGCAATTGGGATTATTCACATCAAATGTGAACTTTTCTTTTGCCCGTTCAATTTTAATTCGGCTCATCTTTGCCTTTCTTTCTTCAACGAAATCAACAGGCTTGCTAATTTTCGACGCGCATAAAAAAGCCGGCTCATCACAGTGCCAATCGAACAGTGCATTGACTTGGCAATCTCCTTGTATTCCATCCCTTCAAACTCATGTAGCAGCAACACCGTTCGGTGTTCGTAGCTCAGCTTATCCATTGCCCGGTCAATCTCAGCGCGCAACTCTGTACGTTCCATGTTCTCGGTGGGATTAAAGGTTTCAACCGGCATTCTCCGCTCCACACCGCCGCCTTCTTCTTCAATCTGTTCCAGCGAATCTGTCGCCCGCCGTTTTCGCTTGCGCAGATGGTCAAGGCAGAGGTTGATCACGATCCGTGTCATCCAAGTCGTGAAGCTCGCGTCTCGCTTGAACTGCTTTAGCCGCTGCCAGCCCTTCACCCAAGCTTCCTGCGAGAGATCCATCGCCTCGTCCTCGTTGCGAAGCATGCTGAAGGCGCGCGCGAAAATCTTGTCGCGATGCCGGTACACCAACTCCTCGTACGGCTCAGTTCGTCCGCGCTGCGCTGCGCGCACCAACTGATCGTCACTGGCATTCTTGATGTCTAAACGCGGCATGATTCAGGCAGGGCTGTTCCCAGTATTTTTTCTGGATTCCATCATTTTATCAACCGTCCTTTTGTGCTTGGTACTTTGCCGGCGATGCGCGGATCGCGCTCGCACGCGAAATCCACTGCCTTTGCAAACGCCTTGAACAACGCCTCCACCACGTGATGAGGCTCCTGCCCGTACAACAGCTCGAGATGGAGATTGCACCGCGCTTCGTTCGTGAATCCCTGGAAAAATTCACGTGCCAGCCCAAACCGAAACGCGCTCGACATGTCCTGCGCCCGTTCCGTCTTCACCACACGAAACCCCAGCTTGTCCATACCACGCCAAACAAGATACGGCCGACCGCTGAAATCAATCACGCACCGCGCCAGCGTCTCGTCCATCGGCACGTGCGCATCGGCACACAACGGATTACGCGGATCAAACCCAGTCCCGTAACGCCGCAGCCCCCTCTTCTCCCCCAACGCGCTGTAAAAAGCCTGCCCCAGCACAAGTCCGCAATCCTCCACCGCGTGATGCGCATCCACCTCGAGATCGCCCACGCACCGCAACTTCAAGTCACAAACCGAGTGCCGCGCGAACAGCTCCAGCATATGATCGAGAAACGCAATGCCCGTCGACACGTCCGCCTTCCCCTTCCCGTCGATGTTCAACCGAAGATCGATGGACGTCTCCCGCGTCTTGCGTTTAACCTGTGCCTTGCGCTGTTTCATTTAAGTGATCACTCACCCACCCGCCGCCAAAAACCGCTCCGCATCAATCGCCGCCGCGCAGCCCATCCCCGCCGCCGTCACCGCCTGCCGATACACGTGATCCGAGCAATCCCCCGCCACGAACACCCCCTCGACATTCGTCCGCGAGCCCTCAGCGCGCAGCACGTACCCGCCATCATCCACGTCAATCTGTCCTTTAAATATCTGCGTGTTCGGCACGTGCCCGATCGCCACAAATACACCCGCGCAATCAATGACGCTTTCCGCATCCGTCTTCATATTTTTAACACGTACACCTGTCACCTTGTCCTGTTCGGGATCGAGAATCTCTGTCACCACTGAGTCCCAAACCGGCTCAACTTTCTCCTGCCCAAGCAAGCGTTCCGCCATTATTTTTGATGCCCGCAATTCATCACGCCGATGAATGAGATAAACCTTTGAGGCAAACCGAGTAAGATAAGTCGCTTCCTCGCAAGCCGAGTCACCGCCGCCCACAACCACCAGCGGCTGATCCCGAAACATCGGCAGCGCTCCGTCACAAGTCGCGCAATAGGTCACCCCTTTCTTGTCCAACTTTTCCTCGCTCTCCAGCCCCAAGTGCCGATGACTCGCGCCACTGGCAATGATCACCGTCCGCGCCAAGACTTCCGCCCCGTCAACCGTCAATTTAAACGGACGCCCCGAGAAATCTACCGCCTCAACCAAGCTCCCAAATTTTACCCGCGCCCCAAACCGTTCCGCCTGCGACTGCATCGCGATCATCAAATCCGTCCCGTCAATCCCCTCCGCGAACCCCGGATAATTTTCAACGATCGATGTCGTCGTCAGCAGCCCACCCGGCATTACCCCCGTCAGCACCAGCGGCGCGAGGTTCGCCCGCGCCGAATAAAGCGCCGCCGTGTACCCCGCACACCCCGAGCCAATGATGACCACCTGTTCAATCGCGTCGGACATAGGCGGGGAACCTACTGGGGGACGGGGGGTGAAGGCAAGTTTGGAGAAGTGATCAGAAAACAGTAAACAGTCATCAGTTTAAAACAAGCGGCGCACCACTGATGACTGGCTACTTCGCCAAGAATATCTCCTCATCATCCACCTTCGCCGTGCCGTTCGACTCCGGCTCGGGCTCAAGGTTGTCCCGTCTGGGCGCATTGTTGAACTTCACGCTAACTATCCGGCTCACGCCGCGCTCCTGCATAGTGACGCCGTACAGCGCATCCGCCACACTAATGGTTCGCTTGTTGTGCGTAATGATGAGGAATTGTGACTGCCCTAAAAAGCTTTTCAGCTTCGCAAGGAAACGATCGATGTTCGAGTCGTCCAGCGGCGCGTCCAGCTCGTCCAGCACGCAGAACGGACTCGGCTGAACCTGGTAAATCGAGAACAACAGCGCCACCGCCGTCATCGTCTGCTGGCCGCCCGAGAGCAGTGAATTCTTTTTAAGCTGAGTTCCCGGCGGCCGCGCCATGATTTCCACACCGCTCTCCAGCACGTCGCCGCCCTCGGTCAACACAAGATCCGCCTTACCTCCGCCGAACAAATCCGGAAAGTTCACCTGAAAATTCGTGCGAATCTTCTCGAACGTCTCCTTGAACATCTCACGCGACTGACGGTTGATGCGATTGATCACCTCCATCAACTCCTGCTTCGCGTTCACCAAATCCTCATGTTGCGTCGTTAAAAACTTGTAGCGTTCCTCAACTTCCTCGTACTCGTCGATCGCCACCAGATTCACCGGCCCCATCCCGTCGATCCGATCCTGCAACTCCGCCACGCGCGCACCCACGGCTTCCCAGTCCGTCGAGCCTCCGCCCGCCGCCATCTCGTCTGGCGAAAGTGTCTCCACACTAGCCCGTCCGTTGTCGGTGATGGTGATCGTGATACACTCACCGCGAACTTCGCGCAGGTTCACGTCATACTTCTGCTGGATGCGCTCGATTAAATTCTCCAGCGCCATTTGCTTTTGCGCCATCTCCACATCCAACTCACGCTTCTGCTCCTGAAAATCCGAAAGCGAATTGCGCCGGTTCGCCAGCGCCAAGTCGCGCGACTCAGTCTCCGCTGCTGCTTCGTTCCGCCGATCCACCAGTGACGCCGCCGACTGGCTCACCACCTCGCGCTCGCCACGCAACCGCTCAATCTCCCGGCGCGACTCCGCGTCCTCCGATTCATACTGCACCTTCCGGCTCGCGCAATCATCCAGTGTCTGCTGCGCCCGCTCGATGGTATTCCGCAACTCCTCAAGCCGTGCCGAAATCGGTTCTTGCCGATCCAGCAAAGCCGACTCCCGCTGCTCCGCATTAGCCAACTCCACCTTTGCTTCAGTCAACAACTCATTCGCCGCCTCGCGTGCCTCTCGCAACCGCTCAATCGCTGCCGCATGCCCGCTCAACC
>Ga0114993_10005353_pt1 | contig 12418 bp, 11 predicted proteins | sample ArcticOcean_MG_C_FD_87042 | JGI IMG/M metagenome (GOLD analysis project Ga0114993, IMG submission 87042) | Marine microbial communities from western Arctic Ocean - ArcticOcean_MG_CB2_150 | ecosystem: Environmental > Aquatic > Marine > Oceanic | place: Arctic Ocean: Canada Basin | collected...
TGGTGGAATGGCGCAGACTCTCACCGGCCTAAATTAATAAACGGAGAATTGCCATCTCAAAAACTGCGGAACCTGTGGGAACTCGGCGATGTTCTTATATTCCTTGGCGATGTCAATTTCCACCTCAAGATGATTGGTGTCTACAACGCCAAACGACAGGCTTAATCTGCGTATCTTGCAAAGTAGCCGCTCCACTCCTGCCTGTCTTGAGCCCTTAGGTCTGCCAAGACGGCACCGCTATTAAGCCAACAAACACGCCGTCAAATTGACAACAGTTATGACAACAGCACCCAGAAGCTGTGAGCTACATTGAGACATCAACTTGGTAACGGAGTCTGTCCATCAAGCCGTCTAGGGACTTGCAGAAACCTAGGGAAACACTCCAAATCTAATTTAGGATCATGTGTCCTTGGGCGTGGGAGTTCGAGTCTTCCCTTCCCCACCAGTGCATCGTAGACTGGAAAACAGTAATCTGCTTCAAGGTAACTGGAGGCGGATTTAGTGTTTTTACCCCGACGTTTACCCCAATTAGATCAGGTTCCGGTCAACGCTTCGTCCCTTCGGCTCACGGCGTCGGCCATGAGAACCGGCAGAACGTGGGCGTAAATGTCTGCCGTCGTACTAAATGGGGTATGGCCCAGTATCTCTTGAACGACTCGGAGCGGCACGCCCTGCCTTAACATGAAACAATGGGAGCCCTCAACTCGGATGTGCTGGGTGGTCTCGATTTATGAAGGCTACGGACTCTCAAGGATGTAAACTGAGGTTTCAGGCGGTAGAAAAGTCAAAAATTGATAGTTCTGGGCAATGAATTCGTCCAAATACGATGCGTCGGTCCCGTGGTAGCTGTACAGATCCGTGACTATCAGCTTGGGTCTTGACTTGTCCAGATCCTCAATGAATTTATCGATATCCGGAGCCGATACCCAATCTTGCGCTAATACACCGCCGAAACGCCCAACCAAAGGGTAGTTGTAAATGTACCTGGTGGGCGATGTTCGGTCCTCCAAGAAGTAATATCCCGAACGATAACCCCAAAGATATACCTGATCACCTGGATCTACGTTTGAATCTATCACAGCGAGAATGTCTTCGGCTGCGCCTCTCGGTGTCTCGATTCCGTATATTGCTGCGCGCCGAGCAGACCTGGCGCCATCAAGCCAAACATTGGATAGCGGGACGATGGTCAGTATAAGTAGGAACAAAGCCAGAGCAATGGTGACGCCTGAGCCAATTTCCATGCGCCGGTCCACTGCCCTGCGACGGCGTATTTCCTTCCACCAGGTTTCTATCTCCAGTTTCGACAGAGCATATCCTGTGAGAAGGGCCAGCGACGGTACTAGAAGCGCCATGTCTACAAACCGAAAACGTAGTGACACTGCCCAAGAGAGGACATCCGCCAGGAACATGAGCACGATTAAAGCCTCGCCCCCGCGAAGCCAGTTTCGCCTAGAAATCACTGCCAGGGCAATGCCAATAGCACTCAGAAGCCATAACACGGTAAATTCTGAGAAACCTCGGAGCAATTCGCCGTGAAATCTAATCAACATTTCGGGGATTGATTCCCGCACATTCAGATAGTTCACATTGAACAGGAATGCCTGGTCTATTAGGTCAGAGAGGGCGCCGTTGCGCCAGAAATAGAAGAAGGTTACACCCACGGGGATAGCAAAGCCGGTAAATAACGCCATCATGGAGCCTATACCCATTCTTCTTTCGCGGGAAGAGCGGGAAGAAAGGTAAAGCATAGCCAATACAATCACTGCTACGATTACATGAAGAATGGCCGTCTGACGAATGAGAAAAGCCACTGCAAAGGCAAATCCTGCAGCGAAGGCGATTGACAGGAAATTAACAGTGCGCCTGGGGTTGCAGATGATGAGGGAGCCAAGAAGAATGTATCCGATTAAGATCGGGTGGTGAACGTAGGTTTCATCAGTCAACCCCCCGACTTCGGAGTTGGCGACGCTAATAAATAAAGAATAAATCAACATTGTTAGCGCTGCGGGTATTCTTCTGAATCCAAATTTCCTAGACAGCCAATAAATCAGTGGAGCTGCCAGCAGAACCGCTATTATTTCGCCAATCTTAAGTCCAAGTAGAGAGGGCGTCAGGACACTAAAAATAAGGGCATAAATGTAGTACAAACCGGGTGCCTTGTGGTCCCAGACGTCCCGATAAGGCACCTGTCCCTCGAGAATCGCCTTGCCTATATATGACCATGTACCGATGTCTCTGTCATACTGGTCTACGCTGGCGATTCCATTGGAGATGATCGTTATGAGGGTGAGCCCGATTAAGACAACGACCACCCTGGTCTCTGGTTTAGATGGTATTATTTTGGTGATTCTCAACCCTTACGTCCTGACCCAATTCCCACTTTTTATTAGATGCATCAGACCAAGATCGACAGTCAGGGTTTTTCTTTTATTTCGAATATCTTGGAGTTCTGACCTGCGCTGCAGTCGAAAATCCCAGATCAAATCTGATGCTTTAATGAAGTCTCCATCCTAGAACAGCACAGACTTTACGACCCTTATATGAACTTGTCAATCGACATGAACGGGTACTTTCACCCTGAATCCATTTTGAAGATTTTCGTGTAGAAAGAGTATGTCTTCTTCTGCAAACGGTTGTCTCAAATCGATTGGAACAAAATGTTGACGATCGAAGTAGGAGACATCCCATGCTTCGATTTTGATCTCTAATCGCAGTTTGACAGGGGCTCGTTCCTTAATGTACGTGGGCTTGGCAATCTGGCAGTCACAAAGGCCGACGCAGATGATTCGTCCATCTGAGGGGTGACGTGCGAATATGCAGCCATTGTGAGCGACGGGGATGAGTGGCCCAGGCGGGCCTGAATCGCCTTGATGTGAACACCTGCCGCTATCAAGGCATTGGCGTGAAAATGCCTGAGATCATGGAGCCTGCATATTACCCATCCATATTCGATAGTCTTTTCCAGTTCTTGCTGAGGAGATCAGGATCTAGTTATCCACTCATCGGGGATGTGAAAAGCGTTCCATTCTCAGTATATGAACTTCCTAGTCGCAAGCGCTCCTCGGCCTGTCCGGATAAGTGTTGCTTGATAGCATTTATAGTAGATAGGCGGAGATAAACCATGCGTCGGGATGTAAGGCGCAATTGGCTCAACGAATGCCTTCACAAGACAATTAGGATAATGATATATATGGATTACCTACTTGGCGTAAACCGGTAGAGATAGGTTACGGGTTCGCGGGCTCTACCTGACGGCTTCCGATCACTGAATCGAGAAACCACCGCGCGATGGATCGCAAAGGAGAACGGGAATTTAGTGAAGATTTCACTGTGCCTCTTAAAATCAGTGACAGTATTTGCGATATTCATGGTCATTTTGTTGAGTTCATCATGCTTGGGAGGGCCGGAGAATTCCGAATTGGTTGAGCCGAAGAATTCCGAAGACGCCACGGAATATGACTGGAGAACGGACTGGGCCTTAATTGAAGGCTTTTCCCTAGAAATGGATTCACAAGGTTTCAGTTTTCCCACGGCTCTTGCGTTTATTCAAGAACCGGGAAACTTACCTAAGGATCCCCTCTACTTCGTAACTGAACTAAGAGGTAAGATCAAGATCGTTACTAACGATCGCACGGTTCTAACTTTCGCCGACAATCTTTTGAACTTCCTGCCTGAAGAAGAATTGCCCTCGCTTATTGGGGTCGTCGGGCTTATTGGAATATGCCTGGATCCTGCGCACGGGTATGTATTCGCGACGTTCGCCTATCAAAGTCCCGATGGCTATTTCAGAAACAACGTTGTCCGTTTTGACTCGGAACCAGGTACTTTTTCATCGAATTACACTTCTCAGATAGTCTTTACAGACGTATTCTCCGGCAGTCAATCCGCTTTCGGAAATGCGAGCGGCCACCAGATAGGCCCATGTCAAGTAAAGGATGATTTGCTATATGTAAGCGTTGGGGATGGCGATCAACCACATAAAGCCCAACAACTAGATTCCGCATTAGGCAAGATCCTGCGAATGACGCTCGATGGTAAACCTGTTGAGAGCAATCCCTTTCAAAGCGAAGAGGCTCCAACAAATTATGTGTGGGCCTATGGCCTGCGCAATCCGTTCGGATTGAAAGCGGTCGGAGAAAAGCTTTTTGCTGCCGACAATGGAATTGATGTAGATCGATTTGTTGAGGTCAATGAGGGAGGTGACTACTTTTTTGACGGTACAGATTACAGCATTAGCGCAAACACAATCTTCCTTTTTAATCCGGCGAGGGGCGTATCACAAGTAGACTTCAATCCGAAGGGCTCTACCGTATTACCTAAACGATTCGAGGAGAGTTTCTTTCTAGTCATTTCCGGCAAGGCTGAAATTCACGATCCTGACGAACCTCCAGAGATTGTAATACTCAGATATTCACTGGCGCAAGATAGACTCGTGAAGCTCCCAGAAACTTTTCTCCGATATGTGGGATCTAATCTTCAGGCACTCACTGGCGCGACGATCGGCCACGACGGCCTTTACTTCGCGGGCTTATACCCTAATCGCGACGGTTTATCAGGTGTGTTCAGAGTCTCGTTCAATCCTCAGCAGAGTCACGGGACTATCTTGGCAGAGACTATTAATCCTGAGAAAGTGATGAGGAATAATGGCTGTTTTGGCTGTCATACGGTTGAAGATAACATCGGTGGGAATGCAGGCCCGCTCCTGGACAGAAAGCCGCTGATTCAAAGGCTTGAACAAAGACTAAATTCCGATGAATACGTTCAAAGTATCAGTGAAATTGACAGTCTCGATAGAGAGCCATTTAATGAATTCCACGCGGCTCGGCAGGAAGTTTTAGAGGCAGTTGGACAAGAGAAAATTGAAACCTGGATTAAATATCGAGTCCTGGAGCCGAGGTTCGATAATTCAGACGCTATTATGCCAAACTTGGGAGTTTCAGATACCGACGCCAGACTTATTGCCGAATACCTAGTATCCGAGTACGTACCAACCGAGCCGTTGGCAACAGAGGGAATCGTAGTCTCTCAAGGACTGGTATATAGAACGATGGTCTTGCTGCGAATACCGGACCGAATTCGCATCAGGCATTTGCTATTTTCTTTCGCCGGAGGGCTTTCTGCGGGTGTGGTCGGTGTATCAATAGTTCTTTGGGGTGCGATCAAAATTCGAACCCGTCTTCGCGAAAGAAACTCTGACGGTCCGGACGAATTTTAGTGCCTCTCGATAATATGGGATCGCCTGTTTCTCAAACAAAGAATGAAGGAACCAAGCAGAGCACCTCCAGAGTTATCTGGAACAGGTGGCTCAAGGTAGCCGAAGTTATCGGCACGGTTCAGATGGTTGTTATTATGACTATCGTATACTGGATTATGATCCCCTTTATGGCAATACCCTTGAAGCTTTTCACCGACCCCTTGTCGCTGAGAAGGGGCAAAGGGCCAAGTTGGACAATAAGAGAAGAATACGATGAAGAAATCATAGACCAGATGAAGAACCAGTTCTAAGGTTTTTGGATGGGCGAAAAAGGAAACCGAACCGCCACCCTTACCCTCGTATCAAGTTCCCTATTCGTAATGGTGAGAGTCGTAACCCATGTAAAAGAAGGCTTTTATGAGAATACTGGGCATATCCTGCTACTTCCACGACGCTTCTGCCGCCCTCATCGAGGATGGCATGCTTATAGCCGCAGCAGAGGAAGAGCGCTTCACACGTAAGAAGCACGACTTTGAGTATCCTCAGAATGCCATAGACTTTTGTCTGAGTCAGGCAAACATCACGGGTAAAGACCTGGACTACGTAGTGTTCTTCGAGAAGCCCTTCGTGAAGTTCGATAGGCTTCTGAAAACGGCAATGCAGGGCTTCCCTTCGACCTATTGGATGTTCGTGCAAAGTATGCGCACCTGGCTTTTCGATAAGCTATGGATAAAGAGCCTTATTACCAAATCTCTTGGCGTAGACTCAAAGCGCGTCTTGTTCTCAGACCATCATATGTCCCACGCCGCAAGCGCATACTTCTGCTCGCCCTTTGACGATGCAGCAGTTATGACCTTCGACGGCGTTGGTGAGTGGGCATCTACGACACTGGGCCATGGCAGAGGAAGCGACCTCAAGATAACCCACGAAATGCATTTCCCACACTCCATTGGCCTGCTATATAGCGCCTTCACTGCCTTCCTAGGCTTTGAAGTCAACGAAGGCGAGTATAAAGTCATGGGTATGGCCCCATACGGAACACCTCGCTTTGTTGACGAAATTTGGAAAGTAGTGAAGCAAAACGACGACGGCGCCTACTGGCTGGACCCAAGCTATTTTTCGTTCCATCACAGCACAAGTCGTTCCTTTACCAACAAGTTCGTCAAGCTCTTTGGAGAACCCCGGGGAGCCGATATCCCCTTCTTTACGCAGACAAGCGGCTATCCATCCTATTATGGGGATAAGCCCGCGAACTGGGATACCCTGTGCGATTACAACCAGCACTATGCCGACATAGCCTCCAGTATTCAGAAGGTTACGGAAGAGATGATCCTTACTCTTGCCAGGGCGCTGTACAGGCAGGTAGGTTCTACCAAGCTCTGCCTAGCCGGTGGAGTTGCCTTGAATTCTGTTGCTAACGAGAGAATACTGCGCGAAACGCCATTCGAGGAGCTGTACATTCAGCCATCCGCAGGTGACGGTGGAGGAGCCATAGGCGCAGCACTGTATGCGTGGCACACCGCACTTGGCAACAAAAACCGATTCGTCATGGATCACGCTTACTGGGGCCAATCCTATGGCGAGGGCGACATCAAGACGGCAATCGCAGAAGCCGGCTTCAAGAGCCATTATATTAATGACCAGTCCAAGCTGATACATGCGACGGTAGACAGGCTTACAGAAGGCAAGGTAATTGGCTGGTTCCAGGGACGATTCGAGTGGGGGCCTCGCGCTCTCGGTAATCGAAGCATTCTTGCAGATCCTCGGCGAGAGGACATGAAGGACATCGTGAACACCAAAATAAAGTTCCGAGAACCCTTCCGTCCCTTTGCGCCGTCCGTGTTGGTGGATTCAGCGGACAAGTTCTTTGATATTCCCAATGCAGAGGAGTCTATGCCTGCCAGGTTTATGCTTCAGGTAGTGCCCGTGAAAGAAGAAAAGGCAGACATCCTTCCTGCCGTGAACCACATGGGTACAGCAAGAGTTCAGACGGTACACCCGGATACGAATCCGATGTACTACAGCCTTATTGATACCTTTGGTAAGGCTACCGGCGTGCCCATTCTGCTAAATACATCATTTAACGTACGTGGCGAACCCGTAGTGAACACGCCTGAGAATGCGCTGAACACATTTGCAAACAGCGGAATAGATACCCTGGTCATGGGCGACTTCATCGTAGATAAAGAGTAGCTATTGGCCTGAGTTGGGCTCTGGTAATTGGAGGTTTCGGTATGGGAGTAATGCGAGAAATAGGCGATAAATTCGGCATTGCTGGAGAGTTGATATCCTTCTTGTGGAAGCGGAAGATGTGGTGGATGATACCCTTCGTGGCCGTGTTGCTGTTTTTTGGTCTGATAATAACTGTCGGAAGTGCCACAGGTGTTGGGCCATTCATATACACACTGTTCTAGTAAATTTCTCATAGATGGAGAAGACTGTTTGAATATTGTGAACTTCAAAACGTCTCTTTACGTTGGAATCGTACTGATAGCGTTGGGCATTTTATTCAATAAATGGCTCATCGAGATAACTATTGTCCCTGATTCTAATTTAGAATCATTGCAACTAAATTTCATTGTATTAGCAATTCAACTTACAGCCATCTCCGTTGGGGCGTACTTAGTAATTAAACGACCGTCCATCAAGCTTTCGATTGCTGGGATAGCGATATTCACCGTAAGCCTTGTTATCAGCCTAGGCTTGGCTGAAGTGGCTTTACGTACTATCCCGACTGTGAATTCCGGTACTTCGCATATGCATCGAATTCCACACCCGGTCTTCGGGTGGGTTCTCGAGCCAGATGTGGAATATGACAACGTCATGGACGAAGACGAAGCAACAGTACGTGTAACCTACAATTCCAGTGGGTGGCGAGATGTAAATCATGAGACGGAACGACCCGATAATGTCTTTCGAATACTGGTCCTTGGCGATTCGTTTATGGAAGCTTACTCCGTGGGCGATGAGGAGACTTTTTCTCGGCGCATTGAAAAGTTAACGCAGGCCTCTGGGCTTGAAGTAGAAGTGATCAACCTGGGAGTAGGCGGCTATGGAACCCTTCAGGAATACTTGGTATTTCGTGATGTAGGGCGTCAGTTTTCTCCAGACATCGTACTTCTTGCATTCTATGTCCAAAATGACGTTAGCAATAACAACTTAGATATGGAATCAAGGGGGGCAAACTATGGTGCTATTGAGGTTGCCAGCCGACCTTTTCTTAATAAAAATAGTTCAATCAATTGGAAAATTTCGCAGGTAGACTATGAAGGAGCAACGCGGCGATTCTTAAAGGCTCGAAATGCACTGGACTCGTCCGAAAGTAAGTTCATTGCGAGGTCAGAGCTTGCCCGATTAGGTAGTAATTTCCTTCTTGATGTTTTTGGGGAGTTTAAACTTTTTGAAAGTGAAAACTCTCTTGAACTTAACGCGAAGGACCATTTATTAGACGTGGCATTAGTGGAACCTGACGTCGTATTAATGGACCCAAAAGTCGCATCATATGGGGTCCATTACTGCGACGAGCCGGTAGAGATTGATAGTGCATGGGAAGTTACGGGAAGAATTCTGGCGCGGTTGAATGCGGAGGTAGATGAGGCAGGCGGCCAGCTCATCGTTTTCAATGTTCCTGCATTAAATGAAGTTGATACTTATTTGATGGAGGAAGCGATAACTGCGTCGGGTGTAAGATCAGAGCTATGCCTCGAATCTGCCCCGGGTTTCGAGAGACTTGCAGGCGTCGTTGAAGGCCTCGATATAGAATTAATTGATCTTCTCCCGGTATTCCGTAGAACTACGAGGGAAGACGGCATCAATCTTTTCAGGTTAAGCGACGGGCACTGGAATCCGGAAGGTCACTCATTGGCAGCTGAGACCGTTGTGTCAGCGCTCTCTGACCGAGGTTTATTACTGACAACCGATTAGCGGGCTCTTGCACTCTACCTGCCTTTAGGCTCCGCTAATTTCAGCCCCAATTGTGTCCCACTTTCGCTGATGGTCTACGGTGCACTTTAGGCAAACTCAAGAACTGGCAATGCGTAGAAGCCCAGGATTTCTCCCACCACAAGTCCGTTCTTGATGCAAGAAGCGGCAAAGGGAACCTGATTTTTGACTTGCATCGAGTTTGCTCTAAAATTCAAGGCACGGTAACGGAGAGGCCCTAGGTGATGGCCGGAGCGAATGCGCCTGCTGACATCTCAGACCGTACTGGCGAGGGTGCTGCACGATTGGCCGGACTACGAAGTTTTTAAGATTCTGAGGCGAGCACGCGAGTCGATCCGTGAATATGGGAGACTTTATGTTGTGGAAATGGTTTTGGACGAAACATCAGGTGCGGGTGGGTTATTGGACTTGAACATGCTTGTGATGACTCAAGGAGCCGAACGCACTGAAAATTAATACCGAAGTTTACTTAGAGATGCAGGGTTCGAGGTGCAAAGAGTCATAGCGACCGGATTTGTAAGCCTTATATCGTAGCGAAGCTGATCTAAGTAATTTGTCAAATATGGAGGACGTTGGTAATTGTGGCAAACAGAGTTCAAGGTTGAGCCAGATGGATAAATGGAGGACTCTGAAATAGCCTCGATTACGACAGTAATTACGACATCAGCGATAAACAACCGTATACTCCCTGGTACAATGATAACATTGCGATTAGTCTACGACGGCGTCCAGAGACAAGCAGGAGCAAACCGGAATCGCCGGATTTAGGATCATGTGCCTCAGGGCGTATGGGTACGAGTCTATCCTGTACGACAGTTTATACGACAACGGCGAGGAAAATTGGGACACGACAGGGCACAAATAGTAGAACATATATTGGCCTATTGAGGCAGCGAGACTAGAACAGAAACGTATAGGAACATCGCAAGCCGACCTCAAAAACCGTTGTCCTCACGGACGTCTCGGTTCGACTCCCTCCTTCGGCACCACACGGTCTATTGATGCAAAGCAAAAGGTCGGCATCTTCGCCGACCTTTTGCTTTTCTGACTAATATCAGACGACAGCTACATGCAGAGCGAGCCGCCGTCTACTGTGATGGCCTGCCCGCTGATGAAAGACGATGAGTCTGAGGCTAGCAGGAGTGCCAGGGCCGTGAGGTCTTCCGGTTGGCCCAGCCGTTTCACTGCTGTTCCCTGAATCGTCCTGTCGATCTGCTCCGGCGTGCGTGCCTCGCGCCATCGAGGTGTGTCGATCTGGCCAGGAGCTATGGCGTTTACGTTGATTCCGTACTCACCCAACTCGCGGGCTACGCTGGATGTGATGGCGATGATTCCGGCTTTGGACGCAGCGTAGGCCGCTGATGTTGGGGCTGCTCCGCCTCTACGACCTACGATTGACGCCATGTTTATGATCTTGCCGTAGCGCTGCTCCTTCATTAGCGGCACCACGGCTTTGAGACAGTAGAAGCAGCCTTTGACGTTGATGCTGTAGTTGCTATCCCACTCGTCGTCGCCCAGCTCCTCAATGCTGCCGGTGAGCAGAGGGCTGACGGCGTCGTTTATCAGTATGTCGATTCGGCCAAACTCCTGAACAGTCCTTTGAATAGCTGCGTTGACCTGTGATGAGTCGCTGAGGTCACAGGCGACGGCCAGAGCCTTTCCGCCCTGGCTGACGATGTCTTTAGCCGTCTGCTCTCCCCACGGTACGTTGATCTCCGCTATGGCTACGGAAGCGCCCTCATTAGCAAACGCTAATGCAAACTCACGCCCGATTCCGTGGCCCGCTCCCGTAACGAATACGACTTTACCCTGTAGGCCTAGATCCATCCGCTCTTCTCCTATTGGTTGGCTGCGAGCATTAAATTACTCAGTCTGTCATTTAGCCAAGTGATTCTTTAGTAGCCTGGAAATACCTTGTCAGTCTAGTAGTAGACGGCTGTGCCAGCCCCGCCGTTGGCTACAATAAGCTCACCGGAAACTGCCCAGGCCTTGTCGGAAGCTAGGAAAGAGGTTACGTACGCGACCTCTGATGCGTCCACCATTCGGCATATTGAGTTTCCGCTGTCTGCGTCCGGCGCGAAATCTTTAGCCTCTACCTCTTCTGGAGTTATACCTAGCTGGCTTGCTCTAGCCTCTAGTAGCCCTGGGGTGCGTTCGGTTCGGGTGATGCCTGGATGGATGCAGTTGACGGTGATGCCGAAGCGTCCCAACTGAACTGCCAGGGTCTTCGTTAGGTGTACGAGGCTGGTATTACGTGCGCCACCGCTGAGGTTTCCTGCGCGACGAGCGTTGGTTCCGCTGATGTTAATAATGCGGCCCCAGCCCTGCTCTTTCAGGAAAGGAATAGCGGCTCGGGCACAACGCAGGGCACCGACATACTTCACATCAAAGTCGCTGAGCAGTTCGTTATCATCAAGGCCTTCGATGGGGCCTGTAGCGGACGGAGAACCGCCAGGCAGCGATGCGCTGTTTACCAGAATATGCAGTCCGCCCAGCTGGTTGGCCGCCTCCTTCACCATGTTGTCGACTTGCTCCCGGCTGGTGACGTCCACCTGCATCGCTATGATTCGCTGGCCAGTCTGGTCCTCAATTTCACGAGCTGACTGCTCCAGCTGGTCCTTTGTACGGGAGGCGATGACCACGTCCACACCCTCTTGGGCCAGATCCATGGCGATGGCCTTGCCGATGCCTCGTCCGCCACCGGCCACCAGTGCGAATTTTCCTGCCAATCCTAAGTCCATCTTGTTTCCTCCTGTTCACTCGGTCCGCGCGCGGTTCCCTGTTTATTTCCACCTGATTTACGGAGTAATGCCCCGTAGGTTCTTCGAATCGGCTTAGTATTACATGGCATCAGGCACTAGGCAAATAGCTGAAAATGTATTGGGTGCCGAATACAAGTCAGGTATAATGGATGCTAATATTGTGTGGAACGGAAATTCAGTGTCGCATGGACCTGGGGAGGCGGCGGCGCGGTAGTCCGCAATATGCTATATTTTCGGAGAACATCCCGCTTATACCGGCGCTTGTAGCTCAGTTGGATAGAGCGCTTCCCTGCGGAGGAAGAGGCCGTGGGTTCGAGTCCCGCCAAGCGCACTTTGATAGCGGACAAGGACGGATTCCGCACCGTCCTTATTTTTAGACAGTGGCCTTATCGGCTGTATCCAAATGGCCTGATTTAGGCACCAGCACTGTCTTCACGGGCGATTAGCTCAGTTGGTTAGAGCACTTGCTTTACACGCAAGGGGTCAGAGGTTCGAGTCCTCTATCGCCCACCAGGCGTAA
>Ga0114993_10005354_pt1 | contig 12416 bp, 4 predicted proteins | sample ArcticOcean_MG_C_FD_87042 | JGI IMG/M metagenome (GOLD analysis project Ga0114993, IMG submission 87042) | Marine microbial communities from western Arctic Ocean - ArcticOcean_MG_CB2_150 | ecosystem: Environmental > Aquatic > Marine > Oceanic | place: Arctic Ocean: Canada Basin | collected...
AGTTAAGCTCAGGTCGCTCCATCACGCAGAGTCCGCTGTCGGTCGCGAAGCTCAACGTTCCGACGAAGCCCGTGGCGAGGAGTAAGATCATGAGATACTGCATCGGAGCCACCGACCCCAGATCAAATATTTGATGAACTAATCGATCGCCATAGATCGCGAGCGGAGCACACATCACAGCCAGGACAACCGCGATCAGCAGCGTCGCCGCTCCAACGATCCGGCGCAACTCCTTGACGCCCCCCGCATGATGAACCTGCGCAGCGCGTGGCAGGAGGATTCCGCCGACAGCAAGAATAAACGGGTTGAAGATCATGACGATGGATGCGTAGGCCGCATACACCCCTGTTGCTGAGACACCGAGCAGAATCGCGACGATCCAATGAAGCGAATAGGTCTGAACGACATCGGTTAATTGGCTTGCGCAGATCCAGCGCCCAAATCTCCAGTTTCGGCCGATGGTTTTCCGAACAAGTCGCCACCGAACGGTGAAGGACATCGTGGTGAGGCTGAACCACACAATACTGACGAGGCCACATGCGACCGCCGCGACGGCAAACGCCGACGTCGCCGAGAGCAGGTTGGCTGTGCCGAGTGCAAGTATTCCGGCAATCTGAAGTGCCGCAACGCTTAGGTCTAGAACAAGCGTAGCTCGTACTTTTAGCTCGGCCAGTAATATCCGCCGTATAAACTCCCGAATCGATATAAACGGTACGACGCCGGCGATCATAAGAAATACCGGAGCCAAACTCGCCAAACTCGCGACGTAGGAAGTCACCAAGGCAATGCCACCAAATACCAGCATCGCGAGCGCGGTAAAAACGCCTTGCTGGATTAGAACGCTGCCGGCGTAACGCTCCTTGCATCGGCCGAACCGGCGGTTGCTGAGCACGGCATAGGGGCTCAAAATCAGCGATTGCTGACACGCACTCAGCAGAACCAGCGCCCCGAACGCCATCGAGTACAAACCCAACTCGCTCATTCCGCACCAACGCCCGACGAGAATGGTGCAGAGAAAGTTGGTTCCGCTTACGACGGCCTGATCGCCCATCGCCCAGATACCCTTTTTGGCGGTTGCACCAGACAGCGTCGACGCCCACGTGGCCCGCTGAGCAGGAAACGGAAGCGCGAATAGTCGAGCAGTGAGTTTCGTGGGTACGGTCATTTCTTCGACCAAAGGGGGTTGTCGCCGTCGTTCGCCGTCGTTCGACGTCGGACGATTCGTACCGTTGCATGTCAGCATCACATGCCGAGACAATCCGCAACGAAAGCCGGCAGACATTGACGGTTCGTTGCGCCGGTGATTTCCGAACTCTGATGAGAACGACGACGACTGGCGAATTGCGTTCAGGCAGTCATCAACGAGTGACTATCGATTGCGTCGGCCGATGAGAAATCCGACGGTTGCGAAGAGTAACTTTAGGTCTTGTTTCGGTGACATCGCGTTGGCATAGCGAATATCCATCCGCATCCATTCCGCAAAGGGAACCGGTATCGAACGGTCTTGCACTTGCCAAATACAGGTGATTCCCGGAGTGACCGCCATGCGACGACGTTGCCACGGGGCACATTTGTCCGCTTCGTCGCACGGCAGTGGCCGTGGCCCAACGAATGACATGTCGCCCTTGAGGACATTCCACAGTTGCGGAAGCTCATCCAGGCTGAGTCTTCGCAAGAGATGGCCGATCCACGTTATGCGAGGATCATGCTGAATCTTGAATGCGGGGCCGTCCTGTTCATTGAGATGCGATAGGCCGTCTCGTTTGCCTTCGGCACCGACGACCATTGACCTAAACTTGTAGATCCAGAAAGGCTTGCCACCCCGCCCGGTTCGCTGTTGGGCAAAGATCACCGGCCCCTTCGAGGACATCTTGATCATCATTGCGATCAACAAGAATACTGGTGCCAGCAAGACGAGACCGGCTGCCGCACCAAGAGTGTCCAATAGCCGCTTCCACAATGGCCGAGGGTGAACAAGTATTTCAGCCACGTCGGCGTTTGGGATTTCAAAGCGATCACGGGCGGGTCTCGAAGAGAACCTGTCCTCACGAGTACCACGGGGGCGGCTCCGATACTCATAGACCTTGATCGATGGCTGCGGGATCGAACTTGGCAGCAGCGATGCGATTTCTGCTGCCAAAACATCTGCACCGAGCGTACAAGTCAGCGGGGCGAGGATTCCAAGCTGATGGCCAGCCATGTGCCCGACTTCGTCAATCTGGCGAACCCTACCGATCAGGATATTTTTCAGCGTCGACTCGTTCGTCGCGAGCGTATCTCGATCACGAAAGCTAAAACAGATCACCGAGAAGGTCGCTCCACTTCGGTCGGCGCACATCTGCTGGTATTCGCAGAGTTTGCGAAAGGCTCGCGACGAAGCAACTTCGCCCGCACCGAATGGCGGGCGAAGGCGGCTTGCTCGATTTGTGACGTCCTCGATTGTTCGTGTAGACATGGTCAAGCTCATTAGTTGAAATTCCGGCAAACACAGATTTTGGTGGTAGATTAGGTGGTAGATAAACCGCCTCTAGGTAGCGACCTGCTCAACGACGGCTTGCTGTTCTCGCTGCATCGTCGCTCGAGTCGTTTCTCTCCATTGTGAGGAGGCCGTCGCGGGTGAGTTCGCCGAACGGCTTAGATTGTCCGAGACAAACGACACCGCGATCGCCCCAACAACAGCGAACACGAAACCCAAAATGAGTGTTAGCGCCTTTCTCGGGCTGGACGGCTTGAGCACAAGGCTCGCCGGCTGAATCACGCTGATGTTCGTCAGTTCGACTTTCTTCAGTTCGCGACTGATGCGGGCCTGTTCCAGGTTTCTGGTATAGGTCCCGAATTTCGCTTCCGTCATGTTCATCTGACGCTCTAGCTCGATGACCGTCACCTCGTGGCGATTTAGATCGCCCAGTTCAGCATGCAGTCGTTCGGCGTGCTGACCGAGCATTTTCCGTTTGGCTTCAAGGGACTTCTGGATCGCCATTTCGGTCAACAGGACTGCCGAAGTGATTTGGCCGCGATCGGCGTGTTCTGAGCCGAAGATCTTTTCCGCAGCACGCACCTGGTCTCGGATCGCGATGATTTGAGGGTGCGACTCGGTGAATCGGGCGAGCAATTCCTGTTCACGCGTCTGTAGCGTGTAGAGATGCTCTCGCATGTTGTTGGCAGCGTCGGCCGGCAGGCCCTTGACGAACTGCTTCACCAGGGGCCCAGGTAGCGATTGAAGGCCCCTTTTCAGTTCTTCGATCTTTGCCTTGACCGCAGAGAGTGCCGTTTCATTGTCAATCGACTGCTGCTCGTTTTCGCCAATTTGTGTTTGCAACGTTTGCCGACGACTGTTGATCGATCCGATCTGAAACTCAATCTTCGCGTCCCGCAGTTTCCCCGTTGCTTCGTCTAGCTCCGTCTTGATCTTCGCCGTCTGCCGCTCGAAAAACTCGTATGACCCCGGAGTACTGTTCACGCGAAGGTGTTCGCTAAGGAATTCGCGTACGAGCGTGTCGACCACCTTCTGTGACTTTTGCGGAGAATCAGATTCATATTCGAGGGCGATGACGTTTGATCTCTTGGGAGACGCGATCGTCAAGGATTTCTTCAGTTTGATAATCGCTTTGTCGCGAGCCACTTCGCCCGTATAGCGAGCATCTAAATGATGTTCGTCAACCACCTTGCCCAATATCTTTCTGCTTTGGACAACCTCTAGTAGCGAGTTGATTTCTGCTTCGCGCGAGGTGTCCACCCGCATGATCTGCCCGGTGGTCACGGTAGGGTCTAAGGCGACGCTTTCTCTTCCGACGCGAACGAATAGCTTGGCGTCGGAGGTGTACTTTCGGGGACAGAAAACCAATCCCAGAATTACCAACACCATGGTAACGACGAAGAACGTGACCGAACGCCGTCTGAAACGCCAAAGAGTGCCACAGGCGTCACGGAGCGAACTCGCACCATGATCGGATTGCCGGCGTCTCTCGAGAGGCCTTCCGCTGGTACTTCCGTTTGATTCGTGGATTTTCTGTACGTTTTCATCCATCATGATCACCTTGGGTTCGATTCATTACCGGACGCTTCGAGAAGAAGCGGTAAGGGGCGCGGAAGAAATCCTCTCTATTCCTAGATAATCGAATTCAGGATTTTTGGAAGAGGTAGCGTCGTCGGGGTAGCGAGAAAATCCCGGCCTCCGGCAATCTATGCAGTCTGTGCCGGTTATCAGACCTCTTTCCCAAAACCGCCAACGAGGTGACCAGCGGCGTTTGTCGCCACAGAACGAGTATGCTTGACTCGAGCGCTACCTATTGATGACTGCGCGGCCATTGCACTTTTGTGAACAAGGTTGGCAGGGAATGTGCGGACTAAATCACATTGCCCGATAGCCACATCGAGCAACATTTCGCCGAAGCTTCGACCGGGGGGGAAGTAAGAACAATAGCGACACGAATCCGCCGGAACAGCCGCGTTTGGATCGAAACGTGCGGCGAACTGACCAGCCGCCTTTTCCGCCCTGATTCGATCTGGTATGGTTCTGTCGACGATAAGTTGAAACATCACCGACGTAGAATCGACAGCCATGGCAGACCACGACTCCCGATCCCCCGGTGCGTCGTCCGGAGAGACGGACGACGAAAATCCCGGCAGATTGTCGATCGTGGTGACGGGGTTATCGGTCGCGCTGACCGCCCTTTTTTGGCTCCTCGATTCGACCATTGATGGCGCGGCCATCGGCATCACATTTCTGTTTTTCCAAGTGGTGCTGATCTCGATCGTGATTTGGCAGGCTTGCGATCCGTTTGCGGACGCCGCCCAGTGGATTGGTACGACGCTACGGATTCCCGGTTCCGTGCGCGGCGCGACGCTTGATGCGGTTGCCAGCTCGATGCCGGAACTGTTCAGCGGAATTTTCTTTGTCGTCGTGGCGGTGCTCGCCACCGATGGTTCAGCGCAACAGATCTCAGACGCGGGAAGCGAAGGATTTGGTGCGACGGTCGCGACGTGTGCCGGCAGTGCCGTCTACAATATGATTCTGATTCCCGCGTTCTGTGCGCTATTTATTTCGTTCTACCGTCCAGAACGCCCGACGATTGACATCGAAGACCAGGTCATCTCGCGCGACGGCCTGTGGTTTCTCGGCACGCAGATTGTCCTGATCTATTTCTTGTATCAGGAAGCAATGCACTGGTGGATGGCCGTCGTTCTGCTGGCACTTTACGGTGTCTACATCGTATTCTTGTACCGTGACGCCCGCTCTTATCAGCGCGTGCATCGCGCGATTCGCGAGCGACTTGGACCAACCACCGCGACACAGGAATTGATCGAGTTGTTGGCCGCCGACGGCGTGGTCGCATCGCGCGCCTTGATCGAGAAGGTACGAAACGAGATGTTTTTCGGCAGCAATGGCGGCGATTCGGACTTGGGAAGCGGTGATTCGAACGGAGATGCGGAAACGGCCGGCCTGCTGTTTGGTCGGCTTGAAGTGCGGCTGACAGGTCGGACCGCGTGGGGCCTGATCGCCGGCTCGACCATTGTGGCCGCCGTGGCGTGCTATTGGCTGGTCGAAGTCACGCACGAGACGGCCAAGCAATTGGACGTGCCGATCTTTTTCGTGGCGGTAATCCTGGCCGCCGCCGCGTCGAGCGTCCCCGATACGTTTCTGTCCATCGGTGCAGCCAAACGGGGCGACGACGATGGTGCCGTGTCAAACGCCTTCGGGTCGAACATCTTTGACATCTGTATCTGTCTCACGATTCCGTTGCTGATTGGAACCTACCTCAACGACTGGCAACCCATTCTCATGGTGCAAAACGGCCAGCCGATTCCGGGGATTAACGATCTGCGGATCTTGCTTTGCGGGCTGACGCTCGTTACGCTGCTAATTATGTGGCATAACCGTCAGCTAACGCGCCGTAAGGCGTTGGTGCTTTGCGCTCTTTACGCGGTCTTCGTCGGCTATGCCGTCGCCGGCTCGCTGGGGTACTCGCTGTTCGATTTCGCGGCGTAGCACCTAAGCGTCTTTGCTCTGTCGGTTGGCAACCGTCGCTGCGCGGACCTCCAAGCCCGTCCAGCGATTCGGCCCAGCAGTCCTGTCAGTGTTATTGTCGAGAGTTCCGGGTGGGTCTGGAGACCCTTCCTGCTCTGCAACCGAGAGGGAACAGAGATGAGCAAGCCAACGCTTCGCGAAATTCTGAAATACAGATTCGACAACTTCATGGCCCGGGGTGGCCGGTCCATCTTTCTCAGCCTGATCGTGACGTTTTCCGTCTCGCTGATGATCTTTGGTTGTCTTCGCGGCGTGGTCAATTATTTTGATCCCGAAGGAGCCGAGCGTCCAGGTGGTTTCTTCAATCAAGTGTACCAGGCGTTCAATCAACTGAGCGATCCCGGCACGATGGCCTATGACATCGACTCCGCGCCTGGGTTCAAGATCGTCGCAGTGCTCTCTGGCATGGTGGGCGTGGTGATTCTCTCGGCGCTGATCGCTTTTATTACCACGGCGCTCGACCAGAAAATCGGCGAACTGAAGAAGGGTCACTCCAAGGTCATTGAAGAGGACCACACGCTGATCCTTGGATGGAACGAGCGCGTACTGGAAATATTGCGAGAGCTGGTCCTGGCCAACGAAAGTGAAGACAATCCGGTTGTCGTGATCCTGGCTAAGGATGACAAGGAGTTCATGGATGATTTTTTGAAACTCAATATATCGGACACGCAAAACACCCGAGTCGTTACCCGCAGTGGCTCCGTTTCGTCGCTGGTGAATCTCGATATCGTGTCGGTCACGACCTGCAAGGCGGTCATCGCGTTGGCCAATTGCAACGCCGGCGCTACGGATGACGAAAAGGCGGCCAGCGACGCACACGTTACCAAGACCGTCTTGGCGCTCGTAGCATCGCGTCCAAGTAACATTACGCTGAACGTCGTTGCAGAAATCTTTTTCGCCAGAAATCGAGAAATCATCGAAGACATCGCTCCGGGCGAGATCGCCACCATCGATACCAACGAGATTCTTGCCAAGATTCTCGTGCAGACGTCGCGCAGCATGGGGCTGTCGGTCGTTTACAGTGAAATTTTGTCCTTCGACGGATGCGAAATGTATTTCCACGAGGCTGAGTGGGGGGATGTTACCTTCGGCCAATTGGGCTATCGCTTTCCCGACGGAATCCCGATGGGATTGCGACACGCGGACGACAGCGTGTCGATTAACCCTGCTGCCGACTTGCAGGTCCGACCGGACGACGCAGTATTGATCCTCGCAGAAGACGACTCAACGATCGATTATCAATCGCGACCGGTCGCCTCGCCCCGCCAAATGACGCTCGCCGGAGGGCGCAAAGAGACGCAGGTCGAACGAAACCTGATCATCGGGTGGACACCCAAGGTCGAGACCATCCTGCGAGAGTACGCCGATTACGTCGAGGATGGCAGCCAGATCAATATCATGTTGCGCGCAGCAACGAAGGACGTTCAGGCTCACATCGAGCGGCTCAACAAGGAATTGCCCGGGATCGACATTGCGTTGATCGATACCGATCCGTTGCGCACCGAGGGGCTGTTGGTGGCTGAACCGTTCACGCACGACAACATTATCATTCTTAGCCAGGGCGGCGAGGATGATAGCGACGATCGAACCGATTCGGAAACCATCGTCATCCTGCTGTTGTTGCGGCATATTTCCAGAGCGTTCCCCGAAGAAGCGAAGTCGACGAAACTGATCACCGAGGTGCTTGACTCGGACAATCAAACGCTCGTTTCTCAGACCGGGGTCCACGACTTTATCATTTCCAATCGCTTCGTGAGCATGCTATTGGCGCAGATTAGCGAAGACGGCGATATCAAGAGCGTCTACGACGACCTGTTCGAAGAAGACGGTTCAGAAATTTATCTGAAACCGGTGCCGTTGTACTTCGAGTCGTTTCCGATTGAAGTGACGTACGCCGACATGATCGCGATCGCGCAGCAGCGCGGAGAGATCTGCCTTGGAGTCAAAGTCAAGGCACTGGAAGAAGATGCCGAGAAGAACTTCGGCGTGAAACTGATCCCAGAAAAAAATGTCCGCTACAAATTGCTGCCCGAAGACACGCTGGTCGTGCTGGCAGAAGACGAAACCTGATCACGGCCCTCGACGCAACAAAGCTACTCGACCCGTCAAGTATGGATTGGGCGGACGCTTATCAGGTAACAACCTGCCGTGTTTCCGCTTTACACCACGTGGCTAACCCGCGCGGCTAGCGCTGCCGCCTTGCACGTCTCAACTTGGCGTCCATCTCAAGAAGCTCGCCCTCGTGCACCCGGTCCACTGCCTGTTGGCGAGCAAGACGTTGTCGGTCGATGAACTGGGCATCGTCTGAGAACGAACGATCAGTGCGTCGCAACAACCTTCGGCCGGTCTGTGCCGGTGTGGTTGCCAGTGGAAACTCGATTGGCCCAATGATCGGATCGGTCTCGGGCTCCGGTCCGATCGCTTCAACAAATATCGCGTCAACTGCCTTGGCGGCGTCCGGCGCAACGACCGGCGGTGCCGTGAAGTCAGCCAGCGGACCGCCCCCATCGCCAAACAGCGTTGCCAGATCATCGGCGGCCGTCGTGCCCACGATGTCGAAATTGCCCTGCTCTGGCAACGTCCCCGTGCCCCAGCCGGCCAATACGTGTGCCAGGTCGGCGGCGTTGACCTTGCGATCACCCGTTGCGTCACCCACCTGGCTCGCCACATAAAAGAGGTCGTTTTCTGTCAGGCCAGTTCGTCCGTTGGCGAGCACCGTCACCTGAACATAAGTGTTGGTCAGTGTTTCGTCGGGCCAGATCAGCGTTACTCGATCACTGCCACCAACCCCTGCGCCTGTCCGGACGCTAACGTCGTCGATATTATTCTGCACCACCCAGTCGTCCGGATCACCGCCGGTGCCGACTCGAACGACCAAGTCCGTCGCGTCGAGATTCTCGCCGTCGGCCAGATTGCTGATGTCGATCATCAGTCCGTTGAACCCTTGAGCGGATCCGATCACGTTGGCAGGAGAAATCGTTTGTTCTGGCAGGAGCACCGACTTGTCCGCGGCAATCGCGTTATCGTCTTGAGAGTTGGCGGTTGGGTCTTGACCGTCAAGCAACGAATTGTTGTAGAACACGTGACGTCCCACCACGCTCGGCGAGGTGTCGATCGTGATCGTGCCGTTGGTCACGTCCAGAGCGACGTCGATAAGATCGGTGTGGAACGGTCCGTTGGTCACTCCCGCAAGTACGTCGACCAGTTGCAGGTCCCAACTGCCGGTGAAGAACCCTGTGGTGTCGATCACCAGCGTCGCCAGCAGGCCGTTGGCCGACACGGTGCTGTCCTGGGCAGAGATTCCCAGCGAAGAGATGTTCACCTGAGGGATTCCCGGCGAGTCGAACTGCTCGTCGGCGACTGCCGCGAAGATCGTGCCGGTTTTCAATTCGGCTGAGGTAATCGCGGGGCCATCGACACCGGCAGGCAGGCCAAAGTCGACCAATTCCGGACCACCATCGCCAACCTGAGCATAAAAGTTAACGCCCGACACCGCGTGTCCGCCGCTGACGAAAATATCAATCGTCTGGTCAGGTGTGTTGGGCGAGAGCGTATGACTGCCAACCGTGATCGCGGGAAGGCTCACTGCGGCGTCGCTCATTTGCACGCTAGGTGACTGAGGCGCGGTCGCCTGTGGCATGACAAAGAGATTCAAATCAGTAAACGGCGAGGTGGCATTGTCGCGAGCGATCACCAGATCAGTCGCGTTGACCAGCGCGTCTCGGTTGTAGTCGTACTCATCGTCGAGCGCCGCGGGATTGAGCGGACCGTGAGGATTGTCTCGCACGTCAACAATGTCGGTCACGTTGACCAGCGCGTGCTGCTGGCTATCGCCCGACTCGCCGATGGCGTTGCCAAAATAGAACACCTCGTCGGCTGCCAAGCCGGTACGTTCGCTGGATTTGACCGTCACCTGCATCCACTGGTTTTGAATCGTGCCATCTGGCCAAGTAAGCGTGACGCGATGTCGGGTCGGGTCCAGTTGCCGAACCGAGATGTTCGGAGGCGTCGAAGGTGCCGCCCACTGAGACAGATCGGGCACGTTGCCTAGCAGCACACCAAAGTCTTCGGCTGCCACGTCGTTCGGCAACAACAACCGATCGATGTCAATCATCAATCCGTTGATTCCACGGCTATAGCTCGTGTACGCCGCGAAACTGCCCATGTCGCCGGGCGCTAGCGCGGCCTTGTCCAAGGCGATCGCGTTGTCGTCGGCAGCGTTGGCCGATGGGTCTCGGCCGTCGAACACCGAATTGTTGTAGAAGACATGCTGGCCAACGACCTCCGCCGGCAACACACGTATCGACCCGTTGGTGATCAACGCTTGGTCGCCGGCAAAGTCGGTGTCAAACGGTCCACCGAACAGATCGGGCAGTACATCGGTGAGGAGCAAATCCCACTCTCCGCCAAAAAATCCGGTTGTGTCGACGATCAGCGTCGCTAAGAGATCGTCAGCGGGAACCGTCACGCCGACGCCGCTGGTGGCAATCGTGGCGTTCACGGCCTGAGGGATTCCGTCGGGGCCGAACTGAGGATCAGACAGACCCTCAAAAATCGTATCGGTGTGCAGATCGATGTCGGTAATCCTCGGACCTGGGGTGCCAGACGGAAGACCAAATTGGCTCAGTTCTGGTCCACCGTCACCGATCTGGACGAAGAGGTTCAAGCCTTGGACGGCTTGACCACCGACCACGTAAAGCTTGATCTCTTGGTCGGCCGTGTTGGCCAATAGATCGTGCTGGCCGACGATGATCTCGGGCAGATCAAGCCGCAGCAAGACCGTCGTCGGGTCCGAGTCGTACTCGCCGTCGTTGGCCACATAAGTAAAGCTGTCGGTCGTTACAAATGACGCGCTCGGAGTATAGGTAAACGAACCATCGGGGTCTAGCGAGAGTGTGCCACGCGATGGCGGAGTCACGAGCGAAGCCGTCAACTGTGGCGAGTCGATGTCGGTATCGTTGGCGAGAAGACCATCGGCGGCGTCTACGATCAGCGCCGCTAAGGAATTCACCTGATAGGTGTCACTTTGCGCGATCGGCGGATCGTTGACCGGTTCGACATTCAGGTCAACCGTCGCGATGTTCGACTCGTCAATACCATCCGTCGCGAAATACGTAAACCGATCAACGCCAACAAACTCTTCATCTGGCGTGTAAGTAAACGTCCCGTCGGCGTTGAGACTCAACGCACCGTGCTCGACGTTGCCGACTATCGAAACAGTCAGGGGCTCGTTATCGGGATCGTTGTCGTTGGCCAATACGCTGGCGAGCGACCCGCTCGCGTCGAGCGTCGTGTCTTCGTCGACATCATATTCATCGTCGAAGGCCGTCGGCGCATCCTGGGTGCCTGCCACCGAAATCGTTACGGTCGCGACATTCGAATCAACAGCACCGTTGTTGGCCACGTAGGTAAACGTATCGTCGCCGAAAAAATCTGGGTGGGGCGTGTAGGCGAATGTACCGTTTACATTAAGCGTCAGATCGCCATGTTGCGCGTCGTCAACAAGCGAAGCCGTTAGAGAACCTCCCTCGACCAAGGAATCGTTGCCGAGCACCGAAACCGTCTCGGGCGACGATCCATCGGCGACCAGCGTGGTGTCCTCCTCGACATCGTAGAGATCATCTTCGGCCACCGCAGGATCGCTAACCCCCGACACATTGATCGTCACGGTGGCAACATTGGACTCGTCTGTGCCATCAGTCGCGCGGTAAGTGAACGTGTCGATACCAAAAAAGTTCGGCTCGGGCGTGTAAGTGAATGTGCCATCGGAATCAAACACCAGATCACCGTGCTCAACATCCGTGACCAGTGTAGCCTCGAGCGGCTCTCCGTCCGCATCGACATCGTTGGAAAGAACTCCTGTGGTCGAGGACGACAGATTGGTGATTTCCTCCGGCGTCAACAGCCGATCATAAATCCGCAGATCATCCAATAGCCCGTTCCAGGAGTCCCCGTGATTATTGGGAGTGATATTATGGCCGAGCAACCAAGGTCCCTCTGGGGCGTTCGCTTCAAATTGGCCTGCTCCGACCTGTACACCGTTTTGATAGATCGTCGCATCGCCTTGGTCACGGTCAAACACGACCGCATAATGTTCCCACGCTCCGACGATCGGTTCCGCAGGAGCATAGGCAGGTCCCGTTGTCCATGGTTTATAGAATCCGATTCCCTTACTGTTTTCGTTATTCTGTACGATCCAGCCGAGGATTCTCGGATTGGTTCCCGCACGAACGTTGAGGTTGGTCCAGAACGAAAACGTATACAGATCCTGAGCAAGCGGACCAGACAGCAGGCCATAATTATTGGAGTCGGCCAGATCGAGGGCCCCGCCGATTACGCCATCGACCCATTTGTTTTCGCCCGTCGCCCAATTGACCAGCGTGACATC
>Ga0114993_10005365_pt1 | contig 12403 bp, 13 predicted proteins | sample ArcticOcean_MG_C_FD_87042 | JGI IMG/M metagenome (GOLD analysis project Ga0114993, IMG submission 87042) | Marine microbial communities from western Arctic Ocean - ArcticOcean_MG_CB2_150 | ecosystem: Environmental > Aquatic > Marine > Oceanic | place: Arctic Ocean: Canada Basin | collected...
ATAATTAATAAAATAATCAAAATTGGTAATATTAATAAAAATAACAGAATTTTAGAAATAGGACCTGGTAATGGAAATTTAACTGAAAAAATTTTAAAACTAAAAGCAAAAAGTATAATACTAGTTGAAAAAGATAAAAACCTTTCCTTACTATTAAGTAAAAAATTTTATAATTTTAGTAATCTAAAAATAATTAATGATGATATTTTAAATCAAATTAAAATATACGACTTTAAAAACAATTTTATTGTATATGGAAACCTTCCATATAATATTTCAACACAAATACTGGCTTCTTTAATTACGCTTGATAAATGGCCCCCATGGTATGAATCTCTTATTTTTATGTTTCAAAAAGAAGTGGCAGATAGAATATTAGCAAAAAAAAATACTAGTAATTATGGAAGGCTAACAATCTTATGCAATTGGAGACTGGATATAAAAAAACATTTTGATGTTTCTAAAAATTGTTTTTTTCCTAAGCCAAAAGTTAATTCTACTGTACTCTCATTTACACCCAAAAAAAATATTAAATTTAAAATTAAAAACCCTCAAAATCTTGAATATATAACTAGAATTTTTTTTTCTGGTAGAAGAAAAATGATCAATAAAAGTTTTAAAAAATTATTTGGCATTAGTAAAAATCTTATTAATGAATTGAACCTTGATTTAAATCAAAGACCTGGAGAACTAAGTAATGAAATGTATTACAAAATAACAATGAAGTATGAACAATTAAACAATTAAACAATTAATTGTTTTACCTTGTTTTTAATATTATCTAAATTTTGTTTTTTCTTAATACCTTTTTTTTCTGATTTTATTATATCTATTATTTTTTTATAGCACATCTCTAAATCATCATTTACCACTACATAATTATATTCATCCCAATGAGATAGTTCTTCGTTAAACTTTGCCATTCTTTTTGAGATAAGTGTTTCTTGATCTTTATGCCTATTAAACAATCTCTCCTTCAGTGTTGCGATATTAGGTGGTAAAATAAAAAATGTTGTTAAAGTTAAATCTTGAATTTTTTTTAATTGTTGTGTGCCTTGCCAATCAATATCAAATAATACATCTTTTCCTTTAGATAAACTCTTAGTCACAGGTTCTTTCAAAGTTCCATAGTAATTATCAAAAATTTTAGCATTTTCAAAAAAACTATTTTTTTTAATCAATGATTGAAATTCATCTTTTGAAACAAAATAATAGTCTTTTCCATTTATTTCGTTGGGTCTAAGTTTTCTAGTTGTATGAGAAATTGAAATTACAAAGTTGCTGTTATTAATTGCAATTTTTTTTGTTAAAGTAGTCTTACCAACGCCAGATGGAGAAGATAAAACAAACATCATGCCATTTGCTTTTAAATCCATATCAAAAATTTTGGCTTGATGTTAATTGTAACTTAATAAGCTATTAAGCTGATTTAGATTCAATAAACTTTATAGCATCACCCACAGTGAGAATTTTTTCAGCTTCTGTGTCAGAAATTTCAGACCCGAATTCTTCTTCAAAAGCCATTACTAGTTCTACTGTATCTAAGCTATCAGCACCAAGATCATCTATAAAATTAGCTTCTTCTATTACTTTAGTTTCTTCAACACCTAAATGATCAGCGACCATTTTTTTTACTTTACCTGAAACATCTTTTGTCATGTGTAATTCCTTAATTTTGAGTTATAACTCTTAATAAATTATTAATTAATTTTGTCAAGCCATATACATGCCGCCATTTACATGTAATGTTTCTCCAGTAACATAAGAAGCCTGGTCTGATGCCAAAAAAGCTACACAATTCGACACATCTTCTCCTGATCCAAGCTTTCCCATAGGAATTCTTGAAGTTAGATATAATTTAACTTTTTCTGCAATGTTCATTGTCATATCCGAGACTATAAAACCTGGAGACACACAATTGACTGTTATATTTTTTTTTGCATATTCTATAGCTAGACTCTTTGACATTGCTATTATCCCAGCTTTAGAAGCTGCGTAGTTAGATTGACCTACATTTCCTGTATGACCTACAACTGAAGTTATATTTACTACTCTGCCAAATTTATTTTTCATCATTTGTTTTATTCCATATTTTGATAATAAAAAGGTTGAAGTTAAGTTAATATCAATTACGCTTTTCCATTCGTTATCTTTCATTCTTAAAGAAAGATTATCCATATTAACTCCCGCATTGTTTATTAAAATATCTATCCCTCCAAGCTCTAGAGAAACATCTTCAATAAATTCTTCAACTCTTGAATGTTCAGATATATCAAATTTTTTTACTTTAATATCTGGATTTTCTTTTTTTAAAATATCTAATTTTTCTGATTTTGTGCCAGATCCTAATACATTTCCACCTAAAGATATAAATTTTTTAACTAACTCTTTTCCAATTCCACCGCTTGCTCCCGTTATTAATATTTTTTTATTTTTAAAATTAATCATTTTTTGTATTTTCTACTAAATTAATATTTGAAACTTTAACATGTTTGTTTATTTTTTTTACTAAGCCTGAAAGAACTTTACCAGGACCTATTTCAATAAAATCATCTACGCCTTGGTTTATCATATATTCAACGCTTTCTCTCCACCTAACTTTAGATGTTATTTGATCAACTAACAATGTCTTAATTTTATCTACATTAGTTTCTTCCTTTGAAGTAACATTACTTATAATAGCAGGATTTGGTTGTAAAAAATTTGTATCATTAATTTTACTTTCCATATTTTCAGCAGCTTTTTTCATTAAAGAACAGTGAAAAGGCGCACTTACTGGTAAAAGTATTCCCCTTTTTTTTTTACTTTTTAAATTGCTGTTTAAAATTTTAATTGTTTTTAAGTCTCCACTCACAACTACTTGTCCATAACTATTATCATTAGCAATTTCACAAACTTCGTTTGTTTTTAATAAGTCTATTTCTTTTTTTACTTCATCTATTGTCATGCCTAACACTGCTATCATTCCTCCTTTATTATATGGAACGGCATCTTGCATTGATTTACCTCTTTCTCTTAATAGGTAAGCAGCCTTTTCAATTGTAAGAGAGCCAGCGCAAACAAGAGCTGTATACTCACCTAATGAATGTCCAGCAAAAAACTTTACGTTTTTTAAATCAATTTTTTTTTTCAAAACATTGTAGATAGAAACTCCAACTGTCATAATAGCTGGTTGCGTATTTTCAGTTAATTTTAGTTTTTCATCTGGTCCATTAATTATAATATCTGAAAGTGAAAAACCTAACGTATTATCAACGGCGGCAAAAATATTTTTTACTAAATCAAATTCTTTATAAAAATCCGCTCCCATGCCTACGAATTGCGACCCCTGTCCTGGAAATAAAATTGCTTTCATATGATATTTACTACAATATAATTAAATTTTAATAGTTGTATATTGAAAATTTTAATAGTATAAAACGTCTTCTTCTGCTAGTAAAAATAGCGGATTATTCGAATAAATCGAATTAACCAAGGAATTAACTAATGAATTATTACGAACACACATTTATCTCAAAAGAAGACTTGCCAGAAAGTCAAAAAAAGAAAATTATAGAAAAATATTCTGAAATTATTAATAATAATTTAGGTAAGATAATTAAAACACAAGATTGGGGTTTGAGAACTTTTGTATACAGAATAAAAAATAGTAAAAAAGGTTTCTACTTTCATATAAAACTTGAAGGTGAAGGTAAAACTGTAGATGAATTAGAGAAAGCTGAAAACATAGATTCAAATATACTTAGATATCTTACAGTAAAAGTTAAAAAGCATGATTTAGAAACTAACTATTTTGAAAAAAAAGATTACCAAAAGTAATAAAATATGAAAAAAAATAAAAGAAAGTTATTAAAAAAAACAGCATCTTCGTATACAAAATTAAGTTTATTTCAAAAACCAGGTGTAAAATTTTTTAAACCATGTCCGCTATCAGGCAAAGATGCGCCTGTGGTAGATTATAAAAATTTAAGACTTTTAAAAAAGTATATTTCTGAAAGTCAAAGAATTTTACCATCAAGGGTTACATCTGTTTCTCAAAAAAAACAAAAAGAGTTATCAAGAGCAATTAAAAGAGCTAGGCTCTTAGCTTTGTTATAAAGGCATTTATGGAAGTTGTGTTATTAGAAAATATTAAAAGTCTTGGCCAAATAGGGGATATTGTTGATGTAAAAAGAGGTCATGGACGTAACTTTTTAATAAAATATGGAAAAGCTTTAAAAGCATCAAAAGAAAATATTTCCTTGGTTAATAAAAAAAAAGATGAGCTTAATGAAAAAAATACTGAGCAAAAAAAATCTGCTAAGAAAATTTTTGATATTATAAATAGTTCAAAATATAAATTTTCCAAAAGAGCAAAAGAAAATAATGAATTATACGGCTCAATAAAACCTCTGGAAATATCAAAATCTATTGAAAATGATCGCAAGATAGAAATTAAAGCTTCACAAATAGATTTGGGCAAAGAGATTAATAAAATTGGTTCTTATGAAGTAAGAGTAAATCTTCATGCGGAAGTGCAAGCAAAAATTCATATTGAGGTTGTAAAAGAAGAAGACAAAAACTAACTCCTTTTTATTTTTTCCACAGACAAACGATCTATTGTATAACTTTGATGTTTTTTTCATTACTTTTATAGTATTTAATAGATTAAATTGTAATGATATCTCAACCTCTAAAAGTAATTAAAAATAACGAAAAGAGTATGCCTTGTAATGTTGAGGCAGAACAAGCTCTTATAGGTTCTATATTAGTTTCTAATGAAATCTTTGACGAAATAACTCCAATAATAGATTCTAAAAAATTCTTTGATCCAATACATTCAAAAATTTTTGAAACAATTGAAATGCTAATATCAAAAGGACTTTTAGCTAATCCTATCACTCTTAAAAATCATTTTGAAAATAATGAAGGATTAAAAGAACTTGGTGGCCAAGAATATTTGGTCAAAATTACAAAATTTTCTACAACTTCTATAAAACAATGTTTAGACTATGCAAATATCGTTCATGAAATGCATTTAAGAAGAGAATTAATTAAAATTTCTGAGTCAGTTTTAAATCAAGTCTCTAATGCAAACGAATTATCAATATCTGGTGATGAATTAATACAGAATGCAGAAAAATCATTGTTTGATTTAGCTGAAAGAGGTCACTTCAATCAATCATTTATTAAATTTGAAAACGCTTTAAAACAAACAATAGAAATGGCACAAAAAGCATTTCAAAATGAAGATGGACTTGTGGGTGTTCCTACTGGGTTAACAGATTTGGACGTAAGATTAGGTGGATTACACAAACAAGATTTAGTAATTATTGCTGGTAGACCTTCGATGGGTAAAACTGCACTAGCAACGAATATAGCTTTTCATGCTGCAAAAAATATTGAAAAAAATGGAACTAAGTCGACTGTCGCTTTTTTTTCACTAGAAATGTCTTCAGAACAACTATCAACTAGAATTCTTTCAGAACAATCAAGAATAAGATCTAATGATATTAGAAGAGGTAAAATTTCTGACAAAGAAATGGAACAATTTATTGAATCTTCAAAAAATATCCATGCCCTACCTTTATTCATTGATGAAACTCCAGCTATTACTATCGCTGCCATTAGTAATAGGGCAAGAAGAATTAAAAGACTTTATGGTTTGGAATTAATTGTAGTTGATTATATTCAACTAATGAGAGCCAGTGGTAAAAGGTATGATGGTAGAGTGCAAGAAATTTCAGAAATAACACAAGGTTTAAAAGCTTTAGCTAAAGAATTAAATGTTCCTGTTTTGGCATTATCACAGCTGTCACGTCAAGTTGAACATAGAGATGATAAAAAGCCACAACTTTCTGACTTACGTGAATCTGGTTCAATTGAACAAGATGCTGATGTAGTAATGTTCGTCTACAGAGAAGCATATTACCTTGAAAGAAAAGAACCTAGCTTAGGGTCCGTAGATCATGGTGAGTGGCAACAAAAAATGGATGAGATATCTACTTTAGCGGATATTATGATTGGAAAACAAAGGCACGGACCTACTGGAAATGTTAAAGTTGAGTTTGAGGCTATGTATACTAAATTTAAAGACTTAGAAAATAAATAATCTAATATACTTCAATGTTTGAAAAAATATACAAAAATTCAATAATTGAAAAACCTAAATTTACTTTATTAGTTCTTACTATTTTGTTGCTAACTTTTAGTTTTTTTTCTAAAGATTTTAAACTTGATGCATCTTCGGATACTTTGCTATTAGAAAATGATCCTGACTTAAATTACTTAAGAGAAGTAAATAATAGATACGGATCAAAAGATTTTTTAATATTAACATACACTCCTAAAAATAAACTGTTAGCACCTAAAACAATTAAAAATTTAAAAAATTTAAAAAATGATTTAAAAAACTTAGAATGGGTAAATAACGTAGTTACAATACTAGATGTTCCTTTGTTGAAAAATAACGACGATCCTTTGGCAGATAGAATTAAAAATTTTAAAACACTATCAAGCGACAACGTAGATAAAGAAAGAGGTTTTGAAGAAATTATTAATAGTCCAATATATCAAGAATTTGTGATCAGCAAGGATGGAAAAACTAGTGGAATATTAGTTTATATAAAAAATGATAAAAAACTAACAGAACTCATAAAGAAAAAAAGTCAATATTTAGATAAAAAATATAATGACCAATTTTCTTCTGATGATAAAAAAAATTATAAAAAATTTTTAAAAGAATACGATAATTATAAAAAATTATATAATAAAAAAAATCATCAAAATATTAACGAAATAAGATCTGTTTTAGAAAAATATAAAAATACAGCAAAGATTCATTTGGGTGGTATACCTATGATAGCTGATGATATGATGTCTTATATAAAAAATGATATAATAGTATTTGGAGCGGGTGTATTTATTTTTATTATTTTAACTCTTTGGTTTGTTTTTAGAAAGCTTTTATGGGTTTTTATTCCACTTTTAAGTTGTTTCTTTTCAGTTTCTATAATGGTTGGTCTACTTGGTCTTTTGGGATGGAAAGTAACAGTAATCTCTTCGAATTTTATTGCTTTAATGCTTATTTTAACAATGGCTATGAATATTCATATTAGTGTTAGATATTTACAGTTTAAAAAAGAAAATAAAAATATCACAAATAAAGAAGCAATATTATGGACTGTTGGAAAAATGTTTTGGCCAATATTATATACTGTGCTTACAACAATATGTGCATTTCTATCTCTTATATTTAGCGGTATAAAACCTATTATAGATTTTGGCTGGATGATGACAATAGGTTTGATAGTTTCCTTAACGATAACATTCACTTTATTGCCAGCTATCCTTAATATTTTAAGTAAAGAAACATCAAACTATCGAGATGAAAAGAAATCTATTGTAACAACTTTCTTTAGTAAAATTGCAATAAATAATACTAAAACTATTCTTGTATCTGCTTTATTTGTAATACTTGTAAGCATTATTGGTATTTCTAAACTTGAAGTTGAAAATAGTTTTATAAATTATTTTGATAAAAAAACTGAAATATATAAGGGAATGAAACTAATTGATGATAAGCTTGGAGGAACCACTACTCTTGATGTTATTATTAAATTTCCCAAAAAACAAAATTCAGAAAGTAATGATGACGATTTTGCTAGCTGGGATGATGAAGAAAGTGATGACTCTAAATATTGGTTTACAAGAAACAAAATAAACAAAATTATTAAAATTCATGATTATTTAGACTCCTTGCCAGCGGTTGGTAAAGTTATATCTTTTGCATCTATGGTAAGAGTTGCTGAAGACCTTAACGATGGGAAAAAATTAGAAGGATTAGAAATGGGTGTTCTCTATACAAAAATGCCTAACTCAATCAAAAGAGACATAATTGATCCATATATTTCTATTAAAAATAATGAAGCAAGAATTAGCTTAAGAGTTAAGGACTCTATGGAAAACTTAAGACGAAATGAGTTGATAAAGAAGATTAATTACGATTTAGAAAATAAATTAAATATAGATAAAACAGAATTTAAGCTTGCTGGAATACTTATTCTTTTTAATAATCTTTTACAAAGTTTATTTAAATCACAAATCCTTACTTTAGGTGTTGTTATGACAGGTATAACATTAATGTTTTTAATTTTATTTAGAAATGTAACTCTATCTTTGATTGGTGTGGTTCCAAATTTTATGGCGGCTTTCTTGATTTTAGGTATAATTGGTTTATTAGGTATACCTTTGGACATGATGACAATAACTATTGCAGCAATTACTATTGGTATAGCAGTAGATAATAGTATTCATTACATATACAGATTTAAAGAAGAATTTAGCAAAAATAAAAAATATAATTTAACGCTTGAAAAATGTCATGATACCGTTGGTGTAGCTATTTTAAATACTTCTATTACTATTGTTTTTGGGTTTTCAATACTTGTATTATCTAACTTTATGCCAACTATATATTTTGGTGTTTTCACAGGAATAGCTATGTTATTAGCAATGGTTTCAGTTTTAACTCTTTTGCCAAAATTAATTTTAATTACAAAACCTTTCGGTAATGAATAATATAATAGAATTTATTCAAAACAATATCTCTATTTTTGATCTTTTTGTTTTATTGGTTACAATTTATTCAATGATTAAATGTGCCGCCAAAGGTTTTACCCTTAGCTTATTATCTTTTTCAAAATGGTTAATAGCTTTAATAATTACTATAGTTTTAGTGCCTAAACTAAATCCTTGGGTTCAAGAATACGTCGAATCAAATTTTATTGCTGATATAGGACTGGGAATATTTATATTTATCATGTCTCTTTTCATGCTTATCAATATAAGTAAAGCTATCAGTAGTACTGTCACTTGGTCTGGGTTAGGTACCGTTGATAAAACTTTTGGTTTAGTTTTTGGAATTTTTAAAGGTTATATTATATGTGTTTGTATATTCTCTTTATCAAATTGGTTTTATCCACATCAGAAATGGCCTATTAAAACTGAAGGCACTTATTCTTACCAAACAATATATAAAGGTAGTGAGTTTTTAATTAAAAAATTTCCTAATAGTAATGATTATTATGATGAAACAAAAGAAAAAATAGAAAAAATTTAAATGGATAGACTAAATGAGGAATGCGGTGTTTTTGGAATTTTTAAAAATAAAGATGCTTCAGCATTAACAGCCTTAGGTTTGCATGCTTTACAACATAGAGGGCAGGAAGGGTGTGGAATCGTATCTTTTGATGGTAAAAATTTTTATTCTGAAAGAAGACTTGGTTTAGTTGGAGATAATTTTACAAAAGGTAAAGTTATAGAAAAATTACCTGGGGATTGTTCTATTGGACATAATAGATACTCTACTAGTGGTGATAATCTAATTAAAAATATACAGCCATTTTTTGCTGATCTTCATACAGGAGGAATAAGTATTTCACATAATGGAAATTTAAGTAATGCAAGAAATCTTCGAATGAAATTAGTCAAAGATGGCTCAATTTTTCAAACAACATCTGATACTGAAACTATTGTCCAACTAATTGCTAAGTCAAAAAAATTAAAGATTGTTGATAAAATAATTGATGCTCTTTTCAAAATACAAGGCGGTTATGCTTTAACAATTTTGACGAACAAAAAATTAATTGGAGTTAGAGATCCTTATGGTATCCGACCATTAGTTTTAGGAAAACTAAACAAATCATATGTGTTGGCCTCAGAAACATGTGCTCTTGATATAATTGGAGCCAAATTCATTAGAGAAATCAAGAATGGAGAAATAGTAATTATTTCTGAAAATGGCGTTAAAAGTATAAAGCCATTTCCTAAAATAAAAGAGCGCCCTTGTATATTTGAATATATATATTTTTCTCGTCCTGACAGCATAATAAAAAATATAAGTGTTTATCAGTATAGAAAAAGACTAGGGGCGCAACTGGCCAAAGAATCAAATGTTGATACAGATTTAATTGTACCTGTACCTGACTCGGGGGTGCCTGCTGCAATTGGTTATGCTGAACAAGTAAATAAAAGCTTTGAATTGGGTATTATACGAAATCATTATGTTGGCAGAACTTTTATTGAACCTACTCAACAAATAAGAAGCTTAGGTGTCAAACTAAAGCACAGTATTAATAAATCATTAATTAAAAATAAATCTATAATTTTAATTGATGACTCACTAGTTCGTGGAACCACATCTGTAAAGATTATTAAAATGCTCTACGAGTCTGGAGCAAAAGAAGTTCATTTAAGAGTGGCATCACCACCAATTAAATATCCTGATTATTACGGTGTGGACACTCCAAATAAAAAAGAATTGTTAGCAGCAAAATATGATATTGAAGGCATGAGGAAATTTATTAATGTTAAAACATTAAAGTTTTTATCTATTGAAGGTCTATATAAATCTATGGGCTACGAAAAAAGAAACTCTGCATATCCTCAATTCACTGATCATTGTTTTACAGGGGATTATCCAATTAAACCTATTGATGCAAATAGTAAATATGCATCAAATAATCAAGTGTCATTAATAACTTCGAAAAGTTAATAATTTAGTTAAAACCAAAAATTCGCGAATTTTCAGTTAAAATATATAAAGAACCACCACTCACTATAGGCGGGGCACTAATTGAACTGCCGATTCTTTTTGCACCTAAAACCTTTCCAGATGTTGCTGATGACTCAATTATATATCCATTTGAAGTTGTGGCGATCATTTTACCTGACCCCAAAACAAAACCTGTAACTTTTGTATTAAACTTTTTTTTCTTTAAAACTTGAAACACATCGGAAGACCAAATTATATTACCTGAATTTTTATTAAAATTAATAAAATACCCATTAGAAGAAACAATAAAAACATTATTTCCATCTATAATTGGAGTGCCAACTGAACTCACATTCTTTTTCCAGTTAAGATAGCCAGAAGATAAATTGAAATTAAATAATGTGTTAGAAGCAGAAAATATTATCTCGTCTTCGCCCAATAGAATATTAGATGACATAAAAAAATCTGTATTTTGATTAGTTAAAGAATTTATTTTTAAAGACCATAAAACTTGACCATTAGTTTTTATTTTAAATAAATCCCCAGATGAAGTAAGCACGATTAAATCTTTCTGCTTAGAAATTGCCAATCCTAAAAAGTTTTGTGACTTTATAAAAGTGCTAGAAGCTCTAATATCCCATAAATTAGACCCGTCTTTAATGCTTAAGCAAAAAATCCTATTGTCTTGGTTTATTAAAAAAATTTTATCTTCAAGAATTTTAATATTTGATTTGATAGGAACGTCGATATTTTTTATCCAGACTAACTCTCCATCTATTAAATTTACAACATATATAAAACCAATATTATCCGCTACATAAATTTTATTATTATTTATAAAAAGTGATAAATTTTTATAAATTTTTTTATGTATTTTTTTGTATATATTTTTTTTCCAATTTATTTTTCCTCTTTTGCTAATACTGAATACAGTTCCCACGTCATCTGAGACAATAATATTTTCATTAAATATAAGTGGTGGCATTACAATCTTAGATATATCAAATTTATCTTTTCCAAATTTCATTTTTAAGAATCTATTTTGGATGCCACTTAAATAAATATTACCAGTAGAATTTTGAAGATTTAAGCCGTTCATTTTCCAAAAGGAATTTTTTTTAGCTGCAGATAAATTAATTTCAGATAATGATTTAACCTCATCTGAAAAATAACTATTCGAGCTATAAACTCTAGTATTATCTCCACTAGTCTGCTTTTTTTCTTGTGCTAAAACTTTTTTTCTTTCTTTTTCATTCCCATTCCAAATTCCACTTTTGTTATCAAAAGAACAATTTGTTATAAAAAAAAATAACAATACTAGATAATTAATTTTTTTATTCATCAATAGAGGACAATCTTGATCTTGCTAATTGAAGGAATCCATTACTTTTATCGTCAGAAGATATGATTTCCTTATAAAATTCTTTAGCTTTAGACTGTTGATTCTTATTAAAAAAATAGTCACCTAACAATAATAAAGCATGATTTTTCCATAAAGAGTCACCATTTATCAATGGTTTTGTAACTTCCAAAAGTTCATTTTCATTGAGATAATCTGACTGCAATAAAGCCTTTTTAAAAATTATTAAATTTTCAATCTCATATTCAAATTTATTATTTTGTAATAAGTTTTCAAATAATTTTGATATTTCCTGATTATTTATTAGTAAATTTTCATCTAATAAGATGAATAATGATAATGTGGAATAAACTTTATCATTTTCATATACGATAGATTTTATTAATTTTTTATTTTTTTTTTTTTTATTTTTCCTTTTTAATTTTTTTGTTTTTATATATTTTTCTGATATATCTATTCTTTTTTTTTTTTAAAATTCTAAATAAATAGTTGTCGAAAAAATAAAAATA
>Ga0114993_10005367_pt1 | contig 12402 bp, 8 predicted proteins | sample ArcticOcean_MG_C_FD_87042 | JGI IMG/M metagenome (GOLD analysis project Ga0114993, IMG submission 87042) | Marine microbial communities from western Arctic Ocean - ArcticOcean_MG_CB2_150 | ecosystem: Environmental > Aquatic > Marine > Oceanic | place: Arctic Ocean: Canada Basin | collected...
CACGTCTGCATGACACGATCCTTGCGTCAGAACAAAGGACAATTTGTCCTCCTGGCTGGCGCAAAACTCGTGCCAAAAGTCTCGAAAATTGTGTGTAAGGGTGAGGGTTGAAACCCCGGGCTATTTTCCGACGTCCCTCCGGGACTGAAGTGTGCAACTTCAAAAGGCGTGAGCCAGGGGTCGAACGAACGCGCAAAAAACGGCGCCGCGAAGCGGCGGCGGCACGACGCAACGGTGTGTCTGCTGCCGCCGCTTCGCGGCTCGATCGGTCTTGCACGCAGGATCTGCGGCTTACGCCCGCAGCTATGTGCTATCGCGGCTGCCATCGTGAAATCCACCACCGGCCAAATGCACATTAACTTCGCCGCCGCGTCTAAGAATCCTTCGCCTCTTCTTCGACTGGCTCGGGCTGCATTTCGTATAGACGCAGAGTGCCATCGTGGTTTGCGACAGCAAGTGTCTTGCCATTCGGCGAGAGGTCGAGATCGAATCCGGGGGCACGTTGCTTGAACTTCAGCATGTGGAATGCGACCGGTTGATCCGGCTGCCAGAACCACAGGAATCCTCCGGTTCGACTGCCACCGGATGCCACGATGAAGCCATCCGGGTGAAATCGTACGCTCCATGCCGTGGTGATCTCGTCCTTCTCCGGCTTCAGCTCCTGCAGCAACTCGCCGGATTTCCAGTCGAACAGCAGCACTCGGGCATTGCCACTGTGAGCGATGCCTTTCACACCCGTGGCACCAGTGCAGGCCAGTTGTGAACCGTCCGCGTTGAACGACATCCCGCGAACGCCACCGACGTCGACTGTGTATTTCACGCTGTAGACATACAACAGGCCGGCGTCGAGCTCCCGAATCAACTCACCCGATTCAACGTTCCAGTGCTTCAGCCGACACTTCAGGTCCGCCGACACCAGAGAGCCGTCTGGATGGAAGGCAACGTTGTAGACGTGAGAGTCATGCCCTGCCAGTTCCCGGACCAGCTCGCCTGTCTCTGCAGACCAGACACGGACCATGCGGTCGTTACCGGCACTCGCCACCAGTTTTCCGTCGGCACTGACGCTGACCGCTCGCACGGAACCCTCATGTGCCGCAATCGAATGTTGCGGCTTCGGCTCGCCATTCATCTGCTGCCAGATGATGAGACGTCCAACATAATCACCCGTGGCCAGCCGGTCGTCATTCGGGAACAGACACATCGCCCGTACCCAGCTCTCGTGACTTTCGAACGCCGCTGCCTTCGCTTCTTCGGATTCGTCCGTGAGATCCCAGCGGTGGATCAGGTAGTCCTGAGCGCCGGTGAAAACAAACTGTCCGGTCGCGTCGTAACGACAGGCGAGAATCGCGCGATCCTGCTTCAGTTCGCGAACAAGTCGAGTGGCATAGGGGTCAACGCCTTCGGCCTTCGGAACATACTTCGACGGTTCTTCCGGCGTCGGCTTTTCGTCAGTTGAGTCACTCATCGCTCGTCCTTAAATCAGCAGTTCTTTCACTGCGGAACGTTCGGGAGCACCAAGCGGCATGCGAGTGCCGCCCAGCTCGTGTACTCCGGTGGGATCGACGCCGACTGCCTGCAGATAGGTATGGAACATTTCGGCAACGTGGACGGGCCGGTCAGTGATCTCCGTTCCGTTGGCGTTCGTCGCACCCAGCACGCCGCCGACTTGAATTCCGCAACCACCCAGCACGACCGACCAGTTTGGCGGCCAATGATCGCGACCAAGGTCCGGCTGAATCGCTGGTGTGCGACCAAACTCGGTAATCAGCATCACAAGTGTGTTTTCCAGCATCCCGCGTGTATCGAGATCCTGGATCAGAGTCGTAAACGGGCGATCGAACTCACCGAGCTGTTCGAGATGAAAATTGAAGTTTTCCATGTGCGAGTCGTAGTTATTGTGCGTCACTTTGACGCACGTGACGCCGGTCTCCAGCAGGCGCCGAGCGAGCAGGCAGTGTCGACCAAAATCGTGGGTGCCATATCGTTGCTGGTCTTTCTCCGGCTCCTTCGTGGTATCAAACAGGTCGCGCTTTCGGATCAACTGTGAGGCTCGGTCGTACGAGGCACTGTATGCCTCGGAATGTGCTGTTCGGCGTCGTTGAGAGAACCGTAGATCCGCGATCCGCCGCAGCCGGTACCGCGCGTCGTCCGAGTCCTCGTTGATCGACTCGGGGCGTTCAAGATTCAGTGGAGGACGACCGCCGCTGAGCACCAGCGATGCATGCCTGGGTCCAAGAAATGCCGCGTCCTGCCGCGGACCCCACCGACTGGGAGCAATATGAATATTGCCCGGCAGTTCACTCGGTTGCTCAAGCACAGTGGAATAAACGGGCCCCATGAGTGGATTGGGACCAAGCTGAGGTGGTCGACCAGTTTCGACGAAGTCGCGGGCTCCGCCATGACTGCCGGGAACTTTCTCGGCGTACATACTCCGCACCACGGCAAGCTTGTCTGCGATGGTGGCGGTGTGCGGCATCAGTTCGGAGAAATAGGTCCCCGGAACCGCCGTCGCGATCTGCCGAAACGGTCCGCCAGTATCGGTGTTCGGCTTTGGATCGAACGACTCGAACTGGCTGAGTCCTCCGTTCAGCAGAAAGATCAAAACCTGCTTTTTCTTCTTTTCAATCTCGCTGGCAACGCTGGGATGCACCAGTCGCCCGATCGCTCCCACGCCAGTTGCGCCGGCCACCAGATTGCCGAGCATTGAGCGGCGTGAAACCAGATGCGAGGTTGATTGACAGGCTGGATCGCGTGTCATGCTGCGTCTCCACTAGTGATTCAATCGGAACTCAGCCGATGCAATGAGTGACCAGACAAACTCCACAATCGCCGCCTCGCGGTTATCTCGAGACTGCAGATGTTCCTTCAATAGCGATATCTCTTCGGCCTCAGGTTGACGAGACAGCACGCTGAGATATGCCATTTCACCGACGTCTGACGCATCATCGAGAGCCACAATCCGGGCCGTCAGGTTGTTGTCCCGCGGTTCCAGCCACTCGACGAGTGCCGGATTATTTGCCAGAAACAGCGTTTGGGTGACGGACGCCTGGAACTCGCCTTCCGGCCGACCCGGCGTACTGCCGAACAGCGTAATAAACTCTTTGACCCGCTCGGCTTTCTTTGCGTCGCGCGCGGCGTCCAGTTTCTCTGCATCCGCCGACAGTTCAGCCCACGCTTCGGCATCTTCCATCAACGCGTCTTCAATCTGCTTCTCGAAGACGGCGTGACTGCTGGTTGCTTCCAGCAGACTGTGGAGTAATTGCTCTGGCGAGAGCCCTTTCATATTGGCCACCGCAAACGACTCGGCAGCGATTGTCGACGGGTCGACTTCGGACGGAGCAATGCTCGATCGCTGATACGTCTCGCTCAGAACCAGTTCTCGAACAAAGCCCCGCGTGTCGAATTCACTCTCCTGAAATGACTTTGCCAGAGCCGCGAGCAATTCCGGATGCGACGGAGGGTTGGCCACATGGTGTGCATCAAGCGGATGGACAATTCCGCGCCCCATCATCATGGCCCACAATCGATTTGCCATGTTGCGAGCGAAAGCTGGTGTTTCACCGCCAGTCAGCTTTGTTGCCAGCAATTCACGCAGGCTGAACTTCGGCACGGACCGAACTTTGCTGGTCGGCTTTTCAACGTACTCTTCGCCTTCGGGAAACTCAGGAATCTCAAGCACATCACCTGCCAGCAACCGCGGACCGGTCTTGCGCGTGTCTTCCGGAGCGAAGACCGACGCGAACTCGGCTTCCCGAGTGAGCGTCTCCTGTAACGCCATTTTTCCGTTGGGCAGTTTGAACGTCTTGCTTCCGGTCACGAACACAGACAGTCCGTAGTAGTGCTCGTGTTTGTAGTCGCTGAAATCCGGATGATCGTGGCACTGGGCACACTGCAGATCGACGCCCAGAAACAGCCGGCCAATGTCACGCACCAGCACGTCCTTATCGACCGCTCGATCCAGATAAAACTTCGCCGCCCGCCGCCCGTCGTCATCGATCTCGTTCGCGGACAGGATTTGAGCCACCGTCGCATTGAGCGGTCGGTTTTCAGTGAACGCTGTCTGCAGCCAATCACGCCATTCGTCGCTTGTGACGTACTTGTCCGGTCGTCGTTCCATTAGCGTGACATCGAACGCGACCGCCATGCGCCGCGCAAAAGACTCGTCGGCCAACAGGCGGTCGATCAGTTCGATGCGCTTAGTCGGACTCGCGTCTGCAATGAACGCCGCAGTCGCCTCAGCCGTCGGAATCGTCCCTTTGAGATCGAGCGTAATCCTGCGGATGAACTCTGCATCGGAACAGCGTTCCGTCGCCGTGACTTCCCAGCGAGAGAAGCCAGCTTCGACGAGCTGATCAACCTGTTCGTGCAGCGAGGCCGTCGCCTCGTCGGGGACCGGTTCGGTCGCTCGTAGAGACGACAATCTGGTCATTACGCAGAGAGCGCAGACCAATATGCGAAACAGACTCGGATGCATTCGAGTCAAACCAGTTCAGGCAGCGGCGAGGCGTTTTCTTCAAGCAGGTATTGCGGGCGACCATTCAGGTCGTCAATCGTCGTCTGGTTCGTGTCGATTCCCAGGTTGCGATAAAGCGTCGCATAGACTTCGGAATACGTCACCGGACGTGACACTGCTTCCCCTGCCAGCCGATCTGTTGCACCGATGACCTGACCGGTCTTCATGCCGCCTCCTGCCATCAGAGCCATGTTGACTCGTGGCCAGTGATCGCGACCAACCTGTGCGCTGATCTTGGGAGTCCGTCCAAATTCGCCCCACACGATCACAGTGCAGTCCTTGTCGAGGCCTCGCAAATGCAGATCTTCCACGAGTGCGCTGACGCATTGGTCGAACACGGGAAAGTCCTGGGCCTCGCGATTGAAGATTGTGTTGTAGCTGCCGCCATGCCAGTCCCACTTCGAGTAGTTCAGTGTGACGACTCGAGCACCCGCTTCGATCAGCCGACGAGCAGCCAGCAGACTTTGAGGCACACGCGGGGCACCATTGCCGTCCATGAACTTTGTCGGATCGCCCGTGCCGTAACGCGCGACGATACGCGGGTCTTCCTTGGACAGGTCGAGTGCGTCTGCCAGCTTTGAAGATGTCAGCAGTCCCATGGCCTGTTCGGTGAACGTATCCAGCCCCTTCATCGTCGTTGATGTGTCGACATCCCGGCGAAGTCGATCGACGCTCTTCAACAGAGACCGACGATCGGCCAGACGTTCCAGCGTGACCCCATTCAGCACCATGTCATCCTTCGTCGGCCCCATTGGCCGAAACGGCGTGTGCGACGTTCCAAGGAATCCCGGGCCGGGTTCGTTGTACGGTCCGTGAGTGCACTGGTAGCACAGGCTGACAAACGGCGGAGCGGCGGCATGTGTCGAGCCCTGCACTTTCGAGACGGCCGATCCGAATTGCGGCCAGCCACCGGATGGCTTTTGCTTACGCGGATTGTGGCCATTGAAAACCTGAATCGCGTCGTGGCCGCTTTGCGACCCGACGAGCGACCGGACCGCCACCAGCTTGTCGGCCATACTTGCGAGTTTCGGAAGGGCTTCACAAATCTCGAAACCGGGCACATTTGTCTCGATCGGACGCCATGGGCCGGCGAATTCCTTCGGAGCTTCCGGCTTCAAATCGAACATGTCCTGGTGAGGAGGGCCGCCGACCAAATAGATCATAATCACGGACTTCTGTGAACCCCCGATGCCGGCTTCAGCTTCGGCTCGCAGCAGTCCGGGTAGCGTCAACCCGGTCGCTCCTAAAGCCCCGACCCGCAGAAAGTTGCGGCGCGACATTCCGTCGCAAAACGAAGATGAATCGGAAGTTCGTCGACCAGTCAGTGTCAGCATCTGTGACTCCTCATCACTTGAATGTGCCTGTCCCAGAGATCGGCACGTGGCTCAGCCAGCTCAAGTAATATCGTATCAGAGACCGCTGATCGGTCCCACGCGCCTCGTTCGACAGCGTTGTCTGATCGCGTTCCAATGACGTCCGGTCAATTCGGATTCCGGAACAGCGGAGGAGTTTCCATGCGTCAACTCATCTGGATGGTTGTGAGCCTTGTCGTGTTTTCCTGTCACGTGGCTGCCGCGGCTCCACCTGTTGGAGAACCGCACGTGTACAAACAGGTCGGCGATCGCAAGCTGACTCTGTACGTCACGAAGCCCGACGATTGGAAGGCATCGGACAAACGTCCGGCGATTGTGTTCTTTCACGGCGGTGGCTGGACCGGCGGAGCGCCCGGTCAGTTTACCGAGCACAGTAAATACCTGGCCTCACGTGGGCTCGTATGCGTGCAGGTTCAGTACCGGCTGCTAGACAAGGGCAAGTCCGACCCGCCGGTCACATGCTGTCGCGACGCGAAGTCGGGCATGCGCTGGGTACGATCGCGGGCGAAGGAACTGGGCATTGACCCGAATCGTATTGCTTCCGGTGGAGGCTCAGCGGGAGGTCACCTGGCAGCCTTCGTCGGGATGGTCGAAGGCACTGACGATCCCGACGACGATCTCGACGTGTCACCGAAGTCGAACGCGATGGTGTTGTTCAATCCGGTCTTCGACAACGGCCCGAAGGGTTGGGGGCACAAGCGAGTCGGCGAACGCTTCAAAGAGTTCTCACCATTCCACAATGTGACGAAGGACGACCCGCCAGCCATCGTGTTCCTGGGCTCGGCAGACGCGCTCGTGCCTGTGAAAACTGCAGATGACTTCAAAGCGAACCTGGAGAAGTCGGAGATCGATTGCGAAGTGATGATCTTCGAGGGCATGCCACATGGATTTTTCAATTACGGGCGCAATGGCAACAAGCCCTACTTCGAGACCGTGACCGCCGCTGATCGGTTTCTCGCAAAACTCGGCTGGCTCGACGGGCCGCCAACACTCAAAGCGCCGTAACCGGGACACTACGCGGGCGGTGGCACTCGCACTGCACCTATGCCAGTCTCTACGACACGCTGGGCGATCTCTATTTCGCGTGGGGTAAACAACGAGAAGCAGTCGCCACCTACACCCAGTCCAAGGTATCACACTGACAAGTGACCGACGTTCGGTCCCCAGCTTCATGACAGTCTCAAGAGACGACGAATTCAAAGGCTTCGCTCAGACAGTGCATCCTGATGAACACAGAGCTAACCGGCGCAAACGAAAACGATACGACGTTCGCGCTGACAAACCAGGACGGAGCAATTCGGTCTGAAAAGTGAATCTGCAGTTCCTCTTCCCATCCTCCCAGCTGCGACGTTCTCCTGCCCGTCACCAACTTGATGTTCATTCATGGCCCACAAATCTCTCTCTATATTCTGCGTGTTGTGTGGTCTTCTCAGCAAGACAGTTCAGTCCGCTGAAAACCCGTCGACACCCAGCGATCAACAGCCGGATCCGGCTGTTCTGGTCACAATGCTCAATCAGCATTGCGTCGATTGCCACAGCGGAGAGGATCACGAGGGTGACTTCGACGTGCGATCGTTGCTGGAACAGACTCAGCTCGGACAGAACGGGCGGGTCGACATCGACAGAAGCGATGTGTGGGGACGTGTGTTCCGAGTGCTCGCGACTAAGCAGATGCCGCCGGTTGAGGCACAGCAACCAACGCGAGTTGCTCGGACCAGGGCACTCATGTGGCTGAAGTGGCGGTTGCAGAAGTCGGGAGTCGTTTCCGATTGGCAGCGTAAGTTGCTGTTTCCTGAGTACGGCAACTATGTCGATCACGAATCCCTGTTTGATGGGTCAGTGCGGGAGGTCGCGTGGTCTCCGTCCCGGTTGTGGAAGAAGAGCCCACACATATTTGATTCGCTGGCAAATCGAGGCATGGGGTTCCGGCCGGGCCGATATGGAGTTCGTAGTGCCCACCTGGCGAAGGTCAAGCAGCCGTTCGCGATGGAAGACAAAGCCGGAGTCAAAGACTTCGCGGCGATCATGTTCTCCGATTCAGCGACGCTCGGCACGATGTTGCGTAATGCGGAAGTCATCGTCGACGCGCACCTGGCAGGTGCCCTCCACCAGCTTCGCGAGTCGCGGGACGGCCCCACCCCAGAAGATCAGTTACCTAAAGATAAGAACGGCAAACCGGTTCGGCCAAGGTATCCAGAGACGCCTGTTGAGTTTCGTTCGATCATCCTGTCGGAGGAAATGCCCACCGAAGGACAGATTCATTCAGCCATCACGAAGATGTTTCAACTGTCAATTGAACGATTGCCCGATAAATCAGAGTTGGAGAAGTATCAGAGGCTGATGGAAGAATGTGCCGCGCGCGGCGGGCAGGTCGAAGGGCTCCGCATGATTCTGGTTGCGATTGCCGTCAGTCCGCCAGCCGTCTACAGGCTGGAGCTTGGTCAGGGACCCGTCGATGAACATGGGCGACAGATGCTGGGTCCGGCGGATCTCGCGTTCGCCGTTGCTTACGCGCTGACCGATCAAAAACCCGACGAAAAGCTGTTGGAAGCGGCACAGTCAGGCCGCCTGACAACTCGCGAAGACGTTGCCCGCGAGGCCTCGCGATACTGGGATGACAAGTCCGTCGAGAAGCCTCGCATATTGCGATTCTTCCATGAATTCTTCGGGTATCACGCCGCGCCTGGTGTCTTTAAGGATGCAGCTCGATTCGGCAAGGACTATCGGAACGTGCCTGAACGGCTTGTCCAGGATGCGGACGCTCTCGTGCTGCACATCGTGAATCGGGACCGCGATGTACTTAAAGAGTTGCTGACGACCGAGAAGTACTTCGTCGCCCACTCGGGTGACAACGCCGGGGAACGGGAAACACACGATGCGCTGCAGAAGTTCTATGATTACTACAAAGACAAACCCTGGCGGAAGTTCCCATATCAAGTGCCGAAGGAGCACATGGCTCATGTTCGATCGATACACCGCATGTTCACGCACGCCAATGGAAATGTCACAAAGCGGTGGATGAATTATCTCGAACGTTGCGACAAGGCCGGCATCACGCACATGCCAATGCCCAGCGGGCGCGATTACATCACGGCCTACAATCTGGATGACAGGGCATTCAGCTACCCCGTTGAACAGCCATTCGTGCTGGCTCCCAAGGAGCGAATCGGAATTCTGATGCATCCCGCCTGGCTGATCGCTCAATCGCTCAACCTGGATAACGATCCGGTCCGTCGAGGCAAGTGGATTCGTGAGCGTCTGCTGGCCGACACCGTTCCCGAGCTGCCCATTACGGTCGATGCCAGCATTCCAGATCATCCCGAGCAATCACTTCGTCAGCGATTTGCAGTCACTCGCGAGGCAGAATGCTGGCGTTGCCACGTAAAGATGAATCCCCTTGGGATGCCGTTTGAGCTGTACGATGATTTCGGCAGACATCGTTTGGTCGAGGCTCTACATGCAAAAGGCAAGACACACTCGGTCGATGCATCCGGTGTTCTGAGCGGAACTGATGACGCTGCTCTGGATGGCGAAGTCGAGAATCCAATCGATTTGATGCACCGGCTGGCTCGATCGAAACGCGTCCGGCAGTCGTTCGTGCGGCATGCGTTTCGTTACTGGATGGGACGAAATGAGATACTAAGTGATTCCGCCACGTTGATCGCGGCGGATCGTGCTTACACCAAAAACAACGGCAGCTTTAGAGCGATGGTCCTCTCACTGCTGACTTCAGACTCTTTCCTGTACCGCAGGTCGCAACCGCAGGATAAGGTCACGAAATCAGCGGCACGTTGACGATGCTGCACGACGCTGTCAGTTGATAACACGACATTTACGACAAGGCGATCTCATGGCTGACACACGACGACAATTCCTCAAAGGCATGTCATTGGGCACAGGCGGCGTGCTACTTCAACCCATGCTTCAGCGGTTCGCGCTTGAGGCGGCGGGAGTGGATCGGTCGAAGATGCCGCAGCGATTCGTTTTTGTCATGAAGTCGAGCGGTATTATCCCGGAACGACTTGCGCCAGAGACGTTGGAGGAGTCGCTTAAGGACACGTCTCGGACGATCGATGAATCACTCGCGGGCCAAACACTTCCAACAACGCTTGCACCGCTGGAACCGTTCAAAGACCAGCTTGCGATTGTTCAGGGGCTTTCAGGCAAGATGTGCCGACCAGGCCATTCGAGCTGGTTCGGTGCCATGGGTGTTTACAAGACCGGCGGCGAACACAACTCGGGTGTAATTTTGCGAGCGACCGCGGACGCCGAACTCGCCCGACTATTTCCTTCACCCTTCAACCACGTGGGACTGGCGCTACGCGGCAAGGTCATGGGCAAAGAAACGGAAGGCACATTGTACCCTGGCATCACTGCGGTCGGACCGGGGCGCGAACTGCCGTTCCAGGCGAGCCCCGACATTGCCTACCTGCAACTTTTTGGAAGTGCATTTGCCAGCGACAAGACGGCTCAGACGCGATACGAGCTGAAATCCAATCTGCTTGATTTCATGGTACGGGACATCCGCAATCTGAACCGTACTCTTCCGACGACCGAACGCGAAAAGATGGGTCACTATCTCAACGCGTTTGAAGAACTCCAGGTCCGTCGACAGCGACTGGCCTCGATGACCGATCGAATTCAGGAATGTGCGCCGGAGTTTTCCGATCGTTTCAGTTCAAAACGCCCGACGATGCGGCAGCAGGCTCACCTCGACTTGACAGCGGCCGCGCTGATTTCCGGGATCACAAACGTCGTCACGTTGAGGCTGGACAACATCAGCACGACGTATGATGACCTGGGGCTCGCCGAACGAAACGTTCACGGCATCGGCCATCGCGAAACCTGTAACGGCAAGTCACCTGAAGAGTCTCGGGACATTATCCGAGTTCATCACATGAAGCTGGTCGCGGACCTGGCACGTCAATTGAAGGCTGTTCCTGAGGGCGACGGCTCGCTGCTGGACAACACGGCAATCATCTACATGAGCGACTCGGGCAACGAACATCACGGCAATCTGAACGAGTGGCCGTTTCTGGTCATTGGTGGCTGCGGCGGTCGGCTCAAGTTGCCGGGACGCTACATCCAGTTTCCTGCGTATGGACAGAATGGGCATCAGACAATCGGCAACTGGTACACCACGCTGCTCAATGCGTATGGCAATCCGGTTGAGCATTATGGCAACTTCGATCTGACGCTGCAGAAGAACGGCGTGCCTCAGTCCGGTCCAATTTCAGGATTGATTACGTAACGGGACGGAGCATTTGACGCGTGACAATTCCGGTCGGAAGGACCCAGCGTGAAAAGGGCGAATCATCCCACACTCGTGCTGAAAGCCCTGATGCTGTCGGTATGCCTGACGGGCGTTCTCCGCAGCGATCAGCCCAGCCCCGTGAAGCTCAACTGGTCCGTTCGCCGAACGGAGAACGGAGACTTCGTTTTACGCGCTCGGGCTTCGCGGGCAGTTCGAATACCCCGCATTCATGACTTTCGACTGGAACGTGTGGACTCGGATGGACCTCATCAACTGCCTATGTTGTTCGGCAACGAAGACAGCCTGGCGTGGCCTGCCGGAGCAACCTGCAATGCGTTTCAAATAACGCTCGACGGCGTACCAGATGACAGCGAAGAGCGCCTTCAAGCCCAACGCAAATCGGACAATGATTCAGTCCGCCTGTTCGCTCGTACGATGCTGCAACAGGATTCTCATTACCGACTGACGTGGCGGGACGACTCAGTCAAGCCCGCGACAGAGCACGTCGCCCAGTTCCGGACTCAACGCAAGCCTGACAGCCAGCAACAGGCGAAGTCTGAAAAGCGGCCGAAGCGATTCTATCTTTGCGAGATTCTGTTTCGACACGAGGGCGTGCTGTTCCTGGGTCAGACGATTGCGCCTGCGCTGAATCCTTATGACCACACAATCGCAGCAGTCGGCTTCAGCGAGTCGGGGTCCTATTACCAGCCCCCTGATCCTGGTTACCAGAATGTCCAGTCGATCGCCCGGGACGTCCGCCACAGTGGACCGGAACAACCCCGAATCAAACCACCACTGGCCGGTCGGACTCACTATTACGGAGCCGACGCGGACGAACATGGTGTCACCATCAGGGTTTCGGATCAGGCATTCGGATTTCAATGGCCCGAAGGCCTCGACGATGTCACTTACGCCATGGGGGTTGACGTGAACCCCTGGTACCCGGCAAGCGCGGCGATTTTCCGTTTCGAACGGCTGGCCGGAAACCGTGATTGTCTGCGGCAGGACCTCGCGTACTGGAAGCAGAGGACGACACTTATCACAAAGGAGGTCCTTGCTCGGAAAGACTGGTTGCGCGAGGCGCCGGAGCGACGATTACCGATTGCCACCTTCGTACTTCAGGACAAGGACTTGCTCACGCAGACGCGTGCCGCTCTGAGCGACTGGCTCAAACTGGATCCCGATGCGGCGAAAGAGTCGTGGCGACAGGCGCACGCTCACGCCAACGTGTTGTTGTGCCGTGGCGATCCCGTGGACGTTCC
>Ga0114993_10005374_pt1 | contig 12396 bp, 10 predicted proteins | sample ArcticOcean_MG_C_FD_87042 | JGI IMG/M metagenome (GOLD analysis project Ga0114993, IMG submission 87042) | Marine microbial communities from western Arctic Ocean - ArcticOcean_MG_CB2_150 | ecosystem: Environmental > Aquatic > Marine > Oceanic | place: Arctic Ocean: Canada Basin | collected...
ACATAATTTTGACCTCCTTCTCGATCCTTACGAATATCTCCACGAGCTGTATCTTCTAACGATTCGACTTTTTGACCACGACTCATTCTGAATAAACCACTTTTCAAAATTGATTCATCGTCACACACCCTATCTTTGTGACGACAGGGTACTAATACCATCACCAGTAATCGCTGCCCGATCAAACAAGAATTACCAACCGAACAACATCAAAATAGTTATTGTTTTGATTGTACTAATTGAAGATTGAAAACTTGTGGTAGTGGTTTTTGTTCGTCTTGAAAATTACAATTTTGACCCCATATATACGGGTAGCTGCACTACGACGAAGCCCGACCGAAACGATAAGTATGGCAGTTACAGAGGACTCAGGAGCATAACGCTCACACAAATGGTTAAGCAGACTATTCGTAGGTATCCGCCTGACGCCGGGATCGAATCGAAAGGAGTTCGGCGCGCAGTCATTCTGGCGGCCGGTCGCGGCAGTCGTCTGCATGCATTAACGGGCGACGCCCCCAAGTGCCTGACCGAAATCGGTGGTGAGTCGATACTTGAGAGGGCATTGCGCGCGCTTGCCAGCCTAAGCGTCACCGAGGCGGTGGTAGTCATCGGCTATATGGGCGCCGTGGTTCGTGGTCGCATCGGCTCGCGTTTTGAAGGAATAGACATTCTCTACGTTGAGGCCCCTGACTACGCGACGACCAACAACATCCGCTCGTTATGGGACGCACGTGACTATCTGAATCAGGACGTTGTTCTGCTCGAATCCGATGTCGTGTTTGATGCGGCGGTTGTCGGGACGTTACTCGCACAAAGCGGCAGCAGCGCGGCTGTCGCCCCTTTTAGTCCAGCCTTGTCCGGAACTATTGTACGACGCAATAGCTCGGGACAAGTTACATCCTTTGTTCTTGGCGCCGAGCAGGGGCTACAGTTCGACACCAAAAATATATTCAAAACTGTCAATATCTATGTACTGCGCGAGCAACTATTACGCGAACAGATTTTACCTCGGCTATCCAACGCAATCGCGGCGGGTCACGTGAATGAATACTACGAGACTATTCTACGCGACTGCGTCGCGGATCCGAGGGCCGGAGTCGACATAGCTGCGGTCGATGTCTCCGCAAGTCGTTGGTCCGAGATCGACGATGCCCGTGACCTCGATACCGCCGAGTTCCTATTCCTTGACCGCGATGCCCAGTACGATCGTGTCCAGCAACTGCACGGTGCTTACTGGCGTTATGGGTTTATCGACCACTCATACTTGTACAACATGCACTTTCCGCCACCGGAAATGCTAGAGGATTTCCATTCGAATCTACGCGAGATCGTGACGAACTATCCCGTCGCGCAAAACGAAATCGCCAGGCTCGTAGGCAACTGGACGGGGGCTGATCCGGACCACCTCGTTGTGGCCAACGGTGCAGCCGAACTGATAAAGATACTAGGCAACCAGTTCGAACAGCGCGTTACGATCCCCACGCCGTCCTTCAACGAATATGAGGAGGTTATCGACGCAGAAGGGCTCAATCGCTTCGCGCTAGATGCTAACTCTTTCGAGTTGGATGTCGATGGGTTCGCAGACTCGGCCATAAACTGGCAGTCCGACACCGCAATCATCGTTAGTCCAAACAATCCTACGGCGTTGTCCGTACCGCGAGACGACATACTGAGACTTGCCAGGTTGCTTGAATCTCACAACTGCCGGTTGATTGTTGACGAGTCATTCATCGAATTCACGCGGGCAGGCATCAACGCCAGTGTTGAAACAATGGTAGAGGATCACAACAATCTCCTAGTAATCAAGAGTATGAGTAAGGTCTTCGGCGTAGCCGGTATCAGGCTGGGTTACCTTCTGAGCGCTGATCGCGGGTTCATCAAAGCGGTCCGCGCAAGCCTGCCCATCTGGAACATCAACGGGTTGGCGGAAGAATTTTTACACATCGTTGGACGCTATCGACACGAGTTCTTTGCAAGCTGCGAGCTGACCCGAGAAACCTGTCTACAGTTTTACCGGGAACTGTCTGCCCTCCCGGGGATTGATGTGATCGAGCCCGACGCAAACTTCATCCTGTGCAAGCTCACCAACCGTGCAGCCAGCGGACCTGAACTAGCGCGCCGCATATACGTCGACCACAACATTCTCGTGAAGGATTGCGCGGCCAAAAGCATGCCCAATGCGGATCGCTATCTGCGGATAGCATCGCGTACGCCGGCTGAAAACCAGCACCTGGTGGCGGTTCTGGGAGCCCTGTGCTGATGTCCGACGAAGTCATCTCCGAGCAAATGCAGGCCAACGACACCGACAACGCTGCACTCATGCAGCATCTCGAACGAACGATTCCACCGATGAATATCGTCGATGCCGGACGACTGCTTGATGAGGCCAAGCAGATTTTCGATTCACAGGGCATAGTCTTTTTTCTCCGCCAAGGCACGTGTCTCGGCGCGATTCGAGACCAAGCCCTGATTCCGTGGGACGACGATCTGGACCTCGGATCAATCATCGGATTGCACGACTTTACCGAGAATGACATTGCGCCCGCCGTCGAAGCGTTTCGTGCTATTGGGTGCTATGTTGAGGTCATCCCTGACGGGCTCTACACCTCTGTCAAGATCATGAAGTACAGAATTAGGATCGACTGGCAATGCTACCGTGTCGTCAAGGATACGATCGCTCACTACCCTGGCGTACCGTTTCCAGTGGGCTTGTTCACCAAATTGCAGGAAGTCTCCTTCAATGGGGGCTCGTATGCTGTACCAAGTCCCTACGAAGACTATCTCGTCTTCAAGTACGGTCCCGATTGGGTCACTCCAAAGCAAGTTGGTTATGAAAAGGACGTTCTGGACAATATGCCTCCGGGTACCGTCCCAGGACGCGCCGGTAGATTCAAACAATTTTTGGCTGTCCACTTTTCACCTAGCAACACCGCGCGATTACTTGTGCTCGACGGCGATGGTAACCCCGTCCCGAACGCAACGGTCCTTATTGCTGGTTTGAATCAGACGACGACTAATCGTCTGGGCTACGCAAAGTTCTATTTACCTGGACCAGACTTATATGCCTTGGCAATAACGTCAAATGGGCGCGAGGAAGTGTTGTACGAAGAAACAATGGTCCCCGGCAAAAAGTACGTCTACCGGCCAGATCCCACCCAGCCTGCGGGACGGTATTTTGTGCTCAGCGAGACCTGACAGCGCATCGAAACTCGAACATCCAGCCGGGCAAGTCCGATACACCGTGTCTCAACGGCGACAGTCCATTGGATCGAAGTCTGCCGAGTTCACGCATCGCCGATCGGATTCGACATCAGGACCTTAACTTGGTTATAGATCTCACACAGCAGAGATCCCTGGTTCAAATCCAGCCGCGCCTACCATATTTATCCTATGTTTACAGGACTTTCTACAGTTAGTAACTCCTGTTCCATCTGTAACTCAATGGTCACTGCGACCAGAATGTGACCGAAACCGGGTATCACACTTAACTGGTCATCAGAATGGGTTAGATCCGTATCTTAGCGGTTGATCGCTAGCGTTCACTACTCTGAATCATCTGCAGTCGCTCATCCACCGACGGATGTGTAGAAAGAAACCCGATTCCGTTCGCTGGATTAGACATCCGATCCAAAATATTCGTGAAGTTCTTTAATATCGAGTACGACGCACAGAAAATCGCGAAATTCCGAAGCATCATAAAGCACTCGCAATGCCGAACCGTCTGGAATCTGATCTGTAGTAATACAGCCTTTCGATGAAACTACTTCTCGATTACGGGGATGATCGGATGAAAATTCCGGATCAGAAGGTGACAGATAAATGTTGTGGTTCTTCTCGGTAAAGTAAGCCAGGTGTTGATTATCTATACCTTCATTTTTAATGGAGGCTATAGCCAAAGATGTCAGAAAATTATCAAGTACCAATACGCCATCTTCATCCAGTTTCCCTTTGCACTGAGTTCTAAACTTAGAATCCGACAATGGGTATTGCTCAAGGTTAACTATGTCACCTGATAAGGTTCTCATTACTATCTGACTCCAACCAATTCAATCAGCTACTGTTAGACAATCGATCAAAATAGGTGATGCGTTCAAAGAACACCCCATCGTCTCTAGTTTTTACGATTGCCATCCCACAAAGATCTGTGCCAACAAGCTCCCACCATTCCCAATCCGTCAGAATTCCATCCCTATCTTGACGCACCTCGTCTGATAGATCCCATACATTGGTTGCACCAAGTAAACGAGTTCGTTTGTCCCAACGGATCATATATTCTGGTAATGACGCCCGATTCACGGGTTCGGGTTCCGCAGGGTCATCAAACATGAAGTCATGCGAAGTTGATGAAATCAGCTTATCAGCATCAAGCTCGTACCATCCCTCGATATACCTTGTTCTTAACTCAAATCTCGTCGTCATTAATTTCTTGCCCGTCTTATTTCCAACACTCCACTCATAGCCTAAACCGCTCAGCCTTTTCGCCAACATCCAGGCCAGGGCTAGGTTAATCAGTTATTGGTGAACTCAGCACATTTTAGGCCTTCATATTCAGGCCAGCTGTGTTGCCCAGAACAGGCGCGGCGCCCCATCTAGCATTCGTCAACGTTGAGTTAGCCTCAGCGTTTATTTTCGAAGACGTTCCAGAATGCCTTCGAGTTCATCGAGGCTGTTGTATTCAATGACTACCCGACCACCTTGACCGCTATGCTCCAAACTGACTGTCGCAGCCAACAGTTGCGAGAGCTCCTCTTCTAACTGATGCAAATCAGCATCTCTAGGTGTGGGTTTGCGTTTTTTCTTACGTTTGCCACTGAGATAGCGCCGCACCAACTGCTCAGTCTGGCGTACGGAAAGCCGCTGTTGGATAACTGTGTCAGCCACGGTCAGCTGTTGCTCACGCGGCAATGGCAGGATCGCCCGGGCATGCCCAGCTTCTAGCCGACCGTTCTCGAGATGCACCCGGACAGCCGGGTCTAGATTCAGTAACCGCAATAGGTTACTCACCGCTGCCCTCGAACGTCCTATGCTGTCCGCGACCTGCTGATGCGTCAGACCAAATTCGTCCAGCAGTCGTCTTAGTCCGTTCGCTTCTTCAACCGGATTAAGGTTTTCACGCTGGATGTTCTCGATCAGACCTACCACCAGCGCTATTTCGTCAGCCACGCGACGAACCACTGACGGGATAACGTCAAGACCAGCCATCTGTGCCGCGCGCCAGCGCCGCTCCCCAGCAATGAGTTCGTAGTCACCCGCAGGGGTCTCCCGCACTACGATGGGTTGCACCACCCCGTGTGTGCGGATCGAGTCCGCAAGCTCGGTTAAAGCAGTCTGATCCATATTGGTCCGTGGCTGATACCGCCCTGGGCGAATCGTCGCAACAGGTAGATAGCGGAGTTCGCCGTCGCTTTGTGCAACAATTTTATCCACCCCGCCTAACAATGCATCTAGACCTTTACCTAACCTCGCTTTTCTGTTCATGGCACGCCTCCTGTCTGCTTGGTCGGAGTATTGTCTTGAGCTGAAGTGGCACCCATCATCTCTCCCGCCAGCGCCAGGTGGGCGAGACTGCCCAGACATTTTTCGTCATAGTCGATCACAGGCTTACCATAACTGGGGGCTTCTGCTAAACGGACATTGCGTGGAATCACCGTGCGAAACAGTTTGTCACCAAAATGTTGGCTCAGTTGCTCCGAGACTTCTCGGGTTAAGCTGTTCCGTCCATCGTACATGGTTCTCAGCAGGCCCTCGATCACAAGACCTGGGTTAGCGCTCTGCCGTACCCGGGCCACGGTTTCCAGCAACCCCGTCAAACCTTCCAGTGCATAGTACTCGCATTGCACCGGAATCAGCACCGAGTGCGCCGCAACGAGGGCATTAATCGTCAACACGTTCAGCGCAGGTGGGCAGTCTATAAAGATGTAGTCGTACCCTGTTTCGTCTCCCAGCGCCGAGCGCAAACGATAGTTGTCGTTTCCCTGCTCCCCGCCGAGTTCAGCTTGTGCGCCTGCCAATCCGCTCTCTGCCGGCAGGAGATCAAGTCCTTCGCGCACAACGACCACGGCCTCACGCAGTGTGCAGACATCCAGCAAAAACTGGTAACTCGAGCCCGACAGATTGTCTCGGTCCACACCGCAACCTACTGTGGCGTTGGCTTGAGGATCCAGATCGACCAATAGCACCCGGCGGTGCATGCGGGCGAGTGAGGCACCAAGATTAATAGTGGTGGTCGTTTTGCCGACACCGCCTTTCTGGTTGGTTACCGCAATAATACGCGTCATTTCAGGTCAATGGTCATGGCCACTTCGAGATCAGTAATCAAAAATTACAGCATGGCGTTCGGCATCAAGCCCCGGCACCTCAAGCCGCACTACATCAGCCCGGCGGCGGAGTGAATCAGGCAGTTCGCGGATTTCAGTCTCCGGGAAGATGCCCTTCATCGCGATCACGCGCACCCCCTCGCCGCAAAGATGTCGGGCCATGTCCATCAGCGCCGGCAGCGCGGCAACCGCCCGCGACACAAGCGTATCAAAATTCTCTGTCGGTCGGTAATTTTCAACCCGGCTGTGGACAGCTACCACGCTGGTGAGTTCCAGGGTTGCACAGGCCTGTCGCAGAAAAGCCACCCGTTTGCCGCGGCTATCAAGCAAGGTCCACTGATCGGCCGGTCGACAGATGGCCAGCGGCAGCCCAGGAAATCCAGCGCCAGCGCCAATGTCCAGATGGCGCCGGCCTTTCAATAAAGGCGCAATTGACAGACTGTCCAGCAAATGACGCGACACCGCCTCTGAGCGGCAGAGCGTGCCAGTGAGGTTATGGACCTTGTTCCAGGTATATAGCAACTCCAGAAACTGTGTACACCGCTGCGTGGCCGGTTCATCCAAAATACAGCCTGCATGCGCAGAGCCTGTGCTGAGTTGATTCGCCAATTCCTGCTGATCGTGCAACGCGTGACCTCGATCAGGCCGCAGACTGCAGTGATCGTTTCTTAAGGTACACCAGCAACAACGAAACTGCTGCCGGTGTAATTCCCGAGATGCGGCCCGCCTGACCCAATGTGGCCGGTCGGTGTGCCGTGAGCGTTTGGCAGACTTCGTTGGACAGCCCGCGCACCTCCCGGAAATCCAAACCTTCGGGGATTTTCGTTTCCTCGTGACGTCGGGCGCGTTGAATTTCATCCTGCTGACGTTCAATATAACCGGCATAACGTGCTTCGTTTTCCAACTGCTCGATGACTTCGGGAAAATCAATTCCGGGCCCAGCACCCGGCAGCGTCACAAGTTCGCGGTAACCGGTCTCCGGCCGCAGCAGCAGTTCTGCCAATCGGGATTCACGCGTCAGTGGCTGACCCAACAATTTTTCGGCTGCTTTGGCTGCCTCCGAATCGGGCCGAATCCAAGTGTTCTGAAGCCGCTGTCGCTCCTTGACAAACACTTCGCGCTTTTCGTTGAAATACTGCCACCGCGCATCGTTCACCAGCCCCAGCGCTCGTCCCGTTTCTGTCAGCCGCAGGTCCGCGTTGTCTTCTCTGAGCTGCAATCGGTACTCAGCTCGCGAAGTAAACATGCGGTAAGGCTCCGTGACGCCGCGTGTCACCAGATCATCAATCATGACACCGATATAGGCTTCGTCGCGGCGCGGTGTCCACGGCTCGAGCCCCTGAGTACCACGAGCGGCATTCAATCCGGCAATCAACCCCTGACCGGCCGCCTCTTCATAACCGGTGGTGCCATTGATTTGTCCTGCGAAATACAGCCCCTCTACAGCCAAAGTTTCCAACGATGGGCGAAGGTCTCTGGGATCAAAGTAGTCATACTCAATCGCATAGCCTGGCCGGGTGATGATGGCATTCTCAAAACCCCGGATACTCCGAACCAATTCCCACTGCACATCGAATGGCAGACTGGTAGAGATACCGTTCGGATAGACTTCGTGTGTATCCAGGCCTTCAGGCTCGACAAAAATCTGATGTGCCGACCGCTCGGCAAATCGCACTACTTTGTCTTCTACCGAAGGACAATACCGCGGTCCTGTACCCTCAATGACGCCGCTGAACAACGGAGACCGGGTAAGGCCGGAACGGATAATCTCGTGAGTACGTTCGTTGGTGTGGGTGATATGACAGGAAACCTGGCGAGGGTGTTGTTTGGGATTTCCTAGAAAAGAAAATACCGGCACTGGCACGTCGCCGGGCTGCTTCTCCAACGGATCATAGTCAATGGTTCGCCCGTCCAGTCGAGGGGGCGTGCCGGTTTTCAGCCGTCCGGTGCGCAAAGACAGGCTGTGCAGATTACGGGCCAGCATGGCCGATGGCGGATCGCCCGCCCGGCCGCCTTCATGATTGTCTAGACCGACATGTATGCGTCCAGCAAGGAACGTTCCTGCTGTCAGCACTACGGACTTCGCGTCAACAGTCAGCCCACTGTGTGTGACGATACCTGTTACGTGCCCATTCTTGATCACGAGGTCGTCCACGGCCTGTTGAAACAGGCTTAGGTTCGGCTGGTTTTCAACGCTCTGGCGAATCGCCTGCCTGTACAGCACCCGGTCAGCCTGAGCGCGAGTCGCACGCACTGCCGGGCCTTTTCTGGCATTGAGGATGCGGAACTGTATGCCGGCTCGATCAGTCGCCTGTGCCATCGCCCCACCCAGAGCATCTATTTCCCGGACGATGTGGCTCTTGCCGATCCCGCCGATCGCCGGATTACAAGACATCTGTCCGATCGTCTCGATGTTGTGTGTAACCAGTAACGTCCGCACACCTGTCCGCGCAGCGGCGAGTGCAGCCTCGGTGCCCGCGTGACCGCCGCCGATTACGACAACATCAAACTGATCTGGATATTTCATTTGTCAGCATGCCTGCCTAGTTCTTGCTGTAATAATAGTCATAAAGACTGTGGATGCGAGATGTAAACGAACTCGCTTCTGCGTGAGAGAGACTGGTATCGTCAGGAAACCAGACAGCCGTATAGAGTTTTATCCCGTACTGGTTTTTCACCACCTTTAATTGAGTATGCAGTTGGGCCCGACTGAGTTCTGTATGTCGGTCCGCACCTGGCAACCGCAAAGCGTAATGAAAGCCGGACTCGTCTTTCCAATAGTGTATGCTAACCACGTACCGGCCAACCTTGCTGCGCGCCGGCTTGACGAGCCGGTTGTAATCACTCTCAAGCTCGGTGTAGCGTGCCTTCAGAATCTCGAGGGCTTCGAGTTCTTCCCTCATAATTTCCCGTTCTTTCTTGAAGGCCACCACTTCGTCTGTGTATTCTGCTCTTAGAAAATCTAATTCTTCTTTGGTCAGACGATATTGCTCTCCAACAGCTCTGAGCTCGCCGCTTAAGCTCGCTTTTTCTTCGGTCAATCTGGCTGCGTCTTGCTCGAAACGACGTCGCTCGGCGGCTAGTTTAGTCTGCTCGCCCTCCAGTTGTTGACGCAAACGCTCCAACTGTTTTACCTGAGTTTGTAGCTCGGCATTCTTCTGCAGCAAACGGTCTCTCTTTTGCGTCAGCTCCAAATTTTCTTCATCAACGATGGACAGCTTAAGTTGTAGGTCGCGTCGCAATTGGTTCGTCGCACTGAGACGATCGGTTAAATCCAGTGTGTCTTCTTCCAACACCGCTCGATCCGCTTGACTCTGTTCTGCAGCCTGAGTCAGTTCCGAATAATTTTCGCGCAGTGACTGCAGTTCGTTTCTCAGCGTGACGATCTGAATCTGCAGATCGCTGCGCCCGGCTTGAAGCGTAGTGACCTCGCCCGAAGCTTGTTCATAAGCGGCGTTCAGTTGATCGTGTTCTTGCTGCAGGGCACGTTTTAGCTCGCCCAGCGCTGCAAGTTCGGCCCGCAAAGTCGTATTGCGTTCACCCAATCCAGATTTGTCCTGCTGCAGTGCCGACAGTGCGCTGGTGAGCCTGTTGATCTGCTCTTTAAGTTGGTCACGAACGCTCTCGAAATCCAGCAAACGTCGTTCCTGGCCAATGGTGGTTTCAGCCAACACAGCCTTTTCTTTTTCGATCTGAGTTTTCTCTCCAACCAGTGTGTCGTACTGTGCCTCGAGCGCCTTTTTAAGCGTTGCAAGCTCCGCCAATTGGCGGACGAGCAAGCGTTTTTCCGTCGTGAGGGCTGTGTACTGTGTGGATAATTCGGCCTTCTCTGTCGCGAGTTGTTGGCGAGTTGCAAGCGCGTGGTCGCGTTCTCCAGTAGCTTCGGCGAGGTCGCGTTCCAGCACACCCTTGAGGGCGGCAAGCTCAGCCAACTGACGGACCAGTGTGAGCTTTTCTTCGCTCAGTCTATTGTGCGCCGCTGTTTCAGTGTTGAGCGCCTGTTCTAACCCTTGTGCGGTGTCAGTCAGTCGAGAAACCTCTCCTTCGAGACGGTTTCGAACAGTGATCAGCGCGCTGTGCTTGTCTTCCAGCGACTGTAGATTTGTCGACAATACCTGTCCCGATTGGATCAGACTTTGTTTTTCGTTCGTCAGGCCCTTACGAACCTGTTCCAATGCAGCGATATCTCTTAATAACGTTTCAACTCGATCTTGCCGTGCCACTGAAGTCCGATGCTCATCATCTCGCTGGGTTTGCACCTCCGACAAGTGCTGTTCCAGCAACGCGATGTCATTACCGAGGGTGGTCACCTTTGATTCAAGCCGGTCACGCGTGCCCAAAAGGGCTGTCTTCTCCTGGGCCAACTGTACTCGGCTATCGTCCAGTACTGTGTTCTGCACGATGAGTACACGTTTTTCATCCTGCAACACAGTCCGTTCACCGATTAGGGCAGCCACCTCGTTTTCTAGCTCAAGTCTCAGTGATTCAAGCGACTGGTGCTTCTGCTCCAGACTCAGCAATGCCCCGTCGAGGGTGTCACGCTGCTCTGTCAACGTACCGCGCTCTGCGGTCAGATGATCCCGAAGTTGTTCAAGCGCTGTGACTTCGCTGAGCAGTTCACCGATATGTAGCTGCTGTTTTTGCGATGTGGCTTCAGCACGTTCTTTTAGCGCAACGGTTTCGCCCAGCGTGAGTTGCAGTGCCGCCACCTCTTCTCCCAGGGAATTCGTTTTGAGTTCCAGCGCTGTCCGCTCAGTCGTCACCTGTTGTTCATACGCCATGGTCGTGCGCAGCTGTCGGACCAACTCCATGTTTCGGATCAGGATGATCACCAACGCTAGCAGAAATATCATGACGATAACGGTCATAACATCGGTAAACGACGGCCAGACGCTGTCCTCGTTGGTGGCTATCTGACCTGATTGCGAGACCCGAAGGTCAACGAACCCCGCGTTGTGTATCATCTTTTTTGTGGATCTTGGAGGCGGAACCCTTCCCTGAGTAGGTCGATCATCTGCTCGAGTGAAGCACTGCTACGCTGCATCTCGTCACGATAACTAACGAGGAGTTCCTTTAGCTCATCAGCCACCTCGGCGTACTGTGCCTGTGAGGCATCGAGCCTTTTCACCAGCGCGGCAGCAGCCCGGATAATGTCGGCGAAGTCCTCGATGACTGTTTCCGGCGTGACCTGAAATTGAGGCAGCAAAACAGTTGCCGTGGTCTCTTCGACCCGACTGATCACGAGCGTCTGTACGTCTGTCAGGCGAATATAGAAATAACCGAAAAACAAATAAGCCAGAATGGCCGTCATGGTCGTGGATAAAGCGGCCGACATGCCGTGCATAACCATCCCCAAACCACCGATTTCGGTCACCGTGGAAACCATGTTGGAGGCGCCGAAAAGTGATATAGACAGAGAAACAATGGTGCCAAACACGCCCGTCAATATGAGGACGTTCTGAACAAACTTAGGAAAACTGTTACGGCTCGATTCATTGGCCAGAAGGGTAGCTGCCAATGCATTATGGTTGACCGGTGATCGGCGATGGTGGAGGTCGCGCAGCGTGCGGTAACGCCTCAGAATAATGGCACCTTCCGAAAGACCTCTCTCTGGGTCCACCCCACTGTCTACATTGTCCAAAAACTGCCCAATCGCCTGTTCTTCCCCGCCGTAGCTGATAAAAAGGCGTACCAGCTGATACATCCCGGACAAAAACAGCAGAAGGATACCGCCATTGATGAACCAACCCACTTGAGTCAATTGATTCCTCAAATAGACCTCAGCCAGAAATTCGCGCTGCCACAGCGCTACCAATAAACAGATTACAGCGAGCGCTGCAAGCTGCATCAGGATTGGCTTGATATAACTATTTTGCTGCCTGGACACGGTCATAGTGCGCTGTCGGTCATTGTGAAATCGCCCTTGGTCAGGCGATGATACGGTAAGCCTGATTATCCCATGATTTGCAGGGTGCCTTCGTGTCTAATAGTGACTTTATCCAGGTTTTACCTCCTGAGGCCCCCTGTTTAAGCCCAGACTACGCCGGCTCTATGGGTGTCGCTTGCGAGTTCACAGGTA
>Ga0114993_10005376_pt1 | contig 12394 bp, 10 predicted proteins | sample ArcticOcean_MG_C_FD_87042 | JGI IMG/M metagenome (GOLD analysis project Ga0114993, IMG submission 87042) | Marine microbial communities from western Arctic Ocean - ArcticOcean_MG_CB2_150 | ecosystem: Environmental > Aquatic > Marine > Oceanic | place: Arctic Ocean: Canada Basin | collected...
CAAGTTGGCCACCCACCGTGAACTCACGGAGTCGGCTCAGGATGATATGCTGCGGGATCTGATTCTCGAGCCTCACGAAATTCTCAAGGAACTTGGAGTTCTAATTCGATATGGGGGCCAGCAGGTTTGGATCCTCGAACAGGTTCTTCTGAATCGTATCCCGCGTTCGCCCATCGATGACGCGCCCACGCCCCTCGCTCGTCAGTCGCTCCCAGGCGGATCGATTCCGGTTGCAGAAGGCCACTGTCAACTCGTGGATCGTGTCGTTCAGGTTGACTCGGAAGAATTCGACGATAGCCTTGTGGACGCGTTCGGAGCCGGACTGTAGAAAAAGAATAAACGTCCTGACCAGCTTCGATTTTTCGACAACGCGACGTTCCTTCGCATATATCTCTTCCAAAAAATGCACAGCCTGAACACGCGCTGCATCGTCACCGCCCCGCTCTATCAGATCTCGAGCGACGGAGACCAGCGGACCGAGCGGTCGGATATCCGCCAGGTTGGTGGCTAGATGGGTGAGCGATGACGCAAGCGCGCGTTGTACCTGGGGCACCTGGTCGACGCGGAGACACCTCGTGAATGTGTTCACGACTTCCGAGAGGAGCTCAGGGTCGCCGGCGCGCGGTGCCATCGCCGAAAGATGAGACAGGGCCTGAGCGACGGCAGGACCCGATTCGGTATGTATGGTTTGTGCCTGCTCTATTCTCTCTCGGAGAAAGTCGGGCGTCAGGGGTAGTTGCTTTCGAACGCCCGTAAGCTGCCCGATCGGCTCATCACCGTAGACGGTTCTCATGTCGAGGTCGCGACGGTCAGCCCTGAGGATTTCCTCCGTCGTTGCGATCATCCTGCTGGTCTGGCGTGCAAGGTCTTCGAACCGCAAGTGCTCGTGTGTCGTGTGCGGATACCGGCTTCCTGAGCAGAAATCGATGACGATTGCGCCGAGGGGAGAGATACAGATCGTGTCGCCACCGACGTATCCGTCTTCTGAGTAGAGGAGTTTGGGCTCCCCGCTGACCCGGCGGGCGCTCGATCGAGCCAGCTTCTCGAATGGGGGCCCTGCCGCTACGTGCAGCACGGCCATGAATCCGGTCTCATCCCTCTCAACCCGGACAGGTGGATCCATCGCCAACACCAGGTGAATCCCGTTCAGGATGCTTGCCGGTATCTGTTTGATTCCACGCCAGCCCAGCTCTTCCTGAATGGTGAAGATTGCTTTGATTTCCCCGTGCGAGATCCGGCCGTTTACGGTGAATTCGAGAGTGGCCAGGACGCCTGCGATGCCAGCCTTGTCGTCTGCACCGAGGCTGTTTCTGCCGTCGGTCCCGATGTCCCCCGATCTATAGAGGACCGGTTCAACCGGTGCTTCGTTCCCGGGATACACACAGTCCATGTGAGCAGTGAACATCAGGTTTGGTGCGTTTGTCGAGTTGGCAGGCAAGATGCCTATCAAGTTCCCCACGCTGTCGCGCGTCGTTTCAAAGCCGATAGTGTCGAGGCGATTCTGCACGTAGTCGGCGACGTCTGACTCCTGGCCGGAAGGGCTGTGCGTCTGGGCAAGATCAAGGAATGTGTCGAGGAGTCGGACGGGATCTGTCCAACACGGTGTTCGTGAAGCGAATTCGGAGAAGAGGGCGCGGCTTACGGGTTGATCGCTGCCAGATTTTGGATGTCTCAAGCTGACAAGGGAGCTGATTCCGTTGCTTTTCGAACGGCCTTCAGCTGCCAGAAGTTTGAGTTCGCCCGGGGAATACGTCTTGATCCCGGACCCGCCCCCGTCCTTGATCACTCTTGGTGTTGCGTCAGGCATCCTGGTCGCCCTCACCGAGTTCACGGGGTGGGATTGGCAGCATTCCCGCCTCTTTTACTCTGGGGTCGTTTGTTTCGAAGGTGCCACCTTGATGGATTGTGCCAACGCCGGGTGGAAGAAAGCCGACCTGGTGTACTTCATCTGTTTCAAAGTGAGTGACCGCAAAGACAAGTGGGGGCGGGGTACCGTTGTTCTCTGAGAGAGCCTTGAGTGTGACTCGAACGATGCCATATACGTCGTCATCAAGCCGGCCGCGGGCATCGGTCGCCTGCCGGGCAATCTCTGTAACAAACGTCTGCGACCTGCCCTGAAGGGCGTTCATCCGGTCGATTACGTCGCGCTTTTCCGCTGGAGAAAGGGCAACGGTATTCGCTCTTCTCTGCGGTGTATTTGGGTTGTTTAGGGGCATAGGAATCGCCGTAACGGTATGTTACACTTGAAAATATGGCTGTGACGCCTGTCAGTGTCAAGCAGGCGGAATCCAGTCGTTCGGCTGTCTTGACGCGTCAGCCTTTTTACCCGATACCTGCACACATCTCACACTGGCGGATGAATATGATTATCGATGTAATTGACCTGAGAGGGCTGTGCGAGCAAGTTCTCGGTGGGCACGGGCTGAGCGAGAAGGATGCTCATATCGTCGTGGATGTTCTGATCGAAGCGGAGTTGCGGGGACGACCAACGCACGGCGTGATCCGCTTGCCAGGGATCGTCAAAAAGCTTCTGAATCAACCCCCAAGCGCGATGAAACTCGAGCGTGATGGCGGCGCCTATGCGCTGATCGATGGACAGGCCAACCTGGGCTATCTCGTCGCGCACCGATGTGCAAGGACAGTGATTGCAAGGACGGATCGATCCGGGATCGGTGTTGTAGGGGCTTACAATACGGGCCACTGTGGGATGCTTGGATACTACACATCAATGCTTGTGGACAGCGGGATTTGTGGCGATGGCGATGTGCGACACGAGCCCTCGGCTTGCGCCGTGGGAGGGAAGCAAGCTGTGTTGGGAACGAACCCGATCTCTGCAGCTTTTCCGATGCGCGGCGGGCAGGTTCTGGTCGATCTGTCATCCGCGGCGATCACGAATGGTGAGCTTCTCATTGCGATCAAGGATGGTCAGCAGATCCCCGAGGGCGTCGCGCTGAGTGCAGAAGGCGCCGTGACCACTGACCCGGAGTCCGCTCGGAAGAGGGCGGCCCTACCGTTTGGTGGACACAAAGGCTTTGCCCTAGCGATGATGATCCAGATTTTTTCGGGTGTTCTAATGCGTGGCGATCCCGTACCCGCGCCAGGTCAGAATTGCGGGTTCTTTATTATGGGTCTGGATCCAGAAATCTTTGGTGCCAAACAGGATTTTCTTGCTGGCGTAAACAGCCTGGTTGAACAGGTCAAGAATTCGGCGCGTCCCGATGGCGTGTCCGAGATCCTGATCCCGGGGGAGAGAGCATTCAGGGAGAAGGAGATGCGTCTCTCCGAGGGGATCCCGGTGGATGACGATCTGTTGGATGAGATAAAGCGAGCGTAAATGCCGCCCGGAACGGCACCGTAGAGGCAGTCTCCGACTGCCCACGACTACAGCACCATTTACTTCGTACCACCTATCACCATTTGAATGGTTCCCACGTGAAATACGAAAAATTGGTTCTGTTCGACATAGACGGCACGATCATGAACACCGATGGCGCGGGAAACCAGTCCTTCGTGAACGCGCTTACCCAGGTCTTTGGTCGCGAGTTCTCGGCCGAGGGATACTCGACCAGCGGAAAGACGGATACCCAGATCGCTATCGAGCTTGGGGAGAAGTTCGGGATCCCAGGAGACGAGACGGAAGCGCGGTTGGGTGAAATTCGCGACATTTATCTGGCAGGTCTGGAACGTGAATTCGCTGGTATAGAACCGACGGTTCTGCCTCGGGTTCGTGAACTGGTAGCAGCTGTAGCAGGCAACGTTAGGTGTGTGACCGGGCTGCTGACCGGGAACTTTGAACGTTGGGCCTGGATAAAACTTGATCGTATCAATTTGTCGGAGCCGTTTGAAATGGGTGCTTTTGGCGATGGAGCTAAAGCCCGTATTGAACTACCTGACCAGGCCGTCAAACGAGCGCGCGAGTTGACGGGACAGACATTCGAGAATAAGGAAATCGTGATCATTGGCGACACGCCGAATGACGTCGCGTGCGGCCGACATCTGAATGTCAAATCGATTGCCGTTGCAACCGGAAATTTCGGTGAAGCAGATCTGGTGAGGGAGGGTCCCGATTTTCTGTTCGAGGATTTTACAGATACGGATCGCGTGGTAGAATCGATTTTGTCATAGCGCCGGAAATTAGGAAACGGTGATGCCGGGAACCCATACCTCTTCAACCCTTCGACATTCGGTGTTGGACATTCGAGATTCGACATTGCCTTGCCCCGGAGGCTCGTGGTGAATCCGGAAAAGAACGTGATCCAGAGTGAATATCGAACGCCGAATGTCGAATATCGAACCGAAATTGCCAACGCCACGCAGGTATGTCGAAACCAGTGACCGACCCGTGTGGTCTTGAGCTGCAGGGGATATCGCTTGACCCTCTGTACTCAAATCGCTAGCTTAGTTTTCCTTCAAGGGTAGAGGCGCGGGCCTCATCAGTATCTTGGGCAAGAAGGCAGATTCGCACGCCCAGGTGAAAGGGACGGCCTGCCGAAGTCGGAGCCCGACTGCCGCGGTTTCCGGTTGGTCCCGTGGATAAGATCCGCTGGACTGTCACGATCACGTGTGGTCGTGGAGCGCTCTCTTGTGGCGTGGCGTCAACCAGGCGCAGACAGGTTGATGTTATCCAGCCGGCCATGCCTCTACTCCAGTGGTCCGGCTGTTTCTATGTGGGGAAGTGTAGCTACATTTCCCGTCAGGAGGTTGTCATGCTAAAAGGATGCTATACCGCGCTGATCACACCGTTTACTTCGGATATGAAAATCGATCAGGCGGGTTTGGAGAAGCTTGTCGCATTCCAGGTCGACCAGGGCGTAAGCGGTGTTCTGGCAGCTGGAACGACGAGTGAGAGCCCGACACTCTCGTGGGAAGAACACAGTTCGGTGACCGAAACCGTCTGTACGATGCTCAAGGGCAAAGGGATGTCGATCGCGGGGACGGGCAGCAACTCGACAGAAGAGACCTTGCGGGCGACCGAGCACGCCGCCCACGCCGGAGCGGACGCAGCTTTGTTGGTCGATCCTTATTACAATGGGCCGAGCTCCCTCGAGATCCGTAAGGAGTATGTCGAGCCAGTTGCCAAGGCCTATCCGAATATTCAGATAATTCCGTATGTCATCCCCGGTCGGAGCGGCACCAAGCTTTTGCCGGAAGATCTGGGCATCCTGAGCGCCAAGTATCCGAACGTACGGACCGTGAAAGAAGCAACCGCCGATTACGACAATATGGCTCGAACGCGTGTTTGCTGCGGAGACGATTTCACGATTATGTCAGGCGATGACGACAAGACTTTCGATATGATGACGGATGACCGCATTAAGGCGGCGGGCGTTATTTCGGTTATGTCAAATATCGTTCCGGGCTTTATACAGAAGTTCACGGAAGCACTTCTGGATGGTGATCGCGAAGAAGGTGATCGCCTCCGGACCGTGATGGCTCCGTTGCTTGGTATGGTTGGCGTCGCTTCGGAGGAAGAGACGCCCTTTGGGCCGACAACGGTCAAAGCACGGAACCCGCTCCCGTTGAAGACTTTGATGAACATTCTGGGCATGCCGTCAGGCCCGTGTCGGAGACCTCTCGGTAAGATGAACGCATCAGGCCTGCAGACTGTGCTTGATAACGCAAGAGCCGTCCAGTCGAGCGCACCAGAAATCTTTGCACCCATTGGAGCGTTCTTTGGCGTCGATATCGATGCCCGCCTCGCCGATGATTCTGTTCTGAACGGGTTAGCTTACTAATTAGCCTCAGAGTAGCAAAACCTTCACAGCAGAGACGCAGAGAACGCTGAGAAAATGAGGTTAGAAGGCCTCGATGATCCCCAAACTACAGTTCACGAATGGGAAAGTGGTCATTTGAATGTGGCAGTGACGGGCTGTTCCCTTTCGTGTTTTTCGTGTCTTTCGTGGTCAGCTTTTTTGCCTGAGTGTAGGGAGTAGGCTGCCAGACAGCCAGGGAGATGGTATGATGCGCGTAGCAATCGTTGGAATCGGTGGACGGATGTGCGGACGAATCGCGCATCTGGTTCACGAGGCTGAGGATCAGAATCTTACCGGTGGAGTCGAGTTCGTCGGGAGTGATACGGTTGGGCGCGATCTGGGTGAGGTGATCGGTATAGAGAAGACAGGTCACCACGTGGTCGATAATCTCGAGACGATAATCGGGGCTACCGATGTGGTGGTGGCATTCACGGTTCCTCCCGAGGGCACGGTGACGGCCGCCGAGATTGCTGGGGTGGCAGGGAAACCGATGATTATCGGGACGACAGGTCTGACATCGGAACAGATCGCTGCGATGTCCTCTGCTTTGAAGGGGGTGTCCTGTGTCTTTGCGCCGAACTTCAGCGTCGGTGTAACGGTTCTGACAAAGCTGGTCGAAGATGCAGCGCGGATTCTGGGTAACGAATACGACGTCGAGGTGGTTGAATCGCACCATCGATTCAAGGCGGACGCCCCGAGCGGAACTGCTTTGGCGTTGGCAGAATCGGCTGCAAAGGGGCTTGAAAGAGATCTCGAAAAAGTCGGCGTCTACGGGCGCCACGGGAACACGGGAGCCAGGACGCAGCAGGAGATCGGGATACACGCCCTCCGTGCTGGTGACATTGTCGGGGAGCATACGGTTACGTTCGGTGGAATCGGGGAGACGGTCCAGATCGTGCACCGTGCGCAGAGCCGCGATACCTTCGCCGTCGGCGTGGTCAGAGCGATTCGCTTCGCAGCTCAGGCGGATGCCGGAATGTATAACATGAGAGATGTTCTCGGAATCAGCTGATTGCGGGAAGGACCCACTGTTTGGTATATTGGACTCCAACAAAGTTTACAGATTATTTTGTTGGACGGAGCCAGGTGGCTGGACCGCCTGGCTTCTTGTTATGACAACCAGAATAACTCGATGTCAGGCGCCGAGTGCGTCAACCAACGGAGGAATAGATGGCAATTGAAACGGGTGGTATTTCAGAAGCGCTGGCTGCTGGTCAGAGCATGGCTGTCGCAGACAGGATTCTGATAGACCCCAATCCCGGTAGTCTTGGTGGTAGTGTTGATACATTGATTTCCGCAGTAACAAGTGATGGAAATGCGGTTGAGGTGTGCAGGACGCTGATTCGTCTTGGGATGAACTTTGCCGGACGTGATGCCGAGATCGTCGGGTATGGAGCCGATGAAGCGGTCGCCGCTCTCGATAAGGTGCTGGCTGCCACCGCAGCGACAGACGCAGCTACGATGAAGGGTGTGGTTGACGAGTTTCTGGCAGATATGAAGTCAGTGAACGCCCAGGATAGCCTGTCCGGATTGCTAGCGGAGCGGATCGAGGGTAATCTGGATGCGGCTGATCCCGGCGGTTCGTTTCTTAAGTGTTTGAAGACCGAGATGCGCAAAGGCGTTTACTGGGAGATGATTGGGGAACAATACTGCAAGTTCGGGAATGATTTTGCCCGCGGGCTCGAGTATTTGCGTCACTACGGTTTCTGCCAGGTTTCGACCAATCCGGTTCTCGCCGCGAAGGCGTTTGACGAGGATTCTGGTCTGACAGAGACGCTGAAAGTAGAGATCGCCGAGCATAGTGACTGGAAAGCCAATCCCGAAGAACACGCCGACGAAATTGCAATGGCTGCGACCCTGATCGCGCTTTGGCCGAACCTGTCGATTTTTCGCCCGCTGGCCGTCCATACGTCGTTGAAGGACTATATGGTCAGCTTCCAGCTCAATCCGAATATCGATGATCGGGCTGGCGAGAGCATCGAGGACGCACGGAGCGCCTTCAAGGTCGCGGGTGAATTCATCGCGAAGTATGACAGGGCACTGGGCCTGGGCGAGCGTTCAGGTGCTCTGGCTCCGAACCTCGTGTTCAAGGTCGCGGCGAGCCACGAGGCCGCACGCGAAATCACGACGGTTTTGAACTCCGAAGGTATCGGCACCAACAACACGGTTGTCTACACGGTTGCACAGGAAGTTCAACTGATTCTCGATGCGTTCGAAGGCAAGGCGGCCTCCGCGAATGCCGGCAAAGACGTTGTCCGCACCTACGAGACGAACATGGGCGGTCGGTTTGCCAGTCATCTGCGCGAGGTCGAGGCCCAGCGTATCTTTACGGCCGCAGGCGAGGCCAAAGGAGGCGAGCTTCTTAGTGCCCTGGCTGCCGACAATGGGGCTGCCGATCCCGGTGGCTCGATCGCTGACCGTGCACCCGTAATCTGCGCGTTCAAGCTGCTGCCATCGCTCGAGAACCCACACGTGATCGCGGCTGCGGAAGCAGGAGGCCAGTCTGCCGAATCGATAGCTGTGATGGAAGCTGATATAAAGAAGTCCGGAACGCTGGTCGCGCGCCGCGTTTACGGGGTGTTCTTTGCTCCGGAAAACCAGCCCAAGTGGGTGGCCTGGCTGCAAAAGAAGTATGGTGTCACAGAAGAAAGAGCGACCTGGATCGTGGGATCGATGGATGTCCTGCCTGCCTCGAAGCGTATTCCGGAAGACACGCTTCACGCGCTCGGCAAGACCAATTTTACGCATACCGAGTTCCCGAACCACCAGCGTGCAGTCCAGATCGTGTCAGAGCAAGACGGTTTCAACCTCGCGGACTTCAGAGAATCCATCCTTGATACGTATGAGCCGGGCGTCTCGCAGCGACTCTACGAACTACCGGATTATCAGCAAGGGTATGACCTGACCCCGGAGGTCAAAGCGTTCCTCGTCGATGAGGTTGGCATCGACGTCGGCAGCTGGCAGACCAAGGGCATGCAGCCGAGTGCGTGGCCTGCGTTCGGGTCGGTTCAGAAGACCGGTGGGGAGTTCCGGGCCGCCTATGATGCGTTTGCTGGATTGTGTGTCAGCATCGCGAAGGAAGTGAGCTAGAAGCATAGACCGAACCACGCAGACACAAAGAAAAGCAAAGACGGACAGAGGGTCTATCGACCAGGTTAAAAGGAAGCGAGAGTGTAAGTTGCTCTCGCTTCTTGCTGTACGAGAGGAAAGGCGATGAAGTTCGAACATCAGTTTATCGAGACGGATCCGGGCTTTGATGGGTGGGGTGCAGTCGTGGTAGCCGATTTCGATGGGGATGGGCGACCTGAGTTTGCCACGGGTGGAAAGGGAGGCGGGATCTATTGTCTCTATGATTTCGATCCGGAAAGAGGCGAATGGGATCGGTCCGTGATTTCAGATGCTTTCAGTCCTAATGTCGGTGCTGCGGCATTGGACGCGGACGGAGATGGCAGGCTCGAGATCGTGTGTGGTGAATGGGGGAGTCGGTTGCTGTGGTTCGGGCAATCCAATGGAGGCTGGGACTGCAGAACCGTTGGCGATGGTCTGGTCGACCCGCACGATGTTCTGTCAGGCGATGTGAATGGGGACGGGCGCGACGAGGTCATCGTGAGGGAGAAGGATGGTCGGTTGGTGATTTACTATCCATCGTCATCCGAATTACCGTGGCGTAGGCAGGTGGTCGCATCAGATCTCTCAGGTGACGGTACCTGTCTGGCGTCGCTCGCCCTTCCCAGTGTTGTTGATATAGTGACGAATATGGGGTGGTTCGAGAATGTCAACGGGGATGGGACCGAGTGGGTTCGACATCCGCTGATTCCAGAAGATTTGGGTTGGCATCCCGAATCCAGGATCGCCGTCGCCGACGTGGATGGGGATGGTCAGTTGGAGGTCGTGATAACCGAGTCGGAGATCGGTCAGGCAAGGTTGGCGATCTTAAAGGCGAAGGACAAGAACCACGCGTGGCGTTCACGGGTGCTGATCGACCGGGATCAGGATATGCGAGCGTTTCATACGCTGCAGCTCGTAGACCTGGATGGAGATGGTGAGCTTGAGATTTTTACTGCGGAAATGGAAAACGGGAAAACGGACGGTATACTGGCGAAGCCCAAGTGGATGGCGCTGTCTCGCACGCCAGGGGATGCCTGGATCAGCGAAGTGGTTTTCGACAGCAATCTAGGAACGCACTCCGCCGGAGTCGGAGATTTCGACGGTGATGGCAAACTGGATCTTGTCGGGAAGGTTTGGAGAGCCAACGCAGTGAATGGAAATGGTGGCCGGAATCACATCGATTTTTTGAGGCAGGTCTGAGGAATTTCGTTATGAGTCGTTCAGGAGCAGGTTCATCTGTTCGACCAGGTAAGCTTTTGGCATATAGCCGACATACTTATGATGGATCTTGTTATCCGGGGTGATGAAGAAGGTTGTCGGTATGCCGGAGACGGAGCCGTCTTCACGAACGGGACTATCTTCCATCCCTTGAAAGACAGTCGGGATGTCCTGCAAACGTCCCACCAATTGAAGCACCTCACGGTCCGCGATGACGATCGGGTATCGCAATCCGCGCTCCCTGGCGAATTTACCGATTGATTCCGGTTTCATTAGGTAAGGGTCCATCGCGTCCAGCGACGCCCCCAGAACGCGATGTTCCTGCCTTCGAATTCCTCATACTCTTCTTTGAAATGCGGCAGCTCCATCAGACACGGTGGACACCACGTCGCCCAAAAGTTCAGGACGACGACTTTACCGCGGTAGTCTGGGAGTTTTACGGTCTGTCCGTTCAGGTCCTTCAGTTCCAGGCTTGAAATCGAGGGTGCAGATGAGGCAGCCAATTCGGGTGCCTCACAAGAAGGAACGGTGAAGACCAAAAAGAAGAGCAATGCTGCCTGTGCGATCGATTTGAGTCGGTTCGACATGTTAGCCGTCTTTTGAGATGACAGTGAAGGTCATTATACGTCCCTGATATATTGCAATCGCTGTGCCATCTATCTTCCCGAATCCAACCGAGACATAATTCCTGGTAAACAATTGTTATTAAAGAAAATATGGTCGTTCGGTGAGTGTGTCGCTCGTGAAAGGTTACTCACACGCTGTCGGGATACCTCTGTTGGAATCGGAGGGTTTGGGCGCTTAGCCAGAATTGAGCACCGAGGTTGGGGGTCCTTCAGTCGTGAAGCAAGTATCCGGTTTCCGGCAAGGAAATCTGCGTGCTACCACCGAGCTCTTTTGGTGGTTACATTTCAGACATTCAAGGAGTGTCGGCGTGCCCACTGTTCGTAAAATCCTGCATCTTGATTTAGATGCCTTCTTCTGCGCGGTCGAAGTTCTCCGATACCCCAGCCTGGACGGGAAGCGTTTTGCTGTAGGCGGAAGCGCCGATGGTCGTGGCGTCGTCTCCTCGTGCTCGTATGCGGCGCGCAAGTTCGGGGTCCGGTCTGCCATGCCGATGGCTCGGGCGTTGCGAACGTGCCCAGGCCTGATTGTGGTTCCGCACGGCGGAGGCTATGGCCGTATGTCCCGCAAAGTGATGGAGAAGCTGGACAGCCTGACCCCGTATGTTGAGCAGATTTCGATCGATGAAGCCTTTATAGATGTGAGTGATATGCCGGAAGACTCAGAAACCATCGCCAGGAACATCCAAACTATGGTTCGGGACGAGCTCCGGTTGCCCTGTTCTCTGGGCGGTGCCACAAACAAGCTGGTGGCGAAGATCGCTACCAATTTCGGCAAAGACTCTGCGAATACGGATGGGTGGCCCAGCGCCATTTTCGTCGTGCCACCCGGGAAGGAGCCGGAGTTTCTGGCACCGTTACCGATCCAGGCGATGTGGGGGGTTGGGCCCAAGTCAGCTGAACGGCTTGAGCGTTCCGGGATCAGGAAACTGGGTGACCTTCAAGATTGGTCGAATGAGGCACTGGAATCGATGCTGGGGTCATACGGCCACAAGCTCAAGCAATTTGCTCTGGGGATCGATGACCGCCCTGTGTCCCCGGGCGAAGGAGAAGCCAAGTCGATCAGCAGCGAGACGACTTTCGACGAAGACATCGCCGATCGTGACCGGTTGCACGCTGTTCTGCTATCGCTTGCTCAGCGGGTCGGGCGATCGCTGCGCGATGAGTCACTTGTTTGCCGAACGGTTACGATCAAACTCAGATGGTCGGACTTTCGGACGATCACGCGACGGGTGACGATTGCCGAGGCGACCGATCTGGATCAGCTAATCTATGCGGCGGCGAAATCGTTGTTCGAAAAGGCGTGGCAAGAGGGCCATCCCGTAAGGCTGCTGGGGGTGGGCACGTCCAACCTGGAAGCGGGCGGGCAGCAGCTGTCGCTATTCAGTCAGCCGGATGACAAGGACCATCGTGTGCAGGAAGCCCTCGACGATTTGCGTGATCGGTTCGGCTCCTCGAAAACCAAATGGGGACGTGAACTCAGTCATCAAACGGAGCGATGGAGTGACGGGGAAGAGGAGGAGGGGAAAGTCTTTTGATCGGGTCTGGAGGTGATCTCAAAGAGTTGGCTCGCTCGCTTGCCGGGGGCAGGCCTTCCGCCGAATCAGGGAAGGCTCGAGCAGCAGTTGCAGCAATTCTCACTGAGGATGCGAGTCTCCTGTTTATCCATCGCGTTGCATATGAAGGTGATCC
>Ga0114993_10005377_pt1 | contig 12393 bp, 13 predicted proteins | sample ArcticOcean_MG_C_FD_87042 | JGI IMG/M metagenome (GOLD analysis project Ga0114993, IMG submission 87042) | Marine microbial communities from western Arctic Ocean - ArcticOcean_MG_CB2_150 | ecosystem: Environmental > Aquatic > Marine > Oceanic | place: Arctic Ocean: Canada Basin | collected...
TTATAAAATAAATATTTAATAAAAATTTATAATGTACAAAAGTGATCTAATTGAGTGTCATAATCGTATCAAACCATATATACATAATACACCAGTTATGAAATCTAATCTAATAAACGAAATTGCAGAAGCTGAGATTTATTTTAAGTGTGAGAACTTTCAAAAGATGGGAGCATTTAAAATGAGAGGAGCTACAAATGCAATTTTACAACTTAGTGAAGATGAAAAAAGAAAAGGAGTTGTAACTCATTCATCAGGTAATTTTGCTCAAGCACTATCTCTTGCAGCTCATAGTATAGGGATAAAAGCATATATAGTTATGCCTTCGAATGCAACAGAAATAAAAAAAACTGCTGTAAAAGGTTATAAAGGAGAGCTTATTGAATGTGAACCAAATCTAAAAGCAAGAGAAATTGCTGCTAAAGAAATTGAACAATCAAAAGGTGCAACTTTTATTCATCCTTCAAATGATAATGATGTAATTCTTGGACAAGGAACAGCTTGTAAAGAGTTATTGTATGAATGTGATGATCTGGAATATGTGCTTACTCCCGTTGGTGGTGGTGGTCTTATTGCCGGAAGTGCATTGGCTGCAAAATTTTTTGGCAATAATTGTAAAGTTATTGGTGCTGAACCATTTGAAGCTGACGATGCTTATCGTTCTTTAAAAAGCGGAAATATTAAAACAAACGAGACTACAAATACAATCGCAGACGGGCTTAAAACTCAATTAGGTGATAAAAATTTTCCAATAATTCAGAGGGAGGTTCATTCAATAATTAGGATTACTGAGAATGAAATAATTGAATCAATGAAGATTATTTGGGAAAGATTAAAGATAATTTGCGAACCTTCTTCTGTCCTTCCATTGGCTGCAATAATAAAAAATAAAGAGTTTTTCAAAAATAAAAAACTTGGAATAATAATTTCAGGAGGTAATGTTGATTTAAATAATCTTCCTTTCTAAAAAATTACATATTTAGTCTCTTTTTTTTCTTTTTTAAGAAATACTAATTCTGCTGGTTAAAAAGAAATTCCGAATCCAATATTTCCCACAACAATTCCTCCTGATCCAATCCCAGGAATACTTGGTATTTCTTCAGTAACTGACTCTGAAAATCCATTTGAAGCAGTACCAGTAAAAGTTAATGAATCAGGAATTGTTCCAAATCCATATCCTAATTCAAGACTGAAATAAAGTGTACCTCCTGTTTTTACCCCTAGTTTTAATATTGTTGTGTCAATATTTAAATCAACAGATCCTTCACCTGATAATCCTCCAGATAGACTTAAGTCATTATATTGAAGTGACGAAGAAAAGCTAGAAACACCTAGTCCGGCATAAAAACCTCTTCCTTGTTCATTAAAGTAATATTTAGCCCCAAATTCTGAGTAAGACAAATCAATTGAAGCTTCATCTAAATCTAAATCATAAGCTCCATAATTAATATAAGGAGCAAAGTGATTTTCCATGACTGGAAGAACATATTCAAAAGATCCTGAAGCCATGTTCGGCACACCTAATTTAAGACCTAAAGAAGCTCTTTTTATAGGCTTTTCTTCATCAGAAAATTCAATTTCATTACTGTTATTTTCTTGATCTTGAGCTGTAAGCTGTAAACAAAAAAATAATATTCCGATAGTAACTATTTTTTTCATTTTTTTTAATTTATCTAAATTTATAAAAATCAATTCTTTTAAACTTAAAAGAATTGATTTTAAATAGCTATTATTAATAGTAATTTTTTAATTTTTGTCTTCTAAATATTATGCCATGAAAAATCATATCCTATTATTAATATTCATATTGTCTTCTTTTACTTCTCAAAGCCAAACTTTAGACTCAATATTCAATAGTCTGAAATTTAGAAATATAGGACCTTTCAGAGGAGGTAGGTCTAATGCAGGTTCAGGAGTAAATGGAGATCCTTTGACGTATTATATGACTACAACTGGAGGAGGAGTTTGGAAAACTAATGATGCGGGACAGCATTGGAGAAATATTTCTGACGGTTACTTTTCATCAGGGTCAGTTGGGGCAATATCTGTTTCAAACAGCAATGCAAGTATTATATATGTAGGGATGGGTGAACATGCGCCAAGAGGGGTCATGACTGCTCATGGTGATGGAGTATACAAATCAACTGATGCAGGTGAAACATGGACACATCTTGGTTTAAAAAAAACACAACATATTTCTCGTATACAAACACATCCGAACAACCCAGATATTTTATGGGTTGCAGCTCAGGGAGCATTGCATGGAAAGTCTAATGAAAGAGGTATATACAAATCAATTGATGGAGGGAAATCTTGGAAAAATGTTTTATATATAAACTCTACTACTGGTGCAAGTGAATTATCGATAGACGTTAATCATCCCAATGTTCTCTATGCAGCTATGTGGGATCATATGCGAACTCCATGGAAAGTGATAAGCGGAGGGCCAGGAAGTGGATTATATAAGTCTATTGATGCAGGTGAAACATGGAAAAAAATAGAAAATGGAATTCCAAAAGAAAAAGGCAAAATGGCAATAGCGGTTTCTCCTGCAAATTCTAATTGGGTTTATTCACTAATTGAAAGTGATTCAGAAAAAGAAAAAGGAGGTCTTTTTCTTTCAAAAAATGGGGGAGATTCTTGGAATAGAATTACTAATGATCACCGATTAATCCAAAGAGCCTGGTATTATATTGAATTAACCCTTGATCCAAACAATGAAAATGTCGTATATGTATTAAGTGCATCTGCATATAAATCAATTAATGGGGGAAAAGACTGGGAAAAAATAGATACTCATCATGGAGATTATCATGATTTATGGATTAATCCAAACAATTCAAAAAACATGCTTATCTCTAATGACGGAGGTTCTGAAATAACTTTTAATGGAGGTGAAAATTGGTCTAGAATTGATAATATGCCAACAGGTCAGTTTTATAGGGTTATAACAGACAACTTATTTCCATATAATATTTATGGAGGACAGCTAGACAATAGCTCTATAAAAATTGCAAGCATTGGAATTGGTTCTAGAGGTATAGGAAGGGAAGATTGGTCTGCCTCAGCTGGAGGGGAAAGTGCTTTTATAGCTTTTGATCCTGATAATCCTATAAAGGCTGTAGGAGGAAGTTATTTGGGATCGATAGAAATGTTAGATACTGAGTCAAAACAAAGTACAAAGATAATGATTGAGCCAAATTTATATTTAGGTTTGGCTGCAAGAGATATGAAATATTTATTTAACTGGAATGCCCCTATTATTAAATCTAAACATGAAACTAACACTTATTATCATGGTGCTCAATATTTACTTAGAACACGAGATGACGGGATTTCCTGGGACATAGTGTCTCCAGATCTAACTAGAAACCAAGACAATAAACAAGGAAAAGGAGGGGGACCTTATACAGTGGAGGCTGTTGGAGCAGAAAATTATGGCACTTTAAGTTATGTGATTGAATCTATTCATGAAGCTGGGGTAATTTATACCGGAAGTGATGATGGTATAGTGCATATTACGAAAGACAATGGAATAACATGGAGAAACATTACTCCTAAAGACTTAAATGAATCATTGATTAATGCAATAGAGGTTTCTCCTCATGACCCAGCAACTGTATATATTGCTTCTACTCGCTACAAGTTTAATGATCATACCCCTGCAATTTTTAAGTCTACTAATTATGGTGAAACTTGGAAAAACATCTCTAAAGGAATTTTAATGGGTGACTACACAAGAGTAATAAGAGAAGATTCTTCTAGAAAGAATCTACTATATACTGGCACTCAAAATGGTTTGTATATATCATGGAATGGAGGAGTTAATTGGTCCAAGTTAAATTTAAACTTTCCTGTAGTTCCTATCACAGATATGAAAATAAAGGGAAGTAATCTAGTTATAGCTACACAAGGAAGAGCTTTTTGGATTCTGGATGATCTTAATTTACTTAGACAGTATAATTTCGAAAAATATAAAGGCAAATTATTTCAAACTGAAAAAACAATTCTTGCTAATTGGCATAGTTCTATGAATAATAATTCTGCTACTGGAACAGATTTATTAAAGGGAGTTAATCCTGCTAGCGGAATGGTGTTTTATTACAATCTGCCAAAGCTTCAAGCCAACTCCGAAGTAAAACTAACTATTTCAGATTCAAATGGTAAAATAGTAAATACCTTTAGTTCATTTCAAGATTCAAACTATATAGATTATGAGGGAGGGCCTCCTAAAAACAGTCTTTTATCTTCAAAGAAAGGAATAAATAGATTTGTTTGGGATATGAAGCATTCCTTATTAAAAGGAATTCCTGAAGCTTATATTGAAGGAAGTTATAAGGGGCACAAAGCAATTCCAGGAAAATATAAAGTTAATCTATCTTATTTAGATAAAAGTTTTGAAATTACTTCACAAATAATTAAGAATCCTATTAGCTCGGTTTCAGATAAAGATTATAAATCATATGAGCTATTTATGTCAGAAACTGAAAAAATATATAATGAAATGTCTATTATGACCAATGACTTGCATAAGTCAGAAAATCAACTAAACCTTTTAATGGTTAATTTGAAAAACAGTGGGGAAAATGAACTTTATGAAAAAGCAGAAAATTTAATTATCGAATTAAAAAAATGGGACCATATAATGGTTCAAAGACTCTCTAAAGCTTATGACGATGTTGAAAACTTTGAAAATGGTTTTACAGCTCACTACTTAGCACTAATAAATGCCGTTGACAGCGAATTACCTCAAGTTACAAATGGCGCGAAGAACAAAATGGTTGAGTTAAATAACAAATGGAAAGAATATAAAAATCAAGCTATTAATATATTAAAACCTCAAATCAATCAATTTAATGTAGATTGCCAAAAAAAAGGAATTGGAGCTATTTATATGAATTAAATCAAAAAATTATATGGAAATATTAATATCTGCTATTACTATTTTTTTTTTAAGATTAGCTGATCAGAGTCTAGGGACAATTAGGGCATTACTTGTTAATAAAAACAAATCTTTTTATGCAGCTTCAATAGGTTTATTAGAGTCTGGTATTTGGGTAATCGCAGTTTCAAAAGTAGTAAGAGATGTTGATGATCCTATTTTAATAGCTGGATATGCATTTGGATTTGCTTCTGGAACTATTCTTGGGTCTTATCTTGAAAATATAATTGGCGTAGGAAGTATTGTTATTAGAGTTTTTTCGTCAGTTGATTCACCAAGTATAGCAAATGCCTTAAGGGAAAAAGGATATCTTGTTACTGTAATAAATGGTGAAGGAAGAGATGGTGAAGTGAGAGTCTGCTGGAGTATTATTCCTAGAAGAAAAAGAAAAGAGGTAATTCGAATCATAAAAAGTGTTAATACAAAGGCATATATAACTTCAGATTTAGCTAATCCAATTTCACTAAAAAAATAAATTCAACAATTATATATTTTTTTAGTCTTTTAAATTGTCTATATTAGACGGTTATAACCTATAAATTTTTGGCATGAAAAAGTTTAGCTCATTTATCATTCTTTTATTGTTTTCTGTAAATTTAATATATGCTCAGAAATCAAATACCAATAAATCTGAGAAAATCTTTGCCAAAAATTGGAGGGTAATTAAATCAAATACCAATAAATCTGAGAAAATCCCTACCAAAAATTGGAGGGTAATTGAATCAAAAAATAAATCTTCATGGTCGAGTGTAAAGCCAAATAAAAAAATCAACGCTAATATGAATTCATCTAAATCTAAAACAATGAATTCATCTGTTTCTCATTCTAGGCCCAAAAAACAAAATAGATCAACTTATTCAAACTCTTTAAACAACAGCTTGTCTAACAAAGGGGTTACTAGCTCTGGTGCTTTAACAAAAGCAAGAACTACAGTAATAAAACCTAACAAAAGGTCGACCAAAAAAAATAAATTATTTTCTGGGAAAAAAGAGAATAACTAGTTTTTTTACTTGAATCGTCATAAAAAAATTTAATCATTTATCCATAGACATTTAACTGTTTAGTTTTACCTTTGCACAAAATTTTATATTCTTCTAAAATGAAAGCATTAGGAACTAAAAGCAGAATGAGACACATAACCCATAATCCAACTGGAGAATTGGTTAAATCATTAACAAATTTGCTAAAAAATATAAAAAAGTAAACTTACTTTTTTTTTAAAACATATTAAATCAAAAAAAACTAACAAAAGTACTAGAATGAATTTGGAGCTAATGCATGTGTAAAAATGTCAGATATATTTAATCCAAGGAACAAAGAAATTAATTGGACTTAAATTTCAGAAGATGATTTAGATGGATTTGAAGGTAATGGGTTTTAAAAAACAGTTATATGGGGTAGATTACTTTGGTTAGATTCTTATGGAGAGCTAAAACGAAAATATTAATTGTTCTTTTAATTTATCTCTTTTTTTTAAGAAGGGATTTTATTTTATAAATTTGTTAAATGAAAGAAAAAAACTTGCACTTCGCAAGTGTTTTTTATTATTAGACACTTAATCATAAATCAATTTACAATGAAAAAACTTATTTTTCTGTTTTGTTTTATTATTCTTTCTTGTTCAAAAGATGAAACAAGAATTGAGTGTGAATACACTGAAAAAATATGCTCAGCTATTGAAGAGCTTAATTTTAACAAAAAGAAGTGGGTAGATTCAAATATAACATCCTATTCAATGAACTTTAGGGTAAGTTGTTTTTGTGGTTTCTTCGATCCATTTTCTGTAACTGTTTTGGAAAACACCACAGATAAAGTGTCTGGAAATGAAGAATGGGGGTATGAAGGATTGCCTCTCACAATAAATGATCTATTTATTGAAATTGAAAGACGAATTTATGAAGATCCTTTTTCTTTCCAAGTTGGATATGACACAAAATACGGTTATCCAGAAAGTTCTTTTTTTGATATGATTGAAATGATGGCTGATGAAGAAACAGGTTATTATGTAACAGATTTTAATCCTTTGTAGTTTGACTAATAAAATAAAAAAGTTAGGGCTAAAGGAAAACTTAACACAGTTTGTTTTATTAGTAATTATTAATGCTTTTGTAGGTGGAATGGTCGGAATTGAAAGGACAATTATTCCTCAGTTTGCCACTGATAACTTTGATATATCATCAAAATCAGCTATTCTTTCATTTATAATTGCATTTGGAGTTACTAAGGCGCTCACAAATTATGTTTTTGGTAAACTAGCTAACTCGATAGGAAGGAAGAAATTATTAATTATTGGGTGGCTATTCGCAATTCCGGTTCCCTTAATTTTAATTAATGCTGATTTTTGGATTTGGGTAATTTTTGCCAATATTTTATTAGGAATTAATCAAGGCCTTACATGGAGTAGTACAATAAACATGAAAATAGATTTGGTAGGTGAAAAAGATCGAGGTTTTGCAATGGGTTTAAATGAGTTTTCAGGGTACTTAGCTATTGGCATAACAGCTTATCTGAGTGGTTATATTGCAAATAAATATGGGATAACGCCTTACCCTTTTTATATTGGAGTCATCGTTGCTTTATCAGGCCTTTTACTAACAATTTTATTTGTAAAAGAAACCAGATCATTTATTAATATTGAATCAAAAGTAAACAACTCTAGTTCTTTTGAAAACGTGTTTATGGATACCACATTTAAAAACAAAACGCTTAGCTCTGTCACTCAAGCAGGATTAATAAATAATCTTAACGATGGCATGATTTGGGGATTACTTCCAATTCTTTTATTATCTATTAATCTTAATACAGAACAAATAGGTTTAATAGCAGCAGCCTATCCAACATTTTGGGGTATTGGACAATTGTTTACTGGTAAAATGTCTGATTCTTATTCAAAAAAAAAGATGTTATTTTGGGGAATGCTTATTCAGGGTATTTCAATTTTATTCCTGCCATTCATAAACTATTTTTTCTTACTACTTTTCCTAAGTATACTTTTAGGAATAGGAACGGCAATAGTATATCCAACTTTTTTAACTGTAATTGCTGAAGAATCACCACCATTACAAAGAGCAGAAAGCTTAGGAGCTTTTAGATTTTGGAGGGATTTAGGTTACGCAATTGGAGCTATAGTTTCAGGGATTACTGCAGACTTTTTTGGGATTGAGTTTTCAATTATTTTGATTGGATTGATTACAATAATGTCATCAATTATTATTCAATTTAGAATGCCTTCTAGGTCTTAAATAATTTTTTTAAATATACAGTATGATGTTAAAAAACATTTAAAAGTAAAACTAATAATTGATTTTTTTAAAACCAAGAATACTTTAGCGTTATAGAACTCTAAAATAATGAATTTAAATTTTATGAAAATTAAATACTTGTTTTTTATCCTTTTAATCAATTTTTTCACTTATTGTTCTAATTCAGAAGGTGATACATCTGAGGACACATTTTCTACTAATTATGACATAACACCTATTCTTTCAAAATTTGAAGGCACAGGTCTTAGTTATCAAATAACATCTAATAGAGTTATTTTCACAACTGATGATCTTCCAAACCATACTAGTCCGTATTGGGGTGAAAGTAATCCTTTACATGAAGATTATACTGGTTCAAATCCAGAGTTTAACTTAAATCCAAATAGAATTTTATCACAAAATATAACTCTTTCCGTAACACTTTTTCCCAGTGAAGCTTCATCGCATAGTCCTACTCCACTTGGAGCAATGGGTATCTCAAGAAATGGCGTTGTGTTTTATAATCAATATGCGGGCCCTGATCAACCCTTAACAAGAGAAATAAACAGCTTTGATCAGTGGTTAGGACATCCACAGCCTCAGGGCGCATATCATTATCATATAGAAGCCAAATATTTAACTGATCAGTTTGGTCAAGATGCTTTTTTAGGAGTTTTAGCAGATGGATTTCCTGTTTATGGGCCATTAGAAAATGGTCAAACCCTATATAGTTCGGACTTAGATTTATACCATGGACATATAAGCCCAACAAATGATTTTCCGGAAGGTATTTATCATTATCATGTAACTAATGATGACCCATATATTAATGGTAGTGGATACTTTGGCACGCTAGGAAACATAACTAATTAAGTGAAGTATTTAAAACTAATATTAGTTTTATTATTGTTCTGCTGTAAGAATGAAAAATTGATTCTTGATTTGAATGATAAAAATCTGAAATACAGTACTTGAATGGGCTAAAACATGGTCATGAAAAATTTTGGTATACCTCTGGTATAATAGCATCTCTAAGATGGTATTCTAATAGCAAAAAAGTAAATCAACATGTTGGTTATTGGGAAAAGGGAAACCTCAAATTTAAATACTATTTTAATCAAAAAGGGGAATACAATGGCTCGGTTAATGAATGGTTCAACTTCGGTATTCCCTATAAGGCGTTTAATTATCAAAACGGAAAAGAAAGTGGATCTCAAAAATTATGGAGAAGTGATGGTTCAATAAGAGCAAATTATGTCGTTATTAATGGAGAAAGGTTTGGGCTCATTGGATTAAAAAAAATGTGAAGGAGTTTCTTTTTTAGAATCAAATAATAATTAGATTATGCGCATTTATACATTATTATTTCTGATATGGTTTTTGTTTAATTGTGAGTCTGATAAAAAACAAAATGAAAAAAATACAAATATTACCTATTTACCATATTTCAACACTCCTGATTTAACGCCTGAATGGAAAGTTAAAAATCATAAAATTCCTTCTTTTTCATTTAAAAATCAAAATGGAAAAAACATAACTAATGAAGACTACAATGGAAAAATCCAAATAGCAGATTTCTTTTTTACAACATGTCCAGGGATTTGTCCTAAACTAACAAAAAACATGTATAATATTCAAGAACATTATAAATCCGAGTCTAATATTAGATTAATTTCTTTTTCTGTAATGCCTTGGGTAGATAACGTAGAGCAATTAAAAAACTATTCCATAGCTAATAAAGTGGATTCTTCTAAATAGAATCTGCTAACAGGAGACAAAGACAAAATATATGATCTTGCAAGAAATGGATATTTTGCAGACGAAAACTATTCTAAAAATAAAAACGACTCAGAATTTATCCATACAGAAAACTTTATTTTAGTTGATCCAAATGGATATATTAGAGGGGTCTATAATGGAACAATAGAATTTGATATTGAGAGATTAAAAAGGCATATTTCTATTCTAAAAGAAGAATATAAATTAGATTTATAATTAATCCATGACCCTTCTAATCTGTTGTAAAAAATTTTCGCCAGATTCTTTTATTAAAATTCCTTCGGAGGAATATAATTCAGTTTTATAAACTTTTCTGCTTTCATTTAAAAAAATGATATAAATGGGGGTTGTATATGTTATCGAATTAACAATACATCTATCAAGCTCATAATATCCAATAATTTGAACTCCTTTTTCATATTTAGAAATATATCTAGACAAAGTGCCTTTATCGTTTCCTGTATTCTGACTTAAAAAAGAGTTACTAAATGAAAAATAGTCGCCTTTATATGGAATTTTAATGGTAACTAATGAGTCTTTTTGATTACGCCACAATCCTCTTAAATCTTTATAAAAATAAATTGTTTTAGCATATTCTTCTGGAGAGAGGATGTTTTCAAAATTTTCAAATAAGTCTTTTGCAGTTAGATAATTTTCATTTTTAATAGATTGACAGCCATTAAAAATCAAAAGTCCGAGAATTATAAATTTTTTCAATATTATTGTTTTTTTAACTACACTTTAACCCTCTTTTGAGATTTTCTTAACACTTTGATGTTTATCTTTGAAGTCTTAATAAGCTCTATCATTTAATGTTTAATTGATTTTGTTTAATCCGTGTGCTTTTTTAAAATTAAGTGCACGGATTTTTATTGAGATATTTCATATTCAAATTCCCAATTAGGATTATCCAAAATATTAATAATATATCTTACGGTCAATTCATCTCCTTGATTAATTTTTGTAGTAGTTATTAATCTTATGTGTTTAACTTCTCCTATTTCAGGATCTTTATTACTAATTACCGCTTTGCAATTTGGAATTTCATGATGATTAATAAACCCTCCCAGTGACAATCGAATACATCCATCAGGAAATCTAGAGTCAAAAACATGAGATATTCCTAGGTCTGTTCCCAGAGGGATATTTGAACTAGCAAATAACCCTAAGCCTTCAATATTACTTTTTGAAACTGTCAGAAATTCTGGTAAAGGCCTAAATGTATGCTCATTTTTTCTCACAAAGATTATAATTTATTATAGTCTGAAATTAAAAAACTTTAATCAAAAAACCCTAGTATTATCAATGAATTTAAAAAAAGATTTTTGAATCCTAAGTAAAAAAATTTAGAAAAAAATTTATCTTTTAACACGAATCAATCCCTCTTGCGTTACTGATGCTATTAAAATACCTGATTTAGAAAAAATGCTTCCTCTAGCAAAACCTCTGGCAGAAGATGCGCTAGGGCTGTCCATAGCATATAATAACCAGTCATCAATTTCAAAATCTCTATGAAACCACATTGCATGATCAATGCTAGCTACAAATATCGGATGATCACTTATTTTTTCTCTATGAGGTTTTGTTGCGGTCATTATTAAATATATATCAGAAGAAAAGGCTAATAATTGTTGTTTTTCAGGCAAGCCTATCTTCATCTTTTTTTTGGTTTTAAACCAAACATGACTAAAAGGAATTACGTTTTTTGTTTCTATGTGAGACATTATTTCAACTGGCTTAAAATCAAACATTTTAAAATTAGCTTTTTTTAAGCTTTTATAATAATTTGGATTTTTATGCTTCAAACTTTCTACCTGTTGCATATCGCTTCTGAGAACTTCAGGAGATAAAATGTTTGGAGCCACAATCTGGTGATCAACTCCAGTTTCCTGCTTTTGAAAAGAAGCTGCCATATTAAAAATGGCCTTTCCATTTTGATAGGCTACTACTCTTCGTGTTGTAAAACTATTTCCATCTCGTATTTTATCAACCTCATATATAACAGGAAGGTTAATGTCACCTGGCAAAATGAAATAACCGTGCATGGAATGAGCTATTCTGCTTTCTGGAACAGTTTGATAAGCAGCATGAAGTGATTGAGCTAAAATCTGTCCTCCGAATACTCTTCCCCATGAAGATGGATAATTTTGACCAACAAATTTTGTGTCACTTTTCTTTTCTAGTTTTAAAAGAGTTAGTAACTCCTCGACAGACTCCAACTTATTCTGTTTTTCTTAAAGTCCATATTTCATGTAAAGGTTTCCCTTTACTGCTAAAACCACTATGATACCAATCATTTCCTTTTTCTTCATATTTAAAAGATAATGTTTTACCTGCTCTAGTGTTGTCTCTAGAAAAATACTCTATTGATTCATTATAATCTCCTTGTACAGCAGAATATTTTCCACCTCCACAACCAAAAAACTGAAA
>Ga0114993_10005381_pt1 | contig 12390 bp, 10 predicted proteins | sample ArcticOcean_MG_C_FD_87042 | JGI IMG/M metagenome (GOLD analysis project Ga0114993, IMG submission 87042) | Marine microbial communities from western Arctic Ocean - ArcticOcean_MG_CB2_150 | ecosystem: Environmental > Aquatic > Marine > Oceanic | place: Arctic Ocean: Canada Basin | collected...
AAATTATTATAAAAAAAAAAAAGGTTGTATTTTACAAAAAAAAAATGTTTGCTTGTTTATTTGTGTATTTGGTTAAGTTAAGTTTCATAGCATTGACAAAAGAAAAAAAGAAAAATTTTTTATTTTGCCAGCTACCACTGGTAAGATTTTAAAAATTTTACCTAACAACTGGTTTTCACTTGAGTCTTTAAAAGGAAAATCTATTATAGCAAATATTTTAGAATACCCTCACCAAGACAATGAAGTTCAAAAGAGCGATATAATCAAGAATTATAAAATAAAAAACTAACTTTATTTAGTTATTTTAACATTAAAATGAAGAAACCTTTTTTTTCTATTATTATTCCTAGCTTTAATCAAGGGAGTCTTTTGCAAAAAGCAATAGAATCAGTTTTAAATCAAAGTTTTAAAAATTACGAAATAATAGTTGTAGATAATTACTCTACAGACAATACAAATGAAATCATTAAATCTTTTCAAAAAAAAATAAATTTTTATAAAATTAGAAATCATGGTGTAATTGGTAAATCTAGAAATATTGGTATAAAAAAAGCAAAAGGTAAATGGTTAGCATTTCTAGACTCAGACGATATCTGGATGAAAAATAAACTTAAAGAAACCCATAAACTGATCCTTAAAAAAAACTTTGATATAATATGCAATGCAGAATGGATTTCCTACAATAGCAATATAATTAGAAAGCTATGGATATACGGTCCTTATAAAAAAAATTTTTTTCAATACTTATTAGAAAATGGAAGCTGTGTTTCAACATCTGCGTCTACAATTAATAGAGAATTTATTTTTTCACATAAAATATTTTTTAATGAAAAAAAAATTTTTATTACAGCTGAAGATTATGATTTTTTTTTAAATTTAGCTTACAAAAAAGCAAAATTTTACTTCTTAAATAGACCATTGGGAATACATTTATTTCACAAACAAAGCGCATCTTCTAATTTTAAAAAACATAGAAAAGCAACATTAGAAGTATTAAAATATCATGTTTTCAAACTGCAAAAATTTAATAAAAATAAAGACAATTTATGGTTAAAAATAAATTTTTTTATTTTGACTAAAGATCTACTAGTTAAAGTTTCTCTTAAAAATATTAGATTATCTATTCTATATAGTTTGATAAAATTAGCCTTATTAAGGCCTGTTCAATTTTTTTTGTATATTCTTAAAATAATAATAAAACAAATGTTTCAATTTTTTTTATTTTATTTTTATTTAGTTTTAAATTTTAAGTAATTTTATAAATATAGTATTAAGTTTCTCTCTTTAGGGCATGTAGTTCAGTGGTAGAACGCTACGTTGACATCGTAGAGATCATAAGTTCAATTCTTATCATGCCCACCAAGAGTGTGTAATCTAGATTTTAAAAGTGTTTACAAAATAAGTAAAAAATAATAAAAAATTTATAAAAGAATGGATGATTCAATTAAAAAATAAATGACAAAAAATCTAGTCCTTACAGCAGCTTTTGGTTTTGGGATCCAGCAATTGGAGCTTTTTATTAAAAGTTTAAGAAAATATTATAATGACGATGTTTGTTTTGTAATTGGTCCCAATGATCTTCTTATTAAAAAAGAATTAAAAAAATATAACTGTATATGTATAGAAAAAAATATTGATAAAAAAGACATTCAATTAAAAAGATATGAAGTTTTTTTAGAATTTTTAAAAGATAAAAATTATGATAATATTTTATGTTGTGATAGTAGAGACATATACTTTCAGTCAAATCCTTTTAATTTCCAATATAAAAGTTCAATAAATTTTTTCTTAGAAGATGAACAAATAAAAAACTGCACTTATAATTCAAATTGGATAATAAAGACTTATGGCCAAACTGCATTAAACGAAATAAGTAATAAAATAATTTTATGTTCTGGAACAGTTTTAGGTTCAACTGAAAAAATAAAAGAATATTTAAATCTAATGAAAAATAAAATATTAAAATTTAAATACAAAAAAACACTTAAATATTTTTTAACTTTCAGAAGAGACCCTGAGGGAAGGGGGTGTGACCAAGGTCATGCAAACTACTTAGTTCACAAGGAATATATTAAAGGATGTTCTTTTTACCCTAATACTGAAGGACCTGTTGCTACTGTTTTTTATTTAAAAAAAATAATATTTGATGAACAATCAAGATTATTGAATAGTTTTGGAAAACCATATTTAGTAGTTCATCAGTATGATAAAAGATGGGCTGAATTTTCAACGCACGTAGAAAAAATTACAAGTAGTTTATAATTAGTTAATAATGAAGAAAATTATACTAATAATTTCAAGAATAACTATAATCTTTTTTCCTGTCGATGATTTTGACACTTTTATTTGAGATATTCTATGCCGATATCTTGCCAAAGTGAATCTTGAATCACAAAATTTTTACTAGCTTTTTAGAGGTTGTATGCTATTAAGCCTCAATGAATTCAAGTAGAAAAGTACATACCTCAAGCTCATAACCTGAAGGTCGTAGGTTCAAATCCTACCTCTACAACCAAAAAAATTATGACTAAAGATATTAGAAACATAACAATTATTGCCCACGTCGATCATGGTAAAACTACTTTGATTGATACTCTTATGAGGCAGAGCGGTTCTTTTAGAGACAACGAAGTTGTTGAAGAAAGATTAATGGATTCTGGTGAATTAGAAAAAGAAAGAGGGATAACAATTTTAGCAAAACCGGCATCTATTAACTGGAAAGATTCTAGAATCAATATCATTGACACTCCAGGCCACAGAGATTTTGCTGCCGAAGTAGAAAGAGTTTTAAATATGGCTGACGGAGCTTTATTGCTTATCGATGCTGCTGAAGGAGTTATGCCACAAACAAAGTTTGTTTTAGCAAAAACTTTAAAGCAAGGACTTAAACCCATTGTGATAATAAATAAATTAGATAAAACCGATCAAAGAGCGGGTGAAGTTCTAGATGAAACTTTTGATTTATTTGTAAACTTAGATGCTAATGAAGAACAGTTAGATTTTCCAGTGCTTTATGCGAGTGGAAGATCTGGATGGGCAAGTAAAGAAATTGATGGACCAAGAGAAAACCTGCATCCTTTATTAAATCTAATTTTAGATCATGTTAAGCCAGCTAAACTAGATAAAACTAAACCCTTTGCTATGCTTTCTACACTTTTATATGCTGATACTTTTGTAGGAAGAAGTTTAGTTGGAAAAATATCTCAAGGTACAGCTAAAGCAAACCAACAAATTAAAGCTATAAATCTTAAAGGTGAAAAAGTTGATGAAGGTAGATTAACTAAAATATTTAGATACGAAGGAAGTAAAAAAGTTCCTATAGAAATTGGTGAAGCTGGAGACATAGTTATAATAGCAGGATTGGAAAAAGCCAATGTTGCAGATACTATTTGTGATTTAGAGGTTAATGAACCAATCAGTGCAACTCCTATCGACCCCCCAACAATGGCAATTAAAATTACTGTTAATACTTCGCCTCTTGCAGGTACAGAAGGTAAAAAACTTACAAGCACCCAGATTAGAACAAGATTAGTGCAAGAAGCTGAAAATAATGTGGGGATTACTTTTGGTGAGAATGATCAAAAAGATTCTTTTGAGATAAGTGGACGTGGTGAATTAATGCTTGAAATTTTACTCACACAAATGAGACGTGAAGGTTTTGAAATGACTGTAAGTCCTCCTAGAGTTTTATTTCAAACAGATGACAAGGGAAATAAATTAGAACCAATTGAAGAAATTACTGTAGATGTTGATGAAGAATATTCTTCAAAAGTTATTGATTCAATGAATAGAAGAAAGGGTAAATTAATTGATCTTAAAGATACGGGAAAAGATAAAAAACGTTTAATTTTTCACGCACCTACAAGAGGTTTAATGGGCTATACAAGTAGATTTTTAACTTTAACTAAAGGTACGGGAGTAATTAATAGAATATTTCATTCATATGGAAAATATGAAGGTGAGGTGGAAGGAAGGAGAAATGGTGCTTTAATATCTATGGCGAATGGAAAGGCAGTAGCTTTTGCTCTCTTCAACCTTCAAGCCAGAGGTGAAATGTTTGTCACTCATAATGACTCTGTGTATGGAGGAATGATTGTAGGATTAGCATCAAAGAGCGGAGACTTAGAAATAAATGTTATGAAAGGAAAACAACTTACAAATATGAGAACACAAGGAACAGATGAAAATGTTGTGTTAACTCCAGTCCGAAAAATGGCAATTGCAGAAATGTTAAGTATGTTAAATAGCGACGAAGCCTTAGAAATTACACCGATGTCTTGCAGACTTAGAAAGGCAATATTAGATCCTCACACAAGAAAAAGACAATCAAAAGCTTCTTAAAGTTTAAATTTAGATTTTCTACTATCAATTAAAAATCCCTTAACAGTTTCAAGAGTTAATTCCATAGAACTTTTTTCAAAAGCGCTTATTTGATTAATTACTTTTGGAGGCATAGTAATAATATTACAGTGTAATTGCTTGGCTTGTATAAAATTATAAGCCTCTCTAGTGCTAGCCCATAAAACTTCAATATTTTTATATTTTTTTGTAAGAGAAATACTTTTTTTAAATACAGGAATTGGATCATTACCTTTATCTGCCATTCTTCCTGCAAAAATTGATATTATTGATTTAGTTTTTTTATTTAAACAATTAAATATTTTCTTAGTTTGTTCAAAAGTATAAACAGCTGTTATATTGAGTTTTATTTCTTTTGAACTCAATTCTTTTATAACTGGACCCATAAAAGTACCTTTTGAATTAATAACTGGTATTTTTACATAAACATTTTTACCCCAAGTGTTAATTTTATAAGCTTGTTCGAGCATTTCTTTTTGGTTGTCTGCAAAAACTTCGAAAGAAATTGGTTTTTTTTTGCAAATCTTTAAAATTTTAAGAGAGTAATCTTTATAATTTTTAGCACCAGAAATTCTCATTAAACTTGGATTTGTGGTAAAACCATCAACTATAGATTTGTTGTTAAAAAATTTTATAGTTAGGTAATCAGCACTATCACAAAAGATTTTTGTTTTCATAAATTATATATAAATTTTATTTTATCATAATCAAATAGTTTTTTTTATAGCATCTCTAATTTCTGCGTCGTCTATCATTATGTTGTAAAAAAAAAATTTTTTCTTACTTTTCAAAGCAATTAAGATTAATTTAAAAAAATTTTCTATACAATCATCTTTTTTAACTTTTACTTTCTTAGTCTTGTTCTTAGTTTTTAAAGTTATTTCTAAATTTTTATTAAGTGGAAGAGCAAATACTCTTTGAGGGGAGTAAACAATCTTATTTTTTGTATAAAAAATTATTTGTTGAGTATATTCTTTTTGAAATGCAAAATTACCGAAGTAAGTACACTTTTTTGAATTTGATGTTATGTAAAAGCTTTTTACTGTTTTTGTATTTTTAAAATAATTTCTATAAACGGATAAATTGCTAGTACTATTTTTCGTAAAAAGTCTTAATATCGCAGCAGCATAAGTTGCCATGTCAGACTCACAATCACCTTTGATTTTTTTTATTTCTTTTGGGCTGCGTATTAGTGGGTGATTTAAATTTGATTGTATATGGTTTATTTCTTTAACTCCTCCACAAATTTTTTTCATAATTTCAAAAACTTTGTGGTAGTTAAATAATGTAGCTTCTACAAAAAGTAATCTATTTTTTTTTGCTATTTTTAATAACTCTTTAGTTTTTTTTATATCGAGCGTCACAGGTTTATCTATAATTACATTGTAACCTTTTTTTAAAATAATCTTGGCATAGGTGTAATGTAAAGAATTAATCTTTGAAATGTAGACAATTTTCGGTGAAAATTTATTTAACGCATCTTGATAGTTATTAAATAAAATATTTTTATCAATGTTGATTTTGTTTGATTTTGAGCAAATACAAAAATTTAAATTTTTATTTTTTCTTAAAGACGGAATGACTCTTCTCCTAACAAAAGATGAATAGCCAATTATTAACAATTTGGTTTTTTCCATATTATGAATTTATAATTCTATATTAAGATTATTAATTAATTTAAGTAAAGATTGTATTGAGGTTATTAATTAATTCAAGTAAAGATTGTGAAAATTAAAATAATTGAATTAATAAAAACATAATTGAATTAATAAAAACATAAAGTGAAAGTTAATTACGCAAAAGCAGTTTATAATCAAAAAGAAATTACCGCAGTAGTAAAGGTTTTAAAGAACCCTCTTGTTCTTATGGATGGACCTTGTGTCAAAGAATTTGAAAGAAGAGTCTCATTATTATTTGGTAAAAAATATGGATTAATGGTAAATTCTGGATCATCGGCAAACTTACTTGCGGTTACCTCCTTTAATTTTAAAAAAGGGTCAGAAATTATTACTCCCTCGCTAACATTTTCCACAACTGTTGCTCCTATATATCAAGCAAGATGTATTCCTCATTTTATAGATGTAAAAAACAGAATGTTTGTTGCCGATGAGAAACAAATAGAAAAATGTATAAATAAAAAAACTGTTGCTATTATGATTCCTAATTTATTAGGCAATATTCCAGAATGGAATAAAATAAAAAAAATCTCAAAAAAATATAATCTAAAAGTAATAGAAGATTCCGCTGACACTATTGGATATACTTACAAGAAAAATGGTTTAAAAAAATATTCTGATGTTGTAACTTCTAGTTTTTATGGAGCGCACCTTATAACTGGAGCTGGTTTTGGTGGAATAGTATGTTTTGACGATAAAAAATTATTTGAAAAAGCTAAAATGTTAAGAGCTTATGGCAGGTCATCTGCGGTCTTTAATGAATCAGAAAAAACAAAATATAGATTTAACATTAAGATAGGGGGTGTTAAATATGATAAAAAATATATTTTTTCTGAAATGGGATATAACTTTATACCTTCTGAAATTTCTGCAGCTTTTGCATTGGAACAGCTAAACAAACTTGGCCAAATAATTAAAAATAGAATATATAATTTTAATTACCTAAATAATTTTTTTAAAAATTTACCGCAATTTTTTTATACTCCAATTCAAAATGACAAAGTAAAAACTGGTTGGCTTGCGTACCCAATATTACTATCTAAAAATAGTGGTTTTGAAAGAACAAAATTACAAATATTTTTAGAAAAAAATGGTATTCAAACTAGACCTATTTTTACAGGAAATATTCTTAAACAACCCGTAATGAAAAATAGATTTTATAAAAAATATAAATATGCAAATATAAATAGTGACTATGCTATGAAGTATGGAATTTTACTAGGTTGCCATCACGGCCTTTCTAAAAAAGAATTGCAATATATGGTGGCTATAGTAAAAAAATTTTTATTAATAGAAAAAAAATATAAATTCTAATCTAAGTTTTTGCTTATTGTATTTCGTTCTTTTAAGGATTTTTCTGCCAATTGTATAATGGAATATGCCTCATTATAAGTTCTATCAAAATCGCTATTCTTTTTGATACAATTATTAATTTCATTTTATTTAAACTAATGATAAAATTGCTCTAAGATGAGGCCCTACTACTGAGCCAAGTTTAATAAGTTTATCTATTTCCCATAAAGTTAACCATCTAAAAGTTTTACCTGGATGGTTTATTCTTCCATTATACTGGATTATCCAATGTAAGTTTCTCTTTAAATACAATCTACCTCCATCTTCTGTTACCCAAAATTTACGAATAGTTTTGTAATTCTTTGAAAAATATTTTTTTACTATTTTTGGTTTTGATCCTAAATGAACTCTATCAAGATTTGAATAAGTGGCTTGAAGAGATGGGCTAATTTGTATTTGATTAAAATTTCCTGGTTCAAATTTAGCATCTATTAAATAATGAGGTATACCGTTAATGATAGATCTTACCAAGCCTATTATACCTCCCTTATAACCTACTTGTTTAATAAATGGCTGATCCCAACTTTTAACCTCTCTGTCTGAATTAAATATACTTTTACCTTCAATATGAAAAAATTTACCGCTGTCGTGCTTAATTGTTCCTTTTTTCTTATCGTAAGTCCATTTTTTCATTTTTTCTAAATGTACATTTACAACTTTTGCTCTGTTTTTTTTTCTAATTTTTTTGTACCAATTTAGAGTTTTTTTAAAATCAACTTCTGTCCAATTACACATTTTTTCTACGGTATTCTCATATAAAAAAAAATTAGATTTTTTAAATAATCCCCTTTTTTTTAAAAATTGAAAGTATTCTTCTTTGGCTTTATTAAATTTTTTTTCATAATTTTTCATAATTATTCAATTATTGAAGATAGTTAACACTCACTAACTTAAAATACGATATTTATATTTAATTTAGGTTTTTTATTATATCCTCAGTCATTTTCTTCGCGTCTGCAAATAACATTAAAGTATTGTCTCTATAAAAAAGTTCATTATCAACTCCAGCATATCCTGGTGACATACCTCTTTTTACAAATAAAACGGATTTGCATTTTTCAACATCTAAAACTGGCATACCAAATATAGGACTCTTAGGATCTGTTTTTGCTACTGGATTCGTAACATCATTTGCTCCAATTACATAAGCAACATCGGTATTTGAAAAATCATTATTTATATCATCAAGTTCAAAGACCTCATCATATGGAACATTTGCTTCTGCTAATAATACATTCATATGACCTGGCATTCTTCCTGCAACGGGGTGGATTGCATAACTAACCTTTACATCATTTTTTTTTAATCTATCTACCATTTCTCTAAGAGCATGCTGAGCTTGAGCAACGGCCATACCATAACCAGGAACAATTACAACTGATGAAGCATTTTTCATTAAGAATGCTGCGTCTTCTGCATTGCCACTTTTAACTGGCTTTTGATCTTTTTTTTCTTTTATGTTAGTAGAAGAACTGTCTGTACCAAACCCACCAAGTATGACGTTTAAAAAAGATCTATTCATAGCTTTGCACATTATGTATGAGAGGATCGCGCCTGATGATCCTACAAGTGCGCCAGTAATTATTAACGCTATGTTTTCTAGTGTAAAACCAATTCCTGCTGCTGCCCAACCTGAATATGAATTAAGCATTGATATAACAACCGGCATATCTGCTCCACCTATTGGAATAATAATTAAGAAACCGATAAGAAATGAAGCCATAATTAAAGTCCAAAAGATTTGCGTAGATTGATTTGAAATTAAGTAGCCAATTAAAAAAATTATTAGAGCACCTAATAAAGCGTTTAAATAATGTTGACCAGGAAAAGTTATCGGTGATCCAGACATTAATCCTTGTAGTTTTAGGAAAGCAATTATTGATCCAGTAAACGTTATAGCTCCAATTGAAACTCCTATTCCCATTTCAATAATACTTGCAGTTTTAATAGCTTGAAAAGCACCAAGACCAAAAGACTCAGGGTTATAATAAGCTGATACAGCTACTAGCACAGCTGCCATACCTACTAAACTATGAAAGCCAGCAATTAGTTGTGGCATAGCAGTCATTGGTATTTTGAAAGCAATAATTCCACCAATAACCCCACCGATTGAAAGCGCAATTAGAAAATATATCAAATTAGTAAAAAAAATATCTACAGATAGGATTGAAACAACTATCGCAAGTACCATACCAGTTATACCAAAGTAATTCCCCGTTCTTGATGTTTCAGGTGATGATAGCCCTCTAAGAGCTAGAATAAATAAAATACCAGTTATCAAAAATAATATTGAAGATAAGTTAGCTGACATTATTTATCTTTTTTTTTCTTTTTTTTATACATCTGCAACATTCTTTGGGTAACTAAAAAACCTCCAAAAATATTAATGGCCGCTAGGGTAATTGCTATAAATCCTAATATATTTGAAACTGATATGCCGCTACCATCAAGAGAACTAAAAGATGCAATAATAGCTCCAACAATTATTACTGATGAAATAGCATTTGTTACAGACATTAAAGGCGTGTGTAGGGATGGGGTAACACTCCAAACCACAAAATAACCAATAAAAATTGAAAGAATAAAAATACTAAGTCTGAATACAAAAGGATCAATTTCCACTACTGTCTCCTGTAATTAAAGTTTTTGAAATAATTTCATCTTCTAAATTAATGTTAAAATCTTTTTTATCTTTACTATAAAGATTCCTGATAAAACTAAATAAATTTTTTGCGTAAAGATTTGAAGCTGTTAATGGCAATTTATTCATTAAATTTTTAATACCAATAATTTTAATCCCATTAATAATATTAATTTTATCAATTTCTGAATAAGCTGCGTTACCTCCTTGTTCTGCAGCTAAATCATATATAATTGAACCTGGTTTCATTAATTTTACAAGTTCTTCATTTAAGATTCTTGGTGCAGGTCTTCCAGGTATCAAAGCTGTACAAATAACAATATCATTTTTAATCATTGCATTTTTTAATAAATCAGCTTGTTTTTTTTTAAATTCTTCACTTGCTTCTTTTGCATATCCTCCTGATGTCTCTAGATTTTCTTCCTGCTCAACAGTTAAAAATTTTCCACCTAAGCTTTCTACTTGTTCTTTCGATGCCGCTCTAACATCGGTGGCTGATACAATCGCGCCTAACCTTTTTGCTGTTGCGATAGCTTGAAGTCCTGCAACACCTGCACCGATAACCAGAACTCTAGCCGGAGGCACTGTTCCTGCGGCTGTCATCATCATAGGAACTGCTTTTTCAAATTCGTAAATAGATTCTATTACAGCTCTATAACCAGCCAAATTAGACTGGGAAGAAAGAACGTCCATTGATTGTGCTCTCGAAATACGAGGCAAAAGTTCAAGAGAAAATATATTTATTTTTTTTTTTAATATTTCTTTGAGTTTATTTTGATTTTTTCCAGGATTAAAAATACCTATTAAAATAATTTTTTCTTTTAAAATTTTAATTTCTTCTTCTGTAGGACAGTTAACTTTCAATAGTAGTCTAGAATTATTAATTACTTCAGATGGGCTGTTGTAAAATTTTACATCAGCTTCCTCATATTGTTTATCGCTAATTCCTAAATGTACTGCATAATTTTTTTCTAGATTAACGCTTAGACCCAGGCCTAGAATATTTTTAGCTGTTTCAGGCGTTATTGATATTCTTTTCTCTAAATTAATATCTTCTTTTGTGGATCCAACTATCATTATTTAGACTTATAAATTTTAAAGCAGCGTATTTGCTAATATTATTAGAAGTAAAATTATCACTACAGTTACAGACAAAATAGACTTCGTAAAACCATTCCAGGTATTCTTGTATTCTTGGTTGCTCATATGATTATCCTTGACGAGCTTTATATCTAGGGTTTTTTTTGTTTATAACGTAGATTTTTCCTCTACGCTTAACTATTTTACAATTAAGGTCTCTTTTTTTTAATGATTTAAGTGAGCTTACTATTTTCATAAAATTAAAATGTTAGCCTGGCAACGTCCTACTCTTCCATGTCTTAAGACAAAGTACCATTGGCGCTGAAGGACTTTACTTCCGAGTTCGGGATGGGATCGGGTGTGGCCCCTTCGCAATAATTACCAAGCATTGCTTTATAGTGTTTTTTTTAGAAAATGTAAACAACAGTTTATTTCAAGTTTATATAACTTCTATCTTATATTGGGCGTGATAAGAGTTATGTCGGTTAATGTTTTGTCTCAAAATTTAAGCAATGTCATTATAATTTTATATTCTGTTACAGCACCTATTCTTACATAAACACTTTTACAATTAAAACCTTTCTTTAATAGAATTGTATTTTTTGTTCTTTTTGTATATATTTTAATGATACTTCAATAATTGAGGCACTTATTATTAATAGTTTATTGATAATGTTCAATAACAATATTGTTATAGAAGTATTTAATTTATTTTTAAGTTTACACTTAAGTTACACAAGTAAAAGATTAAATGTTTTATTATTAATTGATGAAAAAAGAAAAATTTGACTCTTTTTTAAGTGGAAAATTAATTGATCTAATAATTTTAGATCAAAAGATTGTTAAATCAACAGATTGGTATAAATGGTTAAATTTTAAAAAAAACACCGACTATCTTGAAGTGGGAAAATTTCCCAATACTCTTAAAGATCAAATTTTCTACCTTAAAAATCATATTCATTTAAAAAAAGAAATTATATCATCTAATAGATTGAGCAAAAAATTACAATTGGGTATAGTTGAAAAAAAATCTAATACACTTATTGGTATGGTTGTAGCTTATAATTTTAATTATTTTAATAGAACCTGTAGTGTTTCTTCAATAATCGATTATAGAAAAAGGTTAAATAATAAAATAAGATTATTTAAAGAGTCACAGGACTTAATTATCGAACACGTTTTTTTTAAAATGAATTTCAGAAAAATTTGTACTGGAACAAGTTCAGAGAAATTGTCTCTTTTGAGTGAAAAACTATGGGGTTTTAAAAGAGAAGGAACACT